>QWCP01000031.1_pt1 | contig 78151 bp, 65 predicted proteins | sample 1972561 | NCBI WGS metagenome assembly QWCP01 (sample SAMN09866705, study PRJNA288562) | Human vaginal metagenome isolate pre4_vaginal, whole genome shotgun... | isolation source: vagina | host: Homo sapiens | place: USA: California
CAGTCTCCATTTCGAACCTGGAAGCTAAGACCTAGCACGGTGATGGTACTGCACTCGATAGGGTGTGGGAGAGTAACAAACCGCCGCAACAACACTTATTAAAGAGGGCGACCTATCATGGTCGCCCTCTTTTCATATATACACATTTTCCTCTCTTCTTTCTCAGTATTTTCTTATACAATATGTAAGGCTTTCTATCAATCAGATAGAGGAAGACAAAGAAGAAAGATTTAACCAATGACATTCCCATTATGGATGCAGCTTCTTGCAGAGTTTGCTGGAACTGCTATTTTGATGCTTTTCGGTAACGGTGCTGTGGCTAATCACTTGCTTACCGGTACTAAGGGTCATAACGCCGGCTGGGCTAATATCGCTACCGGTTACGGTCTCGGTGTAATGATCCCTGTAGCTATGTTCGGTGTCGTTTCTGGCGCTCATATCAACCCAGCTATGACCATCGGTCAGGCTGTAAACGGCATGATCTCATGGGATAAAGCAGGTCTGTACATTCTCGCTCAGCTGGCCGGCGCTTTCTTCGGTCAGGTAGTTGTATGGATTATGTACAAGCCGTTCTACGATAAGACCGAAAACGCGGGCGAGATCTTCGCAACCTTCGCAACCACCGACGAGGCAGAGGACAAGGCAAACTACTTCATTAACGAGTTCGTAGGTACCCTTATCCTCGTATTCGGTGCGCTCACCATCCTCAGCCTTGACTGGGGTAAGCAGGCTCCAATCGCAGCCGCTATTATCGTAGGCTTCATTGTTTGGGGTCTCGTAGCTTCCATGGGTGGTCCAACCGGTCCAGCTCTGAACCCTGCGCGCGACTTGATGCCTCGCCTGGCTCACGCTTTGTTGCCAATCGAGCACAAGGGCAGCTCTCGCTGGGGTGAGGCTTGGATTCCAGTTGTAGCGCCAATCTGCGGTGCTATCGTGGGTGTATTCCTCGCAGGCATCTTCTTCTAAGGAGAAGCGTTGTAGCTACTCGTAGCGATTTAGATAAGGGAGATATGGCTTCGGCTGTATCTCCCTTTTTGCGTTTATGGGGTGGTTGTGTTGTGGTGAGCGAACCGGTATGGGCGCATCGCTCAATGCCACAAACGGAACGGTCACATGAGGCTTAAACTGTTGTGCCGAGCGACTTGCAACCTGTGATTCGCGCACGAAAGCTCGAAATAGCTGATTTTAAGTACACTTCTCGCCATGAAGAGCGAAGCACTACCTGAGCATCGCTCACCACGGCTACATCTGGTGGCGTGAAAGATGATTGACTTTACGCCTCGTTTTTCACGGCCCCAAAACCGTCATTATAAGGTCGTGAAAAACGAGCCGTACCGTAAATCACTCCTCACGCCCCTCGCCCACACACAAACCACACCCCGCACTATAGTGGACAGCATGACTGCATACATGGATCATAAAGACTTAGCAAACACCACAATCACGCCCGAAAGAGCACAAGACATCGCCGATGGCGTGCATCGAACGCTAGAAGCGGTCAGTCAAGCGGCAGTCAAAGCTGGACGAGAGCCAAACGACGTAACACTACTTGCGGCTACAAAAACGCGCGACGTGGCAGAAATCCTGTCAGCTATCGACGCGGGTATCCGCTGTATCGGCGAAAATCGTCCGCAAGAAATCCTCGCGAAAGCAGAAGGTCTCAAGCAGGGCCTAGCCGAGCGCGGTCTGAGCATACCTCAGCACATGATTGGTCAGCTGCAGTCAAATAAAATCTCTAAGGTACTGCCGTATGTGCAGGTTATCGAGTCGGTGGATTCGCTCAAGCTGGCCGAGCGCATCGTCCGCCGCCTAGAGGCCAGCGCAGAGACCAGCGAGCAAACGCACACTGTGAGCGTCTATCTCGAGGTAAACGAGTCGGGCGAGGAGAGCAAGTCGGGCTGCGAGCCGCAGGAAGCGCTCGAAATGGCGGCGGCGATTAACGCTATGCCTCAGCTGCGTCTCGAGGGTCTCATGACTATCGGCGCGCACGTGCAAGACGAAAAAATCGTGCGCAGCGGTTTCGAACATTTGCGCAAGTTGCGCGATAGCCTGCGCGAGGGCGGTATTAAGACCTGCAGTCAGCTGTCGATGGGTATGAGCGCGGATATGCAGTGGGCGATTGAAGAAGGCTCGACCATCGTGCGCGTAGGGACGAGCATTTTTGGCGCCCGCGCGTTCATCTAGCGCGCGCCTCGAAGCACAGTACAATGGTTTCTATATTCTTAGAGTATGAGAATTGCGCGTTTCAGTCATGATGATACCGTTTCGTACGCTTTCGTTCAGAAAGACGAGGAAGACGGCAAAGATTATCTCGTAGAATTATCTGGTTACCCTTTGGGTGGAGCTCCCGTATCGCCGACCGGCGAGCGTTTCGGCGTGGACGATGAGGGAGTGCGCTTGCTGGCTCCTATTATTCCGAGCAAAATTTACGGTATTGCCAAGAACTACGAGGCTCATGCTCAATATATGGGCGAGATCAATGGCATGACTGGCGTTCATGCGCCTGAAGAGATGGTTATTTTCTCTAAGCCATCCACCTCTGTTATTGGTCCGGGCGATCCGATTGTTTTCCCAGATTTTAGCAACGATATGAATTTCGAGCCAGAAGTTGCCGTGGTTATCGGCCGCATCGCGAAGAACGTGAGCGAAGAAGAAGCTATGAACTATGTGCTCGGTTTTACGTGCACCAATGACGTAACTTTGCGAGACCTGCAAGGCGATGACCCCACATGGACGCGCGCTAAAGGCTTCGATACTGCATGCCCGCTGGGTCCATGGATTGAGACAGATTTAGATCATTCGAATGCTCAGATTAGTTTCACTTTGAACGGCGAGGACGTGCCGGAAGCTTCGGGGACGACCGCGAATTTGATTCATTCGATTGAACAGCAGATCGCTTTTATCTCCAGTTTCGCGACCCTTTTGCCGGGCGATGTTATTTTGACCGGTACCCCATACGCTACTGGCAGTTTAAAGCCGGGCGATGAGGCGATTGTGCATGTACAAGGTATTGGCGATTTGCGTAACGTAGTAGTGCGCGCATAAATTTTGATCACAAGAATGTGGAGACAATATGGCAGAGAAAACCGTTAAAGTAGCGCTGTTAGGTGCTGGAACAGTAGGTTCGCAGACCGCACGTTTGCTCGTAGAACAGGCTGATGAACTTGCTCGCCGCGCAGGCGCTCGCATCGAATTAACCGGTGTGGCTGTTCTCGACCCGAACGAAGTAAACGATCCATGGATTGATAAGTCGCTGCTCACCACAGAAACATTAGACTTAACCACGCGCGCGGACATTGTTGTAGAGCTCATCGGTGGCATTGAACCTGCCCGCACATTCGTGCTCAGCGCACTTAATCATGGTGCTTCGGTTGTTACTGCGAATAAAGCGTTGCTAGCTCAGCATGGTCCGGAACTGTACGAAGCTGCAGAAAAGAACGGTGTAGATATTTACTTCGAAGCAGCTGTAGGCGGCGCTATTCCAATTGTGCGCCCACTGCGCGAATCGATGGTGGGAGACCGCATTAACCGCATTATGGGTATTGTGAACGGCACCACCAACTACATTCTCGACGAAATGACCACCAAGGGCTTGGCTTTCGACACCGTACTCAAGGACGCACAGGCTAAAGGCTTCGCAGAGGCCGACCCAACCGCAGATATTGGCGGTTTCGATGCTGCTGCCAAGGCTGCCATTATGGCTGTTCTCGCATTCCATCGCGATGTTCGCATGGACGATGTAAATATCGAAGGCATTGAACACGTCACCGAATCAGATATTGCTGCAGCCCGCGCAATGAACCGCATCATCAAGCTTCTTGCTGTTGTTGAGCGTTCTGAGCAGGGTATTACTGTCGGCGTGTATCCGGTTATGCTGCCAGAAAATCATCAGCTGGCTAAGATATCGGGCAGCTTTAACGCGGTCTTCGTGGAGGGCGAAGCTTCTGACGATCTCATGTTCTACGGTCGCGGTGCAGGCGGCGCTCCAACTGCTTCTGCGGTAGCCGGCGATATCGTAACCGTAGCACGTCACCGTGCAGCAGGTTCTACCGGCCCACTCATTCCGTTGTACTCGAACGAGCCAATTGTGGACGCTTCCGACGTAGAATCCTCCTATATGATGCGCTTAAGCGTAGCTGACGCTGTCGGCGTGCTCGCGCGCGTCTCCGATATTTTTGCTAAGCACAACATTTCTATTCGTGCAGTGCAGCAGCGTCCAGAAGAAGACGAAAACGGCAATCACGAATTATGGATTACCACTCATAACGTGGCTGATCGAGTTATTCGCGAAACAGCAGAAGAAGTATCCAATGCTAAATCTATTGGCTCTGTGCTGTCGATTATGCGAGTTTTTGAAGACTAATAGATAGAAACTGTGTAACTGATGTGAAGTGTGTAACTGAATCCAGCGCTGACTGAAGTGAAAGGCTTGAGAAGCTTGAGTGTTTTCTTATCTCGAGTATTCTCTTATCTCGAGCCGCTTGAGTGTCTCGAGTCGCTTCCTATCTTGAGTATTTTTTATCTTGAGCCAGCTCTGAGAAACAGCATATAGTAAGGAACATGATGGTTTTTGCAGCATCGCGCGTTCGTGTGGACGTTCCAGCAACAAGCGCCAACTTGGGACCTGGTTTCGACGCCTGCGGTTTAGCCTTGGGCTTCTACGACACGATTTATGTAGAAGCTTTGCCTACACAAAGCGTAGATATTGAGATTATTGGTGAGGGTGCAGATACATTGCCGCGCGATGAGCGTCACCTGATTGTTAAAGCTTTGCGGGCTGCTGCTGAAGAGTTTGATTTGCCGGAGTTTGGTTTGCGCATGAAAGCGTATAACCGTATTCCTCAGTCCCGCGGAATGGGGTCATCTGCTAGCGCTATTGTCGCGGGCGTTAGTTTGGCCGCTGGCCTAGCAGGATTAGATAGCACTCAGCGCGAAATACGCGATGCTATTTTCCAGGTTGCTGCGCGTATAGAGGGTCATCCTGATAACGTAGCGCCAGCAGTCTATGGCGGTATGACAGTTTCGTGGAAGAGCGGGCAGGATTTTCGCACGCAAATATACCCAGTGCATAAAGATATTCATGCGTGGATTTTTATTCCGAATTTTGAACTGTCTACTGAAGAAGCGCGCAAAGTTTTGCCGTCAACCGTACCGTATGCAGATGCTTTGACTAATGTATCGCGCGTTGCTCTGCTTCCAGCAGCTATGGCGAATGCAGATAATGACTTGTTATTTGAGGCGACTGAAGATACCTTGCATCAGCCGTATCGCGCACCTCTGATGCAAGCATCTGCTGATTTAATGACTTTCTTGCGCTCTCAAGGATACGCTTCTACTATTTCTGGCGCCGGTCCATGCGTGCTCGCATTACATGCTTCTGACGCTACCGATAGTTTGCATAATATTACTGCTCGTGGCGTGGATATGAGCCATTGGCATATGGTGCATTTATCGGTAGACCGTTCGGGAGTGCAGATTAGCGCTGAATAACGTTGAAAAGGAGTGAAATTATGACTATTCCTGTTGTTTTAGCTTCTCAATCGCCATCTCGCGCTCGTTTGCTGATGCATGCCGGTATTCGTCCCACAATACGCGTATCGCATGTAGATGAAGATGCTGTTTTAGCGTCTTTGGCAACTGACCGCGGCGTGCACGTCAACGATTTAAGCGTTGAAGAGCGGGTGCTCGTTTTGGCGCGTGCTAAAGCACAAGCTGTTGCTGATGACTACCGTTCCACGTGGAATACGATGCAGGAGGCTCGCGGAGAGTTAACAATTTCGCGTCCGATAGAGCAAGGGCAGGGAAGCGTTGCCGAACGTGTTGATTTAGCTGATTACGTGCGTGACCACTTAGGGCTGTCGGGACTTGTGCGCGGTCCAGTGGTGATTGGCTGTGATTCGCTGTTCACTCTTGACGGGGCTGTGTATGGAAAGCCACATACGGCTGAGGTTGCGCGTGAACGTTTACGCGCTATGCGTGGGGCTACAGGAACATTATGGACTGGTCATGTGGTTATTGATTTATCGACCGGAGATATGGCTCAGTCCATTAGTTACGCTCATGTGAATTTTGCTGACTTTAGCGATGATGATATTGAACGTTATATTGCAACAGGTGAACCATTCGAAGTGGCTGGCTGCTTTACTCTCGAAGGGATTGGCTCAGCATTTATTGAGTCTATTCAAGGAGATCCTAGCGGCGTTATGGGTTTGAGCGTTCCCACGGTGCGTGCATTAGTTGAAGAACTGGGCATTAGTTGGACGAATCTGTGGAATGCGACAGATGCTCAGATTTTCACCCATGCGAAAGAGGTGACCCCAGATATTCCGGACAGCAATATTATGCAACCTGGAGACGGGTGGATTGACTGTGTATGCGGGCATAAACATTGGGGGCGCAATAGTGCAGCGGGCGTACTCGTGGCACGACGCGATGATGATGGGAATATTTCCCATGTTGCTATGCAACACCGCGCAGCATGGAGCGCGGAAGGGGGCACATGGGGCATCCCGGGTGGAGCGCTGGCAACGGGAGAAAACGTGATTGAGGGGGCGTTGCGCGAGGCTGCTGAAGAGGCGAATATTCATCCGGACGATATTGTGGTGGTGGGCGCGTACTGCGAAGACCACGGTCCATGGAGCTACACAACAGTATTTGCTTTTGAAAAACCAGAACATATGGTTCGTCCTCTTGCTACAGATGACGAAAGCGAAGATGTACGGTGGCTTGCAGTAGAAGACATGGATAGCGTGCCATTACTCTCGTACTTTAAGCAAGATTGGGCGAATTTTGAGCAACGATTGAATGTTGTTGCTCGAGAGCAGCGCGTGTAAATACGCTATTCTACGTTGCTAGTGGAGGGTGGTCTAAAAGGGCATCCTCCACCAGCAAGTTCCACTAATCAATTCTGTCCGTGTTGTTTTGTCGCGCTTGGGACTTAGCGAGGTTTTTGGTTTTGGTTGGGCTTATCTGTTTATTATTGCGGTGTGTAGGAGCCCTAGGGTGGTTCGTAAAGCATGACTTGGTAGAGCGTTCCACGATTCACGCACAGCACGAAGACTGAAAACACTCTCAACGATGACCGCGAGCATTGTCAGCGTTCCACACCCGCAACAATCACGCACCTGCAACCTACACGACCCCGATAAAAACCGAAGGGTCTGTTTTGTTCCTGTGAGGCGATGGTAGCACTGTTGGTTGCCGTGCGTGCGTTTTCTGTTGTATCTTTCATGGCTGTGTTTAGCAGTGAATGGTAAAGCTTTTACCAGCTGCGATTTGAGTGGTCAAACAGCTTTAATGAGTAGTGCTATTGATAGCGGTGAAAGATACAACACGCGAATCACAATGAATCATTCTATTTATTCGTGGCGGAATTACCTTTCAGTGTTTTAATGACTAAACAGTAAAGCAATAATCGAAATACATAATGGTGAAGTCAAAGTGCTAAACAGCGTGCCATCGCGCGCAAAGCTCGTCCCTACATCATAGCGCGCTGCGTAATTGTAAACGTTTTGTCCTGTTGGCAGAGCAGCTAAAATAACGCAGCCATATAAGGTAGCGCCGCGGAAACCCATCAGATATGCCAAAACGAAAGCAATCAGAGGCATCACAATATTCTTCAGCACAGCAACAGTAGCAATAGCTGGAATATGCGCGCCTTTCTGCAGAGGTTTAGTTCCATACAAACTCATGCCGAAAGCCATCAAAATCAGCGGAACAGCAGAATTACCAATCATATTAATCGGATCAAAAATCCATTGCGGAACAATAAAATGCCCTGCCATAGCAGAAATCCAAGATATGGTAATACCTGCTAACGAACCAATCAGCAGCGGCTGATGCAGCGGCTGCGATGCAATGCGTTTGAAAGAAAACTTACCGCTGGTCTGAACGTCTAAAACAGTCAATGCAACAGGAGTAAACAGAGCCTGCTGCATAACCAAGATAGGAGCTACCAAAGCAGGGTTGCCAATAATATATGTGGCCACAGGCAATCCAATATTATTGGAATTTAAGTACAAAGAGTTGAGCACGCCAATCGTTGTTTCTGCTTTCCCCAGCTTAAAAAGCAAAGAGTTAATAAGAATAAAAATAAGTCCCACAGCTGCAGCAGAAGCAAAAGCAACAATAATCGTTGAATCAAAAATTTTATTTAAATGTTCTTTCGATAAAATAGCAAACATTAGGCACGGGCTAGAAACGAAAAAACTTATGCGGTTCAAAACGTATTGAGCCTGAGAACCGCCAATTTGCAGACGTGCCGCCACATATCCTGTGCCAATAACAATGCCAATAACCGCAAAACCCTGCAACGCACTCAATAATCCCATACTCACATAGTGCCACGATGTATGCTCTCAGGGTGCAGATAGTTTACGATATGAATTATGACTGCTCTAGACATCACGGAAAATATAACGCAACTGGATCCAACACGCCTGCACGCGCTGTTCGAACGTATTATGCGCATCTACTCGGTTTCTGATGAAGAAAGCGCGCTCGCTGATGCTCTCGAAGAATATCTGCGCGGCTATGCGCATTTAGAGGTTCATCGCCATGAAGATACTGTGGTGGCTTCAACTCATTTTGGCAAGGCTGAGCGCGTGCTGCTGGTAGGTCATATAGACGTGGTGCCTGTTATCGATAACTTTCCGCCGCAAATATTGCAGCCAGGAGATGCGCGTATCCGTGAAGACGTTGCGCGAGATTATCCGCAGTCTCCAGTTATGTGGGGGCGTGGAGCTACCGATATGAAGGCGAGCGATGCAGTATTTGCGTATTTAGCGGGCGTTTTAGATAGCGCGGATAAGCTGCGTTGCGACGTGACTTATGTGTTTTATGACCATGAAGAAGTGCAGGCAGAGAAGAATGGTTTGGGTCATGTGCTGGCTGCGCATCCTGAGTGGGTGCAGGGAGATTTTGCGATTATTGGTGAGCCGACCAGCGGTCTTATTGAAGGCGGCTGCAACGGAACTATGCGTTTTGATGTGCTTACTCATGGAGTAGCCGCACATTCCGCGCGTGCATGGATGGGAGATAATGCGATTCATCATGCTGCTCGAGTACTGACTTTGCTTAGCGAATATGAGCCGGCAACGATTAGTGTTGACGGTTTGGATTATCGCGAGGGATTAAACGCAACCATGATTGAGGGTGGAGAAGGAACGAATATTATTCCGCAACACTGCCGTGTGCATGTGAATTATCGTTTTGCTCCAGATAAGACGATACAGCAAGCAAAAGCTTTACTGATGGGAGAAGGCTGCGCGACTGCTAGTGGAGTAGGAGTAGGACCGGTACGAGCTGACGGGGGACTTTTTGAAGGCTTTGATATTGATATGAAAGATGAATCAGCAGGCGCTCGCCCAGGTTTGCAGCATCCGCTCGTTCAGTCTTTGGTATCTTTAGTTCGTGACGCAACTGGCGAGCAGCCACGCGCGAAATTTGGCTGGACAGATGTGGCGCGTTTTAGTTCTTTGGGAATTCCTGCAGTAAATCTGGGTGCAGGAGATGCTCTGCTGGCTCATAAATCAGATGAACAAGTAGCTCTTGATGCTGTGACTGAGTATGCGCAACTTTTAGAGACGTGGCTCAGAGCAACTCCTGTGGTAAACTGAACTCGGTAACTCTGCGTAGTAACCACACACTATGCGTTGATCCCCTTGCCTAATAGGGATGAAAACATGAGGATTTGTAGGCAAGCGTTGGCGTCCGCATAGATATGACAGACTTTTAACCGTTTACGGTGCACCGATGAAACGAAACGTTGCAAAACGTGTCATCTTATAGGTGAGCTGTAAACACGGAAAGCACAGCAGACGCAGCTGCTTGACTGGAGACACAAGTGTCTGAGCGTATGAATCAGGAACCACCTGTTCTGGGACGTCGCACTAATAAAGGATCGCGCCGTGTTGTGCGTGTTAGCGGTTCTCAGGATTCCCAAGTAACACAAATTTCGCATACTGTATCTTCTCAAGAGACATCAGCTCAATCTCAGGTGAACGCTAAGCCTGAAAGTGCTGATACTACTCAGCAGGTACAGGCAATAACGCAGGCAGACGGGCAGAGCGTACAGAATGCGGAGAATATGCCGAATGAGCGGGCTGGTGTGCAGACGGAAAAGCAATCGGATAAGCAGTCCAGCGACGGTTCTGAACCTGCAGATAGCGAGAAGAACCGCACATCTGCACAGCAGACATCAGCGGCATATACGCGCAGCGACAAAGCTCAGCGCATTGCTAGCGAACTCTTTGTTGATAGAGGCATTATTGTTCCGGACGAAGTTGTTGTAGAAGAGTCTGCAACGCAGAAGAGTGCTCAGGAGAGCTCTCGCGCTGTTTCTGAGCATAAGCCTTCGGGAAGCACCGAGACCGATTCTGAGGAATCCGCTGTTACTTCGCAAGTGGTGGCAGAAGAAAAGACTCAAGAGCGAGACGAAAATCCGCGCGTTCAGCGTTCACGCCCTCGCCGTCGTATCACAATGGAGGATCGCCCTACCAGTGCTACCAGTGCCAACAGCGCTAACAGCGCTAACCGTAGCAATAACAGTGCTAATCGCGCGAAAGCCGAGGAGCAGTTTAGCGCAGCTCAAGAACCAGATTCTGCACAAGATACACCAACAGCACGTTCTGAACGTGCTCGTGCAGCAGTAAGTCAGGCTTTAGAGTTCTCGTCATCCCAAACAAATCATGAGGATGCTCGTGCAGTCGAAGAATTCAGTGCTCCAACCAATCCGATGATGAGCCTGCTGTTCCAAGCTCCTGTTATTCCTGAAATAACGCACTCATCGCGTAGCGATTATCGCGATGAAGAGCAGGACGAGAATACCTTGCATCGCAATCGCCGTCATCGTCGCGATAAGAATCATGAGAACGCAGATAATAACGATGTTCTCGATACTATTAGCGCTGCTTTAGATGAAACTGAACGTTCTCGTTCAAGCGCACAGAATAATCAGCATGAGGATGACGACAACGCGCGTTCTTCTCGCCGTCGTAACCGCAAAGATAAAAACGAACGTAACGAGCGCAACGAGCGTAACGAAGAAAACGGTTCTGCGGAATATGTTGACGAATTCGACACAGATTCGCGCTCTCGTCGCAATCGCCGTCTGAATGCTCAAGAGCGTCGAGCAGCAGCAGAAGTCGAGCTGATTGAAAGCGATTTGGAGCTCGATGAGATTGACTACGAGCCTATTGAAGGCGATATGCGCAATGATGATGAAGCGGAAAGCTTTGAAAGCTCTTCGCGCCGTCCTCGTCGCCGTAGCGCTATGCTTCAAGAAGCTGAGGAAGCGGATGAAGAGTTCACCACACGTCGTCGTCGCCGTCGTCGCCGTGGCTCGAAGAATGCGCAGGACGATGATAATCAGTCGTCTGATTCGTTGTCTTCTTCAGCAGACACAGGAGAAGATACGCGCGGTCGTTCCCGTAAGCAGCAGTATATTGATGAAATTACGGATGTTGCCGGTTCAACACGTTTGGAAGCGAAGCGTCAGCGTCGTCGCGATAATCGTCGCGACCGTAACCGTCAGGCAGCACTGATTACAGAGCAAGATTTCTTAGCTCGCCGTGAAGTAGTCAACCGTTTAATGGTTGTGCGCGAACGCGGAAGCCATACGCAGGTCTCCGTTATTGAAGACGATGTGCTGGTTGAACATTATATTTCCGATATTGCAGAAGTATCCGCTGTGGGCAATATTTACCAGGGACGCGTGCAAAACGTGCTACCAAGCATGGAAGCAGCCTTCGTAGATATTGGTCAGGCGCGCAACGGTGTGCTGTATGCAGGCGAAGTGAATTGGGATACCACACGTTTAGACGGTCAGCCTCGTCGTATGGAACACGCTTTCCAGTCAGGCGATCCTGTGCTCGTTCAGGTAACGAAAGATCCAATTGGACATAAAGGTGCACGCTTAACCAGCCAGATTACTCTTGCAGGTCGTTTCCTTGTGCTCGTACCATCGGGAAGCATGACAGGAGTAAGCCGCAAACTTCCTGAACGCGAGCGTGCTCGTTTGAAGTCTATTGTGTCGAAAGTAGCTCCAGAAGAAGTGGGCGTTATTATTCGAACCGCTGCTGAAGGCGCTCCTGAAGAAGCTATTATTAAAGATTTCGAGCATCTGAAGAACCAGTGGGAGCATATTTCTGCTCAGTTAGAGGAACTGAAGAACTCCAAGAAACCGCATCTCCTGCAAGGCGAGCCAGACGTTGTTATTCGCGTGATTCGAGACATCTTTAACGATGACTTTAAGAAGCTTGTTGTTGAGGGCGAAGATGTATATAACCGCATTCATGAATATATTGAATCTGCTGCGCCTGATTTGCTTGACCGCGTAGAACGTTGGGACCCAGCAGAGCATCGAGGTAAAGACGTGTTTGACCGCTGGCAGATTGATAGCCAGTTGCGTAAGGGCATGGAGCGTCAGGTATATTTGCCGTCCGGCGGTTCTTTGGTTATTGACCGTACCGAAGCAATGACCACGATTGACGTGAATACAGGACGTTTTATTGGCAAGGGCAAGTCGCTGGAAGAGACAGTTACCCGATGCAATTTGGAAGCTGCTGAGGAAGTTGTGCGTCAGCTGCGTTTGCGCGATATTGGAGGCATGGTCATGATTGATTTCGTGGATATGGTGATGCCTGCTAACCGCGATCTTGTTTTGCGTCGATTGGTTGAGTGTTTGTCTCGAGACCGTACGAAACATCAGGTTGCTGAAGTAACCTCGCTGGGTTTGGTTCAGATGACACGAAAGCGCGTGGGACAAGGCTTGGTTGAAGCCTTCTCAGAGGAGTGCCCAACCTGTGGTGGTCGTGGCTTTATTTTGCATGACGAGCCAACTGTGTCCGCTCAGTATGATGATCCGTATGCAATGAAGGGTGGAGATCCTTTCGTAAAGACAAATAAGCATGCGGCTCACTCTGCACATGCTGCTCATATTGCTCATGGAAAGGTGAGCGAGACTGCTCAGCCACGCGAAGAACGCGCTGGAACGAGTGAAAAAGCTAAAAACTCTATGGCAGCAATTGCTGCAGCTTCGGCGAATACAAACAGTGGATACAGCGTTGCGGTGTCTTCTGCGGAGGCTTCAGAGGTGTCTTCTGGAGTGTCGGGCAATGCTGTGGTTTCTAATGCCCAGAGTGAAGGCGGTCAGCACAATAACAGTGCAGCAGATGGAGCTGAAAATCGTAGCGATGGTCGTAGTGATGATCGCAATGAAAGAGCGGACACGAGCGAAACGCCAAGCGTGGAAAACCGTGAAGCATCTACAACCTTGGCTTTGATTTCCGAAGACCTCAAGACCTTGCAAGAGTCACGTGGTTCTCGGGCGGGCAAAGAGCATAATCAGCATAATCAGGAAGTCGAGTAAAAGGCCGCTACCAAGCAATAATCGTGAAGATTTTGTTTGCAGCAACGAAACAGGGCGCGTAACCGTATTGCTCGTCCAAACTAGGCAGTAAAGTTACAAGTCCTGTGTGTTGCTCGACTTGACGGATGTCAAGCGATGCAATATATTAGATTGTTGGTGTCTTGTGAACACCTCGGGTTGGTATGCCCGGGAACAGTTTAGAAGATAAAACGAACGTTAAAGCTTTTAAGAGGCAAAGGTAAGAACATGTACGCTATTGTGAAAGCCGGCGGCCACCAGGAAAAGGTCGAGGTAGGCGACGAATTTACCGTCAACCGTCTTGATGCAAAGAAGGGCGATACCGTAGAGTTCCCTGTTGCACTCGTAGTTGATGGTTCCAAGGTTGTTCTCGCAGCTAAGGACTTGGCAAAGATGACTGTTAAGGCCGAAGTTGTAGACGACGAAGCTAAGGGTCCGAAGATTAGCATCCAGAAGTACAAGAACAAGACTGGTGTAGCGCGCCGTAAGGGTCACCGCCAGAAGTTGACTGTTCTCAAGGTAACCTCCATCGCGTAACTCGAGGTGTAGAGGATTATAGCCGAGTCATTTTTCGAAAGGAATAAGTCATGGCACATAAGAAAGGTGCGGCAAGTACCCGCAACGGTCGCGATTCAAACCCACAATACCTGGGTGTGAAGAAGTTCGGCGGTGAAGCAGTAGTAGCAGGCAACATTATCGTTCGCCAGCGCGGTACTAAGTTCCATGCAGGCCAGAACGTTGGTCTTGGCAAGGATCACACTCTCTTTGCTCTCGTAGACGGCACCGTAAAGTTCGGTACCCGTCGCGATCGCAAGGTTGTAGACGTAATCTCCGAGTAAATTCGGACAGCTTGAAGCCGCGCCACTTGAGCGCGGCTTTTTGTGTATATAAGGCTTTTGTGGGGGTTCTGTTCACGGGGCGAGCCTGCTTGCAGGGTGCGGCTCTTAACGGGGACTCTGAGTGAGGGGGGGCTCTGAGTGAGAGTCTCTTCGCGGGGTGTGCTGCGCTAGAGGGTATCTCTCTTAATGAGGTATTTCTCTTAATAGGGCGTTCCGAGCGAACGAGGAATGTCTCTGCTCGCGGAGTATCTCCGAGCGACGAGTTCTCTGAGCAGGGGTCTGTTGTAAAGGTATATAAGGATAAATCATGAGTGACTTCGTAGACCGCGTAACGGTTCATGTTAAAGGCGGCGATGGCGGTAATGGTGCTGCATCTATTCGACGCGAAAAATACAAGCCGCTAGCTGGCCCAGACGGTGGCGATGGTGGCGACGGCGGTAGCGTTATCGTTGTAGCGGATACTAACGCAACCTCATTGCTGGACTACCGTTATATGCCTCATCGCACAGCACCTAGTGGCACGATGGGTAAAGGCGATAACAAGGATGGTTCTCGCGGAGAGGACTTGATTTTGCCTGTTCCAGTAGGCACGGTTGTTTTTGCGGCTAGCTCGGTTACGGGTGCTAATGGAACTGGTGGAGCTGCTACTTCTGGCGCTGGTAGTGCCGGGGCTGCTGTTGCCAAAACGAACACCGTTATAAGCGCGGCAAAGCACAAGAACGAGGAGATTCTCGCTGACTTAAGTCACGCTGGAGATAGTTTTGTGGTGGCTCAAGGTGGCGCTGGTGGTTTAGGCAATCGCTCTTTAGCGAGCAAAAACCGTAAAGCTCCAGGCTTCGCCTTACTTGGCGAACCTGGTGAAGAGCGCGATATTATTTTGGAGCTGAAATCTATTGCAGATGTTGCGTTGGTAGGCTATCCAAGTGCGGGTAAATCTTCGCTGGTGTCCACGCTGTCGGCTGCGCGTCCAAAGATTGCTGATTACCCATTTACTACTTTGGTTCCTAATCTTGGCGTGGTCAATACGGGAGATAAGCGTTTTACTATTGCTGACGTTCCAGGACTTATTCCAGGCGCCGCACAAGGTAAGGGCTTAGGCTTGGAATTCTTACGTCATATTGAGCGCACGCAAGTTATCGCTCATGTGATTGATTGCGCAACGCTTGAACAAGACCGTGACCCTGTGTCTGATTATCATGCTTTAGAAAATGAGCTTGCTCAGTATGCTGAGCAGCTTGGCACTCCTTTGGGTGCTATTCCTATTGCCGAGCGTCCGCGAGTGATTATTTTGAACAAGGCTGATATTCCTGATGCTAAGGAATTAGCTGAGTTTGTGAAGCCTGATTTTGAGAAGATGGGACATAAGGTCTTTATTATTTCGACGGCTTCTCATGAAGGATTAAAGCAACTGACGTATGCGCTGAGTGATTTGGTGGAGAAGATGCGTGCGCGCGTTGCTGAGCGGATGGCAGCTGCGGAAGAAGAGCGCGTTGTTATTCGTCCTCTTGAACGCAAAGCACGTAATTCTAAGGCTGTAGGTTTGGGCTTTGACTTTGAGATTGAGCGTGAGCAGGATCGCGATGGCAACTTCTGGTTTACTGTTACCGGCTCGAAGCCTGAACGTTGGGTGCGTCAAACAAACTTTGATAACGAGGAAGCTGTGGGTTATTTGGCTGACCGCTTGGCTCGTTTGGGAGTGGAAGATGCTTTGCGTGCTAAAGGCGCTCGCGTAGGTGATGAAGTTCGCATTGGACGTGGCGAGAATGCTATGGCTTTTGATTGGGATCCAACTGTGCAAGCTGGTGCAGAAATGCTGGACGGAGACCCACATGCTCAACGCGGTCATGATTTGCGTTTGGATGAGGTTCAAGGTCTTAACCGTCGTCGTACAAATGTGGAGCGTCGCCGTCATTACCACGAGTGGATGGACGCCAAAACAGCTGTGCGTAACGCTATGATGGAAGAACGTAAAGCTGGACACTGGGCAGATCCGTCTCGCGTAGATGACCCTGAAGGTGCTCAGGACTTCTTGAAGCGTTTTGATGCTGATGGTGGTTCTGATGGTGCACGTGGTGAAGGAGCGCGTTTTAACGACGGCGCTGAAGGAGCACGCGCTGATGGTATGGAGAGTGTAGAGAGCGCAGAGTAAAGGCTCACGAATTTATGAATGAGGAACAAACACGCAGTCGCATTCTGCAAGCACAAACAATTGTGGTGAAGGTGGGCTCAAGTTCACTGACTTCGGCACAGGGCATGCTCGATGTCGATAAACTCAACCATTTAGTTACATCGCTAGCCTCCGCTGTTCAGTTGGGGGCGCGCGTTGTGCTTGTGTCGTCTGGTTCGGTGGCAGCTGGTTTGAAGCCACTCGGTTTTACTAGCCGTCCTGATGATTCAGTTTCTCGCCAAGCAGCTGCAGCCGTGGGGCAAGGATTGCTCATGGCGGAGTATGAGAAAGCCTTTGCACGCTACGATATCCGTGTTGGACAGGTGCTCATGTCTGCCCAAGATACCATGCGTTCTGCGCGCTACCGCAATGTGCGCAACACGATGGAGCGTTTGCTTGAATTCGGCGTTGTTCCTATTGTGAATGAAAACGACACGTTGGTTACCAGTGAAGTGCGTTTTGGAGATAACGATCATTTAAGTGCGCTTGTAGCCAATATTGTGCGCGCTCAAGCTTTGATTCTGCTCTCCGACGTTGACGGACTCTACACTGCTCCTCCAAGTCAGCCGGGGGCGCGGCGCTTGACTTTTGTGCATAATGCTCTTGAAGAGATTGACGATTCGACGATTGCGGGGACGGGCTCGGCTGTGGGTACGGGCGGGATGGTGACCAAGGTGGATGCAGTGCGCATTGCCACCGCCTCCGGTATTCCATGCTTGCTTACGTCTGCAGCTAATGCAGCTCCTGCATTAATGGGCGATGCTGTGGGAACGGCGTTTGCGCCTATTCGCGCTCGCGAATCAGCTCGACGTCTATGGATTGGTTATGCTTCTCATCCTCAGGGAACTGTTGTGGTGGATGATGGTGCTGCTCGTGCCGTACAAACAGGAAAAACCTCGCTACTAGCTGTAGGAACCTTAGGTGCGGATGGCGATTTTTCTGCTGGTGCTCCGGTGTGGGTAGAAGATACGCATGGCAATAAAATTGCCCGCGGATTATGTGCTTTTGATTCGGATGATATTTCCTCGCTTGCTCGAAAAAATACTGAGCAGATTGAGAGATTCTTGGGAGCAGAATATGCTCGTCCCATTATTCATCGCGATGATTTGGTGTTAGTAAAGCCCACGCGCTAATGTGAAGGCATGGCACAGTTAAGCACACGCATTCATAATGTTGCACCATCAGCTACTTTAGAAGTCGATCTTAAAGCAAAAGCTCTTAAAGCAAGCGGTATCGATATTATTGGTTTCGGCGCTGGAGAACCTGATTTCCCAACGCCTGACTATATTGTGCGCACAGCAGCAGAAGCAGCGCAGGACTCAAAAAATCATCGTTATACTGCAACAGCAGGTTTACCAGAACTTCGCGAAGCAATTGCTCACAAAACCGCACGCGATAGCGGCTATGAGGTAGATCCTCAGCAGATAGTGGTAACTAACGGCGGCAAGCATGCGGTGTACGCGAGCTTCCAACTTATTCTTAACGAGGGGGACGAAGTAATCGTTCCTACTCCTTGCTGGGTATCTTACCCAGAAACAATCAAACTTGCTGGTGGCGTGCCTGTCGAGGTTTTTGCAGATGCTGAGCATACTTTCGAACCAAGTATCGAGCAAATCGAAGCAGCTACTACCGAACGTACTAAAGCTATCATCATTAATTCTCCAAACAACCCAACAGGTGCTGTATGGTCTGCAGATACTTTGCGCGCAATCGCGAAGTGGGCTATCGAGCACGATGTATGGGTTATTTCCGACGAAATTTATGAGCACATGACTTATGATGACGCCGAAACCGCGCGTATTGGTTCTCTTGTACCTGAGGTGCGCGATCGGTTGATTGTTCTGAACGGTGTTGCGAAAACTTATGCTATGACTGGTTGGCGCGTCGGCTGGCTTCTCGCTCCTGCTGAAGTGGCGAAAGCAGCAACGAAGTTACAGGGACATATGACGTCGAACGTGTCTAATGTTCCTCAGCGCGCTGCAGTGTCTGCTATTGCTGGCGATTTAAGTGCTGTAGCTGCTATGCGTGAGGCTTTCGATCGCCGTCGTCACGCAATCGTGAGCGCTCTTAATGAGTTGCCAGGTGTGAGTTGCGAGATGCCAAAGGGGGCTTTTTATGCTTTCGCTGATTTTACAGGTTTGCTCGGTAAACCGCTCGGTAAGAACGGAACGGTTTGTGAAAATACAGTGCAGCTTGCAGCCCTGATTTTAGATGAAGTACATGTAGCAGCTGTTCCTGGTGAAGGATTTAGCGCACCTGGATATATTCGTTTTTCCTACGCTTTGGCAGATGATGACTTAGCTGAGGGTATGCGTCGTTTGAAAGAATGGCTCGCATAAGCCTTACTACAGTGCGGTTAAAGTGCATAAGTCGAGACGGGCTTATGCACTTTTTCGTAGCTGTTGCGTTATGCGTGCGCCACGCCGAGAATATGGAGAAGATGTGCTGGTGGAGGAATTGAAAAATAAGTGATTAGACGAAATCGACATTCCACGGTAAACTGAACATTTGGCGGTAAAAACGCCATACGTCGTTATATAGTCGAGGGTACTTGTCACAATATAAAGGCAATCCCGAGGATTGTGTACGATGTTACCAGTACACCTAGGGGTCTGGCGCAATTGGTAGCGCAACGGTCTCCAAAACCGTAGGTTGTGGGTTCGAGTCCCGCGGCCCCTGCTAGGGCAGTAAAACTGCACAGAAACATTGAGTGAGGATTGCAAAATGGCAAAGTCTGAGAACACTAAGGCTGCAAAAGTTCGCAAGCCAAATGTCTTCCTGCGCGTTGGTATGTTCATCAGGCAGACGTTTGAAGAACTCTCTAAGGTTGTAGCACCATCAGGTAAGGAATTACTGGGATGGTCTGTAGCAGTGTTCATTTTCGTTGTATTGCTCATGATTTTTATTACAAGTTTGGACTTTGGCTTAGGTAAGCTCATGGTCACCTTGTTTGGCTAGTAAAAGCTTGTATTGCATATAAAACTATCGAGATTAACCCAGTAGGGAATTATGACTGAGAATTTTGAAGAAAATCAAGAAGCTCTTGAGGTTGCAGAAGTTGCAGAGCCAGTAGAAGCTGAAGTAGACGTGGAAACTGAAGCTCAGGATGTTGAAGCTGAAGATGCTCTCGATCCAGGTGAGAAGGCAGTTCAGGACTTCTCTAAGTCTTTGCGCGGTCTGGAAGGTAAGTGGTATGTTCTGCATACTTACTCCGGCTACGAAAAGCGCGTAAAGATGAACGTAGAATCTCGCGTTCAGTCATATGGTCTGGAAAGCCAAATTTTCCAAATCGAAGTTCCTATGGAAGAGGTGGAACAGCATACTGACAAGGGTAAGAAAGTTGTTACCCGCGTACGCATCCCAGGATATGTGCTTATCCGCATGTGGCCAGATGAGGATGCTCGTCGTATTGTGCTCGAAACAGAGGGCGTAACCGGTTTTGTGGGTAACGGCGGTGAACCAGCTCCACTGTCTCGCAAAGAAGTTGTGTCTATGATGGCTCCAATGATTCGTTCTGAGGCATTGAAGGGCACTGACAATATTGAAGCTCGTAAGAAGGCTCGCCAGATTGAAGTCAGCTTCTCTGTGGGTGAATCCGTGACTGTTACTGATGGTCCGTTCGCTACGATGCCTGCAGTTATTTCTGAGGTCAGTCCAGCAACACAAAAGCTGTCTGTGCTTGTATCTATCTTTGGTCGCGAAACCCCAGTAGAACTTGGTTTCGATCAAGTGGCTAAGATTGACGCTTAAGGTTACTTAAAGCTGTTATTCTGTCTTCGCGTTCACCCGAGAGAGTGGACGCGAACTTTGTTTGCGCGTGGTCTGGGACGTGAAAAGTGGGTGGCTATGGCTATTCCATGATTCACGTGCTCAAAACTTAAACCGGACGCTGTCAGCCGTGCTATGTGCGCGCCCGTCATGTCGCACAGCCATGAGCACAACTATCCTTCCTCCAAACTTGCTATTTGTCACAACAATCAGGCATAATAGAAAGGCTTGCCATTTTCAGCACGCTTTGGCACGCTGAAAGGCAGAGAAGATGAAAACCGCGGGAGGGGCGCGTCTTACGAGACAAACTCCGTTGAACCGCTAACAGAAAGAAGAACCATAAAATGGCTCCTAAGAAGAAAGTCTCAGCGCTCATCAAGCTGCAGATTGCTGCAGGTAAGGCAAACCCTGCTCCACCACTGGGTCCAGCATTGGGTTCCCATGGTGTGAACATCATGGACTTCACCAAGGCATACAACGATGCTACTAAGGATAAGATCGGTCAGATCATCCCAGTAGAAATCACTGTATATGAAGATCGTTCCTTCACCTTCGTTCTGAAGACACCTCCAGCAGCAGAACTTCTTCGCAAGGCAGCTGGCGTGGATAAGGGTGCTGGAAATCCTCTCACCACCAAGGTTGGCTCTGTAACCAAGGCACAGGTACGCGAAATCGCTGAAACCAAGATGGCTGATTTGTCTGCTCGCGATATCGAAGCAGGTATGAAGATCATCGAGGGTACCGCACGCTCTATGGGCATTACCGTAACCGACTAATTATTATCCACGAAGCAGAAGGGCAAACGCTTGCCCACACTGCGACTGCTAAGGAGAAGCAGATGACAAAGCGTTCTAAGAAGTATCGCGAAGCTGCCGAAAAGGTAGATCGTTCAAACCTCTACACCGCATCTGAAGCTATTGCATTGCTCAAGAGCATGCCAGCTCGCGGTTTCGACGAAACTGTTGAGGCTGTATACAACCTCAACGTAGATCCACGTAAGGCTGACCAGCTCGTTCGCGGTACCGTGAACTTGCCTAACGGCACTGGTAAGACCGCTCGCGTAATCGTTTTCGCACGTGGCCCATTGGCTACTGCAGCTCTCGAAGCTGGTGCAGACGAAGTTGGCGATGCAGAACTCATCGAGAAGGTATCTAAGGGTTACACTGACTTCGATGCAGTAGTAGCAACTCCAGATATGATGGGTCAGGTTGGTCGTTTGGGTCGTGTGCTCGGTCCTCGTGGTTTGATGCCAAACCCTAAGACCGGTACTGTAACCATGGATGTAGCTAAGGCTGTATCTGACATCAAGGGCGGTAAGATTGAGTTCCGCGTTGATCGTCACGGCAACTTGAGCTTTATCGTGGGTAAGCTCAGCTTCACTGAAGAAGCTCTCGAAGAGAACTTCCGTGCAGTAGCTGACGAAATCCGTCGTTTGAAGCCAACTACCGTTAAGGGTCGCTACATCACTAAGGTAACCATGACTTCTACTATGGGTCCTGGTGTTCCACTGGATGTAGCTCCATTGGCTGCATAAGTAGTTGCATAGTTCGCGATAATACGAACAGAACTTTAATCCCGCATCACGCATAGGTATGGAAATGCCAGCGTATGCGGGATTTTGTTTTGCTGTTTTGTTGTTTTTTTGGGGGGGGGCGGTTCGAACGTCGGTTTTTTGTTGTTCATCGGACTTAGCGGGGCCTCACGTTTGCGCGTGCGTGACTAGTAGCTGTTCGGCACAATCAGGCTTCACGCTGCATTAAATTCGAGGGTTATTGCTCTCACTCATTCTGCTTAACCGATTAATGCACCTGTTGTGTCAGTTTTGATGCACAAAATGGCTTCAAAACTGACATATCGGTTGCGCGTATCGACTTTGCTCATAAAATAAACACATTCACGCCGAAGAGATGTCTTGACAACATCCTCCCTTAAACCCCGCTAAGTCCGAAGATCCGCATGTCTGTTGTATCTTTCATTGCTGTGCTTAGTAGTGAATGGTAAAGCTTTTACCACTTCCGATTTCGGCGGCTAAATTACTTTAAGGTGTAGCGCTACTGATAGCGGTGAAAGATACAGCATGCGAATCAAAATGAACCACCCCATTCATTAGCGCTTGAATAACATGCAGCCTACTGAGCGAGTTTTCTCTGCGATATGCCAGCCATGTGTGTTAGGTTGCCAAGAACAGCGTAACGTTCACGCACACCCACTCCGCGAGTTACACTCCCGCAACGGACAATGTGGATAACTCGCTCATCGAGTCACAACACAACCGAATTTCTACGCCACCTACGCTAGAGTGGGGTGCATGGTAGACGTGACAACAACCCCAGCAGCAGACTCAATGAAGCTCAACGACGGTCGTAATATCCCTCGCATCGGAGCGGGAGTTTTGCGCATCGATAATGGCGATGTGGCACAAGTTGTACGTGACGCTTTAGAAGTCGGATATCGCCACATCGACACTGCTGCCGGCTATGGTAATGAAGATGGCGTGGGTGAAGGTCTGGCTTGCGCTGGTTTTGCTCAGGGCGAGAACCGCAGTAAGTTGTGGCTTACTACAAAATTGCGAGATTCCGAGCAAGGTTACGACACAGCTTTACGCGCGTTTGAGCGTCAGCTACGTCTGCTCAAAACTGATTACGTTGATATGTATATGATTCATTGGCCAACTCCTTTTGATTGGCGTAGCGATACAACATGGGCTGCTTTGCGTGAACTACGCGAAGCAGGAGTTGTAAAAACTTTGGGCGTGTGCAATTTTATGCCTACAGATTTAGATCGTTTATATGATCAGGTGGGAGAGTATCCTGCTGTTAATCAGATTGAATTACATCCAACATTCCAACAGCGCGAGGTCGTAGAATATAGTCAGAGTAAGGGGATTGCAGTACAAGCATATTCTCCTATGGGCCGCGGAGCAGATTTAACCGCTGGTGGTGAACAGCTCAAGCAGATAGCTGCACGTCATAACGCAAGCGTAGCTCAAGTAATTTTGGCTTGGCATCTGGCTAAAAATATTATTATTATCCCTAAGTCTGCGCATAAGGAGCGTTTAGCAGAGAATTTAGAAAGCCGCAGTATTAAACTGACTGCAGATGATATAGCATTTATTGATTCTCTCAATACTTTGACACGTGCAGGACACGATCCAGCTACTTTCTCCTATAGCTGATGGTTAGGCATTACAGGCGTCACCGCACCAGAGCTCGCCGTCAAGTTGTCGCAGTAAAAAAGCAATGGTACTACCTTATGTGTGTCATTGTTTTTCTTGGCGTACTTATTGGCTCTTTTCTGCCACAAGTTAGCAATACTGTGGCGCGCACAACCGGCACATATACAGCAACCGGTCAGGCGGCTGAAGCACTAGCACAGCTCAAAGTTGTCGATAATCCTCGCCCAAACCGTCACTATAAGCGCGACTATTTCGGTTTCCGCCAAACAGATGATGACGGTAATGGCTGCGATGTGCGCGAAGATGTGCTTGCCCGTGATTTAGCAGACGTGCGCTATAAAAGTTTAACCTCATGCAGAGTTGCGTCAGGTGTTCTTAACGACCCGTATACAGGAAAAACTATACATTTTAAGCGCGGCATCGACACAAGCAGAGCAGTGCAAATAGATCATGTTGTTGCTTTAAGTAATGCCTGGAAATCAGGCGCATATGCGTGGAATACTGCTCGACGCTATGAATTTGGTAACGATACCTATAATCTTCTCGCAGTTGATGGTCCTGCAAATCAGCAGAAAGAAGATGCTTCAGCAGACGAATGGTTACCATCAAACACGGCTTACGCGTGCTCGTATGTTGCGCGCCAAATAGGTGTGAAAACGAAGTATCAGCTCAGCGTTACAACATCTGAGAAGAACGCCATGCTCAAAGTTTTGCATGGCTGTAGTAACCAAGTATTACCTGCGCGATAAACGAAGATTTGAGCGATTTTTCTCTCAGCTCAATAAATTGAGCCTATAACGCTATATTAAAAGAAGCACTTACGCATACCGTGTGTTGCAATCCCGAACGTTTTACCTTATTAAAGGCGCGCTTACGTATGTTGCTATTACATGAATGAGAAAAAAGAGAAAATAAAACACAAATAATAAACAGATGAGGGAGGTGAAGACGTGAACTGGCCATTTATTCTTGAAGAAATTCCCACTTTTGCTCAGGCACTTGTGGTCACACTCAATGTGTCGGTGTGGGGAATAGTGCTCTCCCTTATCATTGGTGTTTTCGCGGCAGCAATTGAAAGCGCTCGCGTTCCCGTAGTCCGTCAGATTATTCGCGTCTATATTGAACTCAGCCGCAATACCCCGTTACTGGTGCAGCTGTATTTTATTTACTTTGGATTACCAAAACTCGGTGTGTGCTGGTCGCCAACGCAGTCAGCAATTGTGGGTCTCGCTTTCTTGGGTGGATCATATATGGCAGAAGCTCTGCGTGGCGGTTTGGATGCGGTTGCTCCTATACAGCGTGAGTCAGCGCGAATGCTGGGCATGAATAGTGTGCAGATTTTCTCGCGCGTTATTTTGCCTCAGGCGCTCAGCACTGCAATGCCAGGCGTTATAGCAAACGTCATCTTCCTGATTAAAGAATCATCTGTTGTTTCTGCTATCGCGCTCGCGGACATTATGTATGAGGCAAAAGACATTATGGGCAATGATTACAACACCTATGAAGCCCTTGTTCTGCTTACGGCTTCATACCTGATTGTGCTGCTGCCTATTTCCCTCATTGGCACATGGTTGGAGAGGAGGTTCGACTATGCAAGGAATTGATATTCTTTTCCAGCCTTCCGTTATGCCGCGCCTTTTTGAGGGCCTTCTTGTAACTTTGTGGATTGCTGGCGTATCCGTTCTCGCTTCTCTTCCTGCAGGCATTATTGTGGGCTGGCTTATGACTGTGGATAATAAGTTTGTGCGTCTGATTATGCGCATTTACTTGGATATTATTCGCATTATGCCTCAGTTAGCTTTGCTGTACATTGTGTATTATGGTTTTGCTCGCGCATGGAACGTGAACTTTGATGCAACTTTCGCAACAATTATTGTGTTTATTGCGTGGGGTGCAGCTGAGCTGGGAGATTTGGTACGTGGTGCTTTGCAGTCGATTCCGAACTCACAGCGTGAAAATGCACAAATGTTGGGTATGAACTCCACTCAGAGCTTCTTCTACGTGATTTTGCCACAAGCTTTGCATCGTCTTTTGCCAGCATCTGTAAACCTGGCTACCCGCATGGTCAAAACAACATCATTAGCTGTATTGCTCGGCGTAGTAGAAGTGATTAAAGTTGGTCAGCAAATCATCGATGTCAATCGCATGACGCATCCTCAAGGAGCGCTGTGGATTTATGGTGTCATCTTCTTTATGTACTTCTTTATTAGTTGGCCGTTGTCCCTTATTGCAGGATATTTAGAGAAAAAGTGGTCTCATGAGTAACGAAACGCAAAACGAAGCAAAGAATCAATCAGCAGATAATACCGTTGTTTTTGATGCGGTCGTCAAGCAGTACCCACATGCACAAGCTCCTGTGCTCAACGGTATTAACCTCAATATTCCTCGCGGTAAGGTAACTGTTGTGCTGGGGCCTTCAGGTTCCGGAAAGTCAACGTTATTACGCACCGTTGCAGGTTTGGAACCAATCCAAGGCGGAGAAATTCGCTTAGATAATGAAGTAATCGCTTCACAGAGCGTTACTTTTAACAAGCGTCCAGCGGATTTGCGCACACGTATTGGCATGGTTTTCCAAAGCTATGACTTGTTCCCACACAAAAGCGTGCTGGGTAACGTAACAATGTCTCCAATTATTGTGCAAAAGCGCAATAAAGCGGAAGTTGAGCAAGAGGCTTTACAGCTGCTCGATCGCGTTGGTCTCAAGGATCGTGCGCAATCGAAGCCACGTGAGCTTTCTGGCGGTCAGCGCCAGCGTGTAGCTATCGCACGTTCCCTTATTATGCATCCAGATATTATGCTGTTCGATGAAGTAACAGCTGCGCTTGACCCAGAAATGGTGCGCGAAGTTCTGGACGTTATTGTTGAGCTTGCCGATCAAGGCATGACCATGATGATCGTGACGCACGAAATGGATTTTGCTCGTGCAGTAGCCGATCATGTGGTTTTGCTGGAGAACGGTTCCATTGTTGAGGAGTCACACAATAGTGACGAATTCTTTGAGTATCCTCGTACTGAGCGTGCTCAGCAGTTCCTCAACACCTTTAAGTTTGAGCGTCACCGCATGAGTGAAGCCCAGAAATAATAAATCGCAGAGAGAGATAAGGAGAGCGTATGAACATCGTTTCAGCACTCGCACAAGTTAAAAAGCACGCACGTCATATCGCTGCTGGTATGGCTGCACTTTCTTTGACGGTTGGTCTTGCAGCATGCGGTCCACAGGTCAGCAGCAGCACATCTGGCTCGTCGTCAACTGTTTCAAAGAGCACTCGCACTTTAGATGATATTAAGAAGTCGGGCGTTTTGAAGGTAGCTGTATTTACTGATAAAGCTCCATTCGGTTATGTAGATAAAGATGGTAAGAACCAGGGTTACGATGTTTACTTTGCTGAGCGTTTGGCAAAGGATTTGGGTGTAAAGATTGAGTACACTTCTGTAGATCCTGCTGCTCGTGTAGACGTTTTGTCTTCTAATAAGGTAGACATTACTTTGGCTAACTTTACGGTTACTGAAGAGCGCGCTAAGAAGGTTGACTTTGCTAAGCCATACATGAAGGTTGCTTTGGGCGTTGTATCTCCTGAAGGCGCAGAAATTACTGATGTAAATCAGTTGAAGGATAAGACCTTGATTGTTGCTAAGGGAACGACTGCAGAAACCTACTTCGAAGAGAAGCATCCTGAAGTAAAGCTGCAAAAGTATGATCAGTACGCTGATGCTTATAACGCTTTGCTTGATGGTCGTGGTGACGCATTCTCCACTGACAATACTGAGGTATTGGCTTGGGCTAAGTCTAACAAGGGCTTCAAGGTAGGTATTACTTCTTTGGGTGATACTGACACCATTGCTCCAGCCGTGAAGAAGGGCAACAAGACTCTGCTCGATTGGATCAACAAAGAGATTGACACCTTAGCAGGTGAGCAATTCTTCCACAAGGATTACGAAGAAACCTTGCTGCCAGTTTATGGTGATTCTATTAATGCAGATGAAATCGTTGTTGAAGGTGGCAAGCTCTAAAGCTGTGCAAACCTGCGTAGAAAATCTGTATATATAAGGCGGAGGCTTCCTCGGAAGGGGAGCCTCCGCCATTTTGATGCTTGTATGGAGTGTTTGTGGTATTCAACGACTGTGCCTATGCGTGAAGGTTAAAGATGGAAGAAGGCTTACCATCAACACATTTTGGCCTATAACCCGCATATTGTGGGGCAAGCTTAAGATAACACGCGAATGACTTCGTAATAAACCATAACTGTGTTGCGGGGTTTACGTATCTGCTCAGGCTTGTGCAGTTGCGTCTTTAACGCGTGAGCAGATACGTTACACACAACGCGTGCTGTTTTTGACGTATAAATCCTATTGGCTTGGGCGCTTGCGTTCTAGTTAATGCGTAAAATCAAACAGATTGATATAAAACAAAAAAGAGAAGAGCCGATGAGTCCAAGAGAAGAGGGTAAAAAGGAAACATCGGCCTGAATAAAATATATCAGGTGTTTTCAATTTTCTCAAAAAAATACGAAGAAACTTCAATCAATATAACACTTTTGGGTGAAATTAAAGGCGTGTCGCACTTGAAAATTATCTGTAAGTGGATTAAAGGATCCCTGAGTGTTGTAAGCGTTATCGATTATATAGGAGGGTACTGTAAAATATCTACTGTTGATGAGTTGTCAGTAGTGAGAGAAGTTATGCATCGCACACACAGTCACCGTCCTGCATCGGGAGATGTTTTGACGCCTTGGCGTCGGCTTATAACTTCAATGCTTGTAGGTGCAAGTATTTTTGCGTTATCTGCGTGTGGAGATAATACGCCTAGTTCGGCGCTAACAGATTCGCAGTGGGGCGCACGTAAACTCGAAGCATTAAGTGGTGAATTTGCTGCTGCTGGTGCGTCGTCTCAAAAATCAGCTGTTGATGCGTGGATTGTTGGATACAGTGCAGGTCAACAGAACGCAGCTATTTCTTACGATCCATCAGGTTCGGGTGCTGGAGTTAATACTTTTCTTACAGGTGCTGTCTCTTGGGCAGGAACTGATGCTCCGCTAAGTGATAGCCAGGTCAAGCAATCGCAGGCAGTATGCGCCCAAGGCACAGCTTTCGAAGTTCCAACCTATGTCTCGCCTATCGCAATTGCATACAACCTATCGCAGTACGGCCTCCAAGACGCTCACATACAATTGTCCCCCGCAACCCTCGCTAAAATCTTTAACGGAAGCATTTCCCGCTGGAACGACCCAGCTATCATTGCAGAAAATCCAAGCATCGCAGCCAAATTACCGAACCTAGCCATCACCCCAGTATGGCGCTCCGACAAATCAGGCACCACTAAAACTTTCCAAACATATTTACGTGAGGCTGCGCCACAAGACTGGACGAACGATCCTACCGAAACATGGCCATACACTATCGGTCAGGGAGCCAAAGGAACGCCCAGCGTGGTAATGACAATCGGACAGGCTCAGGGCACAATCGGCTATGCGGACTTCGCGCAAGTCTCCAACCTTGGCACGGTTTCTGTGCAAGTGGGGCAAGAGTATGTGCAGCCAAGCGCTAAGGCAACAGCACAACTGATTAACCATTCACCGCTCAATGCAGAAGCCCTCAAGAACGGTCGTTATATCGTTGACGTGGACTACGCCACAAAGAAGTCGGGCGTGTATCCTATCGCTTTGGTGAGCTATGAAGTGGCGTGCACCACCTACAAGTCCGCGCGAACGGCAACATTTGTGCGGCAGTGGCTCACTTACGTGCTCAGCGATGAGGGGCAGGAAGTATCCGAGGACTATGCTGGCGCGGCTCCGCTGCCTAGTGCGTTGCGCGAGCAGATGATGAAAGCGGTCGGCGATATTTCTTCCGGCGATATTTCTGCAGATGATAGCTCTTCTGGTGCGACTTCTTCAGCAAAGAAAACAGTGTCTGCAGTCAATACTGCGCGCGCTAATATTTCAAGCAATGCTACGTTCAGTGCTGCGAAGAATACTGCTAAAACGATGACTACATTGCGTACTGTGGTAAATAAAAATAATTTTGCGCATCCCCAAGAGATAACCTCCGCCCTCTCCAAGGAGTTTGCGTAAATCATGAAAAACCGCATGAAAAACAGTGCTAATAGCAGCGTCGGAAACAGCGCCGCAAACACTACTGGAAAAGCCAGTCTAAAAAAAATTACTGCCGACAAGCTCTTCCGCTGGTGTGCAGTTGCTGCTGGCGTTTTTATTCTTGGCGTACTTGCCGCTGTTTTTGTGTTCTTACTCATCCAAGCAAGCCCTGTTTTTGTAGGCAATCGCGAAGCTGCCGCTCACGTTATTTCTTCTTTTACTGGCGGACGCACTACAAGTTTCTTAGCATTCGTGGGGCCTCTGATTTTTGGAACCGTTCTTGCCTCCGCTTTGGCGCTCGCCTTAGCATTTTTTGTTGCGGTGGGTATCGCTCTATTCATTTCGCACTATGCACCCAAAAAACTTAGCTCTGTTTTAAGTTCCGTAGTCGATTTGCTGGCCGCTATTCCGTCGGTCGTCTATGGTTTGTGGGGAGCTTTGGTGCTTGTGCCGCACATGTATCCTGTATGGTCGGCGATTAACAAAGTTTTCGGATGGATTCCGGTGTTCGCAGGCTCTGTGTCTAATCCTCCGCGCACGATTGCTACGGTTGCTGTGGTTCTGGCAGTTATGATTTTGCCGATTATCACTTCTATGGCACGCGATATTTTCGTGCAAACTCCATTGCTCCAGCAAGAAGCTGCTTTGGCTTTAGGTGCTACGAAGTGGGAAATGATTAAACTGTCTGTTTTGCCTTTTGGAGCTAACGGTTTAATGTCCGCTTCTATGCTCGGATTAGGTCGAGCTTTAGGTGAGACAATGGCTGTGCTTATGATTTTGTCTCCTGGCAGCACCTATTCCTTGCATCTGTTCACCGCGTCACAAAATCAGACGATTGCTGCTAACATCGCCGCTCAGTTCCCAGAAGCTGATTCTATTGGCGTATCCACTTTAATCGCTTCGGGTTTGGTTCTTTTTGTTATTACTTTTATTGTGAACTATGCCGCTCGACGTTTAACCCATCGTCGTTCTGACTCCAGTTGGGTAAAGAAGTTGATGAAGCGCTGGGCGAATAGTTTCAGCGCTCGCAAAAATACTGCCGCTGACCGAGCCGATACGCAGAGCATTCAGAAAGGAGGCAAGTAAATGGTTAATCAGAAAGCATCGCGCACTTCCAGCGCAGCAACGCCTCAAGAAACAACGCACACTACCACGCTCGAGCCAACGACTCAAGTTTCGCCAACGGCTCAGTCTTCCCCAACCCCTGACTTCGACAAGCTCAAGCCTTCACGATCTTCCTTAGCTGCTCGCAAACGCACAGATCTGCTTATGCGCGTGTTAATTTACACAGCATTTCTCATTGCCGTTATTCCTCTGATTTCCGTGCTTTATACCACGGTTGTTAATGGTGCGAGGCGTTTTGACTGGTACTTCCTTACGCATAATATGCGCGGTGTTGTTGGCGGTTTGTATCCTTTCGGAGGCATTCTTCACGCAGCCATTGGCACCTTAGAAATTACTTTGGGGGCCGTTATTATTTCGGTTCCAGTAGGTATTATGACCGCTGTATACATGGTGGAGTATTCCGCTAAGAAACGCTTACATAAAGCAATTTCTTTCTTTGTAGACGTGATGAGCGGTATTCCGTCGATTGTGGCGGGTTTGTTTGCCTACGCTATGTTTAGTTTGCTCTTTGGTCCGGGAACAGTGAACGGTTTTGTTGGTTCTGCTGCATTATCGATTTTGATGATTCCTACCATCGTGCGTTCTACAGAAGAAATGCTTTCTATTGTTCCTGTTGATTTGCGCGAGGCTTCGTATGCGCTGGGTGTGCCGAAATATCGCACTATTATTCGCGTAGTTTTGCGCACTGCTTTGCCAGGTATTGTGTCGGGCGCTATTTTAGCTATTGCTCGCGTGATTGGTGAAACAGCTCCACTGCTTATTGCCGCAGGATCTATTTCGAGTACGAACTTTAACCTCCTCTCCGGTCGTATGACCACGTTGCCGGTATACGTATATAACGAGTTCCAGCAGGGTATGGCATCGTGTCCAGCCATATCGCAGATTGGCACGGATACTGTTGGTTTATGCGTGCCAGGAATCCGCATGGAACGCGCGTGGGCAGCAGCTTTAGTTTTGATTATTCTCGTACTTATTTTGAATGCTATTGGTCGTCTTATTGCTAAGATTTTCTCGGTGAAGACGAAGTAAGGTCTGAAAGGTAACTCATGGGGCAACGTGTTGATGTGAATCATCTCAACGTCTACTATGGCGATTTTCATGCTGTGGACGATGTGAATATGGTGATTGAACCCAATAAGGTGACTGCTTTTATTGGACCATCTGGTTGTGGAAAATCAACTGTTTTGCGCACACTCAATCGTATGCATGAAACAACTCCAGGTGCTCACGTTGTTGGTGAAGTACTTTTAGAGGGTAAGGATTTATATGCTCCCGATACTGATCCAGTAGCTGTGCGTCGCGATGTGGGTATGGTATTCCAGCGTCCTAATCCATTCCCAACAATGTCTATTCGCGATAACGTTCTTGCAGGCGTTAAGCTCAACAATAAGCGCATTTCTAAGTCCGATGCCGACGCTGTGGTGGAGTGGGCTTTGCGCGGAGCTGCCTTATGGAATGATGTGAAAGATCGTTTAGATAAACCAGGAATTGGATTATCAGGTGGTCAGCAACAGCGTTTATGCATTGCGCGTGCTGTGGCTGTGCATCCTCAGGTATTGCTCATGGATGAGCCGTGCTCTGCATTGGATCCTATTTCCACCCTGGCAGTTGAAGACTTGATTGGCGAGTTAAAAGACGAGTTCACCATTGTTATCGTGACGCATAATATGCAGCAAGCTGCACGTGTGAGCGATACAACGGCGTTCTTTAACACTCAAGGATCAGGAAAACCGGGTCATCTTGTTGAAATTGATGACACGACAACAATTTTTTCCAATCCACGATCCGAAGAAACAGAAAACTATATTTCTGGTCGTTTCGGCTAAGAATAGAACCGAGATTGCCTGTGGGTGCTGTCTCGGCTTTATTGTCGGTGCACACTATGCGCTGATTGGGTTGGGCGGGTGCGACGCCTGGTGTGCCGCGCCTTGCATTTATTATCACTAGAGAGAAAGAAATGAAGACAATGGATTTCTTCAAGTTGAAGGAGAACGGTACCTCGGTATCTACTGAAGTAACCGCAGGTTTAACCACCTTCTTTGCAATGGCCTACATCATTGCAGTGAACCCAAGTATTTTGGGACAAACCGGTATGCCATGGGGCGCAGTATTCCTGGCAACCATTATCGCCTCTATTGTTGGTACCCTTATTATGGGCTTGTTTGCTAACGTTCCATACGGTTTAGCTCCAGGTATGGGTCTCAACGCCTTCTTCACCTTCACTGTTGTGAAAGGTGTTGGTTTTACGTGGCAAGAAGCCATGTCTATGGTATTTATTTGCGGCATTATTAACATTATTATTACCGCTACATCCTTGCGTAAGATGATTATTAAGTCCATTCCGCCAATGCTTCAGCACGCTATTGGCGGCGGTATCGGTATCTTTATCGCTTACGTTGGCTTGCTCAATATTAAGGTCATTAACTTCGAATCGGGCGCTCCGGCGCTCTCCTCTTTCGCAGACCCTCAGCTGCAGGTCTTCCTTATTGGCCTCATCGTTGCTATCGTTCTGCTCATCGTTAAGTTCCCAGCTCAGCTCGCATGGCTCAACAAGGGCGCTTTCGTAATCGCTATCGCGGTAGCCGCGCTTATCGGCATCCCTTACGGCCTCACATCTATGGGCAAGTCCATCAGCATCGTACAGTCGTTCCAGCAGCTGCCAGAAACTGCTTTCGCTATCTTTACACCAAAGGGTTTCCCAGCGCTTTTCGCTGACCCAGCACGTCTGCCTCTGGTTCTCGTCACCATTTTCGCTTTCTCTCTGTCCGATACTTTCGACACGATCGGCACCTTTATCGGTACCGGCCGCCGCGCAGGTATCTTCTCTGCTGATGATGAGAAGCAGATGGAAGAGCACGCTGGCTTCAGCTCCAAGATGGATAAGGCTCTGTTTGCTGATGCTACAGCAACCTCGATCGGTTCTTTGCTCGGTACCTCGAACACCACTACCTATGTAGAGTCGGCTGCAGGTATTGCTGCGGGCGGTCGTACCGGCTTAACCTCGGTTATCGTTGCCGCTGGATTCGCGCTGTCTACTGTTTTCGCTCCACTCATTTCTGCAATTCCGAGCGCAGCCACTTCTCCAGTTCTCGTTATCGTGGGCTGCATGATGATGAGCTCCTTCGCAGAAATCGCTTGGGACGACTTGACTATAGCCATTCCAGCCTTCTTTACCGGCGTATTCATGGCTTTCGCCTACTCCATCTCTTACGGTATTGCAGCAGGCTTTATTACCTACTGCATCGTAAAGGTATGCAAGAAGGAAGCTAAGCAGGTTCATCCAATTATTTGGGGTGTAGCTCTTCTGTTTATTATTGATTTAACTTTGCAAGCCATTATTTAAGGCGTAAAGACTGAAGGGGACGGTGTTATGCACCGTTCCCTTTTTTAGTGGTTCATTGGACTTAGTGGGGTTTGTGCTGCTCCGTTTTTGTTGGACTGTATGGTTGGTTCTATTATTTTAGGGAGTGATTGAAGTCCTCGCGCATACGTGAATCATGGAACACTATGCCAAGTCACGTTTCACGAACCGTCCCCCAAGTGCTCCGGTCTGCCGTACAAGAATAATCAAATAAAGCAAACCAAACTCCGCTAAAAACCCGCGCACCTCTTAGTCCACAGCTTTGAGCGCTTCCAACATATCCACACTCCTCAAACGATGATGCACATACGCCGCCAGCATCCCCAACGCCACCGCAATTGCTACCGCCGGCACAATATACGCCCATAGCCCCGTCCCCGCATAAAACATGGTGGAACTCGGAGGCACCACCTCCAGCATGTATGCGTGCAAAGCTCGTCCCAAACCGAAGCCCATAAGCGTGCCCAGCAACGACAAAATAATCGTTTCGCGGTAAATATACAGAGTTACTTCACCATTAAAGAAGCCCAGCACTTTTACCGTAGAAAGCTCTCGAATACGTTCAGACACATTAATATTCGTCAAATTATACAAAATACAGAAGGTGAGCAACATAGACACAAGCACCAGCACAAACATCACCTTGTTGAGGGATTGCGCAATCGTATCCATCTGAGCTGAAAGCGCCACGTTTTGAACAACGCCCGACACAGCATCCAACTCAGTCAGACGCGCAGCCTCTTTCTCCACAGAAGAAATGCTACGGTTTTTGAGCTGCACAAGGTACCCCTGAGCTTCATAATCAGCGGAGAACACACGCTTATATGTGGTAGCGGTCATATACATGTAATGACCCATATACATCTCACTGATGCCCGTAATGCGCACAGATCTGCTACGACCATCAGCATCTTTGAAACTTAAAGTGTCTCCAGCATGCACCCCAGTCAGCTTTGCCAAACGATGCGAAATAATAGCGCCCTTATCTGTCAGTTCTAAAGGACGATGCGAGTAAGCGTCTAACAGCGTCATAAACTTACTTAACTCGCGAGGCTTGTTCGAGGCAATAAGAGCAATCGAATGTGCCTCATCATTGGGTCCCGCCACTTTCGATACTGTTTCAAAATGTACAGCAGTTGAAGAGCGCACGGCAGAAGATCGCAACTCCTGCTCTAACTGCGCTTTTTGCTCCTTCCGAGCCTTCTGCTCAGCGGAAGTCTGTGCAGAAGGGGAGCTGGACACAATCACATCATAATGAACCAAATCGCTAAACTGACGATTATTAATCGAATTAATTGAATACTGCAAACCGAGGCCTGCGAAGAGTAAAGCTGTAGCGCTTGCTACGCCAAAAAGCGTCATGAACATGCGGTCTTTATAACGCATAATATTGCGCAAGGTCACTTTATACGTAAAGCTTAAGCGGTTCCATAGCACAGGTATGTGTTCGAGAATAATTTTTGAACCTGCTGCAGGAGGCTTCGGCAGAAGCAGAACAGAAGGTTTTTCGCGCAAATCGCGCAGGCACACAAAAATAGCGGGCGCAGTAGCGCAGGCTAAAGCAGTGGCAATGCTTATCATCGAGGTAATGCCATCAAAGTGTAATTCAAGTGCAGGCAGAGTAAAACGGTCGGAGTGAGCTGCATAAATAACTGTTGGTAACACCACATGCCCGAGCGCACTTCCCAGAAGCGAACCAATCAGCGAGGCTAAAGCGCCATATACCACGAACTTGAGCATAATCGCAGTATCAGGGTACCCTAAAGCTTTCATACTGCCGGCATTAGTGCGCTCCTCATCCACAAAACGCGACATTGTAGCTACCGTAACCATAACGGCAACAAAGAACAGGAAAACCGCGAAAATATGCGAGAGCGCGTCAATCGTGCGCGGGGACGAAGAATACACCGTGTAGCCCTCATGTCCAGGCCAATCATTGCGTCCGTAAACAGAATACACAGGTTCTTCTAACTCGTTGAGCTGCTTAAATGTATCAGAGCGCGACGTGTCTAAAAACCGCCGAGCCTCATCGAGCTGCGTTTGCGCGCCATCTAACTGAGCTTGAGAGGAATTCAACGTGCTTTCGTTAGCCTTGAGCTGTTCAGCTCCAGCGCGTAACCGACTATTCGCTTGCTCCCACTGAGCCAGCTGATACGTGTAGGTTTGCAAGCCCTTCTCATACTCAGCTGCACCCGCTTCATATTGCGCTAAAGCCGCGTTATAGGCTGCGCTTTGCTGATTAAGTTGAGCGCTGAGTTGAGCGCGTAGCTGCTGGGTCTGCGTATTGTCAGCAGACGGGGGAGCGTTCTGCAAAGCATCGAGTTGATGTTGCGCGGCAATAATCTGCTCGCGCGCATACTCTAAATTCCCGCGTAACTGTTCGAGTTGGGCATGCGTGGCATCAAGTTTTTCTCTGGCTGTGTTGAGCTGAGCTAAACCGTCGGCACTGCGCTGCTCGCCTTGCTGCGCCTCAATTTTTCGAGCATTAAACTGCTCCTGCGCTCGGCTGAGCCGTTCCTGCTTTTCGGTAAGCGAGGCAGTATTACTGTCAATTTCTTGCTGAGCAGCGTCCAGTTTATCTGTTGCTGTCTTTTTTATCTCTGCCAAGCGTTGCTCAGGTCTGCCAGCCAGAGCCTTCTCTATCTGCTTTTTATGTTTGCGTAAACGCTCGGTATATGCGTTGGAATACGGATTGATTTGGCGCATATCTCGAAAAGTTAAGCGAGCCAGCGTGTAATAATCAGTGCGAAAAGCTGTGGGAGAGAGAACTCCGTAACCCTCCAAAGAGCCGGTACCCACCCGTGACTGGCCGAGATTAATAGTCGATATAAGTTCTACAGAGTGTACGAAACCTACTATTTTTAGCTTTTTAGTGTGTAAAACGGATTGCTGAGAATCCTCATGAGCCTCAACTGTTTGGCTGATTTTATACGTTCCAGATAATTGATTGCTTAAAGCTATTTCTGAGGAAGCGTTAGACCGTGGTAAACGACCGCTAACGACTTCGTAAGTAGAAATTTTAGAGCTATTGGAAAAAAGACGGATAGCTTTATTGCTTGTTCCCAGCGTTACATCAGTAAGATAACCGCACTCGGATTGCTCTACACCGTGTATTTTGCGCAGAAGAGAGCAATCAGTTTTATCTAAACCCATCGTGCTCATAACCTGCACATCAGCAAGATGATGAGCATTAAAATAATGCTGGGCAGTTAAGCTCATATCAGGAGATGCGACTTTCAGTCCTACTAAAGCAAAAGAACCGATAGCCAATAAAATCATAATAGAGAAGAAACGACCCTTTGATTTAATAAGGCAACGCCATATATCTTTCCATAATGTGCGATGCAATAAACTCATAACTCACCCCTACCATTCAATATCCGCAATGTCTTGAGGGTGAGGATTAACATCAATACTGCGCACACGACCGTCTGCCATGCGAATAACACGGTCGGCAATAGGGGCAATTAAGGAGTTATGCGTCACAATGATGACTGTAGAGCCTTTCTTGCGGCTCATATCTTGCAAAATCTGCAAAATCGCTTTACCGGTGTGATAGTCTAAAGCGCCCGTTGGTTCGTCGCATAACAAGATCTTAGGATTTTTTGCAATAGCTCGAGCAATTGCAACACGTTGCTGTTCGCCACCCGACAGTTGAGCAGGGAAGTTATTCATGCGATGAGATAGTCCCACAGCTGTGAGTGCCTCTTGCGGACTCATAGCATTACGCACTACTTCTGAAGCGAATTCAACATTTTCTTTGGCGGTTAAATTGGAGATAAGATTATAAAATTGGAAAACAAAGCCAACATCAGTGCGGCGGTAAGCAGTGAGCTCGCGCGAGGAATATCCTGCAATATCGCGACCATCAATAATAACATGACCTTCGTTGAGGGTATCCATACCGCCGAGAATATTGAGCATAGTTGATTTTCCTGCTCCCGAGGCTCCTAAAATAATAGCGAGTTCGCCTTTTTCCACGCTAAAAGTTACATCGTTATTCGCGATGATTGTGCTATCGCCTGCAGTATAAAATTTGGAACAATGCTGTACGTCGATGTAACTCATAGTCTCATTCTTGCACAGGTGGATGCAGAAACTCTATCGGAGCGTGTTGGTTGTTCTTATCGGTTTTTGGGGGAATGCTCATATGCGCAACTGTTATGCCACTTGTGAAGCCATTTTTCCGCATCATAAGTGGCATAAGAGGTGTATGAAACGGTTAAGCACGACGCGATACAACCGCCACAACACTACAGCCACCGCAGCACCACTGCACGCAAAGTCCCCGCGTCAGCACTTTTGCACTGAACACGGGGACTCTTAATCTGAAACTAATTCGAACTGCTATTCAACTATCTCAATACCAGCAAGGATTAGATGAATCACTTTAATACCAATTATAAGCTTGAGAATGTGCCCATGCTGCTGTTGGCGTACCATAGCGACCAGCAATATAGCCTAAGCCCCAGGTAATCTGCGTGGTAGCGCTTGTCTGCCAATCCGCACCAGCGGAAGCCATCTTGCTTCCTGGAAGAGCCTGAGGAATACCATAAGCTCCAGAAGGATTAGCAGCAGTTGTGCGCCAGCCAGATTCCTTATTCCACAGGTTCACCAAAGCAGTAAAGTCAGATTCAGACCAACCGCGTGCTAAAACCATCTCATGTGCAACAGACTGTGCTTCGCTGACTGGAACAGTGGTACCAAGGTTCGCAGAAGAACCAGAAGATGTGCTTGCTGTTGCTTTCTTCGTACCTACATGAACTTCCTCATTCACAGGAGCTTTTTTCACATACTCAGTGAGAGTAGAAGTAGAGACCACGCCATCGGCGTTCTTCGTTACCAAATTAGTCTGCTCAACAACGCCGTCTTCGCCCTTAACCGTTACTTTGCGAGTGCCTTCAGCTAAAGTGCTGTCTTCAATCTCTACAGTGTTATATGCAACAGATTGCTCAACCGTTTCAACTTGTGAGTTAGCTCGCGTAATTTTAATAACAGTGGATTCCTTCACCTTCGTGTCGAGGGAAGGGCTGACGGAATCATCTGATTCCAAAGTAATATTTCCTGCAGCTAAAACAGACTTTACATCAGTAAAATCCGAGCCCAAAACCATACGCGAGGTTCCGTTAATAACAACCTTAATGTATTCGGTATCTGCAGAGGAGTCGCCCGCATTATTACGCAAAGCAGAGCGTAACGTACTACGCGATACGTCCTTACTATTGCTGACCAAATCGTTAATAGAGTAGGCAGTAATATGCAAAGATGATGATCCGTTAAAGTAATTGACGGTTGCAAAAGCAGTGCTGGTGACAAGAGTAATAACTGCGACAGCACCCGCGCTGGCTGCAATCCAGTGTTTGCGGGTCATTTTTTTATGTAATGGTACGATTGGTTGTCCGTGACGACCAGGCATAAAGCTCCTCAGATTGGCGAATAATGCTCGATATTTAATTATTCAAGTATGCGAGCATGTGACTCGCGAACATCTCTAACCGCCCTAATAGCAGCTAGCTACACAACTGCCCATAATTTTACCACGAACGGCGTTCAAAGGCTAAAATATGGGCAATCAGCTTTTAGAATTGGGCAGCTATGCAGATGCTATACGAATCCTCTAGCCACTTCAGGCTTACTCAGCCTCATCCTGGGCTTCAGTCTCAGCTTCAGCATCCACATCAATATTGCGCACCTGCTCAATAACGCTGTCAAGCTGAGAAGCAGTCAAAGCGCCCGCCTGCTGGAACACAACGGTGCCGTTCTTAATGGCCATCAGCGTTGGCACTGCCTGAATCTGTGCAGCCTGAGCTAGATCTTGGTTGTGGTCAATATCAACTTTGCCAAAATAAATATCTTCGTTCTTCTCAGATGCCTTCTCATATACTGGTCCGAAAGCGCGGCAAGGAGGGCACCATGTAGCCCAAAAATCAACGAGAACAATATTGTTGTTGCTAATAATATCGTTAAACTTTTCTTGTTCAATAGTCTGCGTTGCCATAAATATCCTTCAGTAAATATCCTTCAGTATTCTTAATTTCTTATATATCGCGAAGTTTCGCGCAGAACGGTACTACTTCATAGTTTAACTGTTTCAACGTTCTGAGTGCGACGAAAATTCCCCTCACTTTGCTCTGGGTGAAGTGCAATAATTAAGTGTATGTCAGTTCTCAATGATGAAGTCCCTGATAGCGACGACTTTGATGCAGGTCGTAAGCGCGGCGAATTTGATGATATAACTCCGGATGATTTTATGCGCGGTTCGTCCTCACATAATCCTCCTGGATGGTTATCGCGCCGCGATATTGATGATGTGCGTTCAAAAACGCCTCTGCCGTATATTGTTGTTGTTCCTGTGCGAACCGATGATTTGGGACGTATTGCGTATGTGGGTTCTTTGCTAACCGCTCATGATGCTGATGGCACCGTTTCGCGCACGCTGATTACAGGACGTGTGCTCTTTCACGAAACGATTCGTGAGTCTATTGCGCGCAATATATCGAAAGATTTGGGCGATATGACTTTGCCACATCTTCCCGTGAATCTGCAGCCTTTTATGGTGGCTGAGTTCTTCCCAACTCCAGGAGTAAGTCCTTACTTCGATGCGCGCCAACACGCTGTTGCTTTGTGCTATATCGTCGATATTGCCGGTGATTGCCGTCCTATGGATGAAACTCTGGACGTGGAATGGGTAAGCGTAAGTGAGGCAGTAAGACCTGAGTTTTTAGCTCAACTTCCTAATGGTTTCGATCGTGTTGTTGTGCAGGCTTTAACCAGCGCGGGCGTGTAGGAGAGGCGCGTAAGAGGTGAGCAGGAGCTGCTTCTCAGGCATCGCTGCGCCACAGACGCTCACAGTGAGCAACCTCTACAGTAAACTACTTCCACAGTAAAGCACGCGTGGTAGCGTACAACTATGGCCATAAAGTACTTCGACATTCCTGTACACACTTATCATCGCGCTGTTGTTCCTGCAGGGCATAGCGACATTCCGCTCGTGCTTATTCACGCTTTTCCAGTTGATCATCACGTGTGGGATGCTACTGCAGCGCAGATTATTGAGCAGACACATGGTCGCGTAACTGTGCTTGCAGTTGATATGCCTGGAGCGGGCACCAATCCTGTTCCCGATCGCGCAAGCGTGGGCGAGATTGCCGATGATGGTGCGTATACGCAAGCCATGGATCGCATGGCGTCATCTATTGTGCATGCTGTGCACTCTGCCGGTTTTAATCGCGCTATCTTTGCAGGTATTTCTATGGGCGGTTACGCCACTTTGTCTATTGCACGGCAGTTTAGCGATGCTGTTGCTGGTATTGCCTTGTGCGATACAAAAGCAGATGCTGATACTCCTGCTCAACGCGCGAACCGTTTAGCTATTGCTGAACGTTTAGAACGTGAAGCAACACTTGAGCCAGTTTTCCATTTTGCTCAGCCACAAGATGACGATTCAGCTTTTAAGAAATCCGATGAATTTATTCATACTTTTATGGCGTGGATTGCTTCACAAAGTCCTGCTGGAGTGGCGTGGCGTCAACGTATGGCTGCAGGCAGGCGTGACGATAACGATACTTTAGGAACGATTACTGTTCCAACAGCAGTTATCAGCGGTTCCTTAGACCCATCATCTGCACCCGATGTAATGCGTCCGATTGCTGATGCTATGAAGCAATCTCAGATGCGTTTTACCGAGATTAAAGACGCTGGGCATTTTAGCTGTTATGAAAAGCCTGCACAGGTTGCTGCTGCTCTAGCTCAGTTAGTTGATGACGTACGCTCCGTGTCAACACCATCTGCTGATTGCTCTGCGCTACCTTTAACCGTAAACGCTGAATCCTTGCGTGTGGGAGAGCTGTTAAGCGATATTCCTATGACTCAAGGCGCTGTGAATTGGCATATTGACCGTCGCGAGCAGATAACGCCAGATAATTGGCACGATGTTCTATCTGCCGAGAATACTTTCGTAGTTCTTGTGAAAAACTCTCGTATTGCTGTGGCAAAAGCAGGCATACAATCAGCTATACACACTGGGCATATGCGCAGGCTTGTAGAATTAGCAGGCTCGTATGTGGCGCAAACTCTTGCGCAGCATCCTGACGCTCTCTACTACTTGGGGGAACTCTACGATGCGGCGCATGATGAGATGAGAACATATATTGCCCTTGACTTTGATGTGCTCACCGACGATACAGCGCATAGCGTGGTTACTACTTTTGTGAGCCGTGCGCTTATGCAATACGATTGGCCTATTTTCCGTTCTGTATCTGGCTTGTTATCAGTGCATCAGGCTCAGCTGGGTGCAATGGCACAGGGATTGAGCTTGTGGCACAGTAAAACACGGTATTGCGGATACTGTGCGTATGCCACACACAGCATAAATGGCGGATGGACTGTGCAATGTGAAGGTTCAGACGCGCATATTCATTTCCCTCGTATAGAGCCATCGATGATTGTGCGCATTACCGATTCAGAAGATCGTATTGTGCTCCAGCATAATAAAGCCTGGGAGAATGGCGTGTATTCTGTATGCTCAGGTTTTGTGGAAGTTGGAGAAAATACAGAGCATGCAGTTCATCGCGAAGTTCAAGAAGAACTGGGCATTACAGTAGATACCGTGCATTATCTGGGTTCGCAACCATGGCCCTTCCCAGGTTCTCTGATGCTTGCCTACGGTGCATACGCTCTCGATACGCAGCTGAACATAGATACGAGCGAAGTAGCAGATGCCCAGTGGTTTAGCCGAGACGAGTTCATGCAGGCTCTTGCTGCTGGACGCATTGAACTACCCGGTAAAGCATCTATCGCTTTGCGCATGATTGAGCAGTGGTACGAACACAATTACGCTAAGATAAAAATATGAGTGAAACAACAAGTAATAATGCTCCAAATTTGAGCGTTCCAGAACATTTATATTATTCGGATGATCACGTGTGGATTGATACATCAGTATCTCCTGCAGTTCTGGGCATAACTGAGTATGCAGCAGAACAGTTAGGAGACCTCGTTTTTGTTGATCTTCCTGACGTTGACGCACAAGTTCAGGCAGGCGACGAGCCAGTGGAATTAGAATCTGCTAAAGCGATTTCCACTATGGTTATGCCCGTGTCGGGTACTGTGCGCTACGTGAATAACGATGTGGTCGATGACCCAGAAATTATTAATAATGATCCGTATGGTGAGGGTTGGATTCTCAAAATTGAACTTGATGAAGACGAACCTGAACTGTTAAGCGCAGAAAGTTATGCCGCCATTGCCAAATAATACTTCGGAATCCAACCGTCCAGTTCGCCAGAAAAACACAGAGAAAAAGCGTTCTAGTTATGCGAAGGAACAGCGTCCTATTATGGCGCAACGCGCTCGCACAACCATTGACCGTCCTTCCGTGCATGAGCGCACTGAGAAAAAACCGCCTCTTGTTCAGCTGGGACGACGGTTGGTTACGGGTATTTTCGGCGCTTGGTATGGTTTATCCATGCCGAGCGCTCGCAAGGCTGGGTGGAAGCCACGTGTTGAACCGTATGTGGGTTATGGAACCACTAAGTTCTCACGCATTATTTGCCGCACTGTTTACGGATCTACAGCACGCACTTTCCGTCGCCGTTTAGGGCGGGGCATTCGCAATATTTTTCTAGTTCCAGCTCCTCGCGTTCCTGTGCGCGTGAGTATTGATGGTATTCCTGTGCTTGCAGGGCATGTTGGCGATTTATCAACCTTCGAAAGCGTACACGATATAAAGCAATCGCCGGCAAGCGCTATTCGTTCAGATGAGCATGGTTATTTGGATTTGCTTGCTCCACGCACGATGACTCCAGGAACGCACACTATTACGTATCAGGTAGGAAAGCGTCCTCCTGTGGCATCGCCGCTGTTCATTAGTCCTGACGGTTCTCCCGTGGGCATTATTTCCGATGTGGACGACACTATTATGGTGTCTCAAGTGCCTCATATGGCAAAAGCGGCGTTGAAATTCCTTTTCGTTAATCCACGTAACCGAGCCAGTGTGCCAGGTATGAGCGTGTTTTACAACAAGATTGGCGATCTGTTCCCAGGCGCCCCATTCTTCTACTTATCTACATCTCCATGGAATGTGGAGGGCGCTATTCGCGAACTTATTCGTGTGCACGGTTTTCCTCAAGGCCCGATTTTGTTGCGCGATATAGATCCGCGACCGAAAACTTTTATTCCTAGTGGGGTGCAGCACAAGCTTGAATTTGTGCAGCAGCTTATGTCGGACTTCCCTCATATGAAGTTTATTCTTATCGGCGATGACGGGCAGCAAGATCCAACCACGTATGCTCGTTTAACCAAGTTATATCCAGGACGCATTGTGGCTATTGGTATTCGCCAGCTCACCTATAGTGAGAAAGATTTACCAGCTATGCTGTCTGCTTCGAGTATTCCTGATGTTGATGTGCCTGTATTTTATGGGCAGTCAGGTGTAAGCCTTATGAATACTATGCTGCCAACGCTTGAAGCCGTCTCGTTATCCATCTCTTCACAGAAACGTAAACATTAATGACTAATTTTTTCGCCGCGTACGGTTTGGAACGTTCAGATATACCTCAAGCCGTTAAAAAACCTCAAGAACGCACTCATCACGGTGATAGTTTTGTAGATAACTATGAGTGGCTACGTGCAAAAGACAGCGCTGAGGTTCAAGGCTATGTGGCTGCACATAATGCTGTGGCTGATGTTATTACGCAGCGTCTTCGCCCGCTGATGAGCACGCTTTTTGACGAACTGAAAAGTCGCGTTCAAGAAACAGATATGAGCGTTCCTACTCGTATAGGTGGATATTGGTATTTTGTGCGCACACAAGAGGGGCAACAGTATGGTAAACAATGTCGCGTTCCTATTGCGCATGAAAATGATTGGACGGCTCCCACAGTAGAGCCAGATATTCCGCTGCCTGGTGAAGAAGTTATTTTTGATGCTAATAAAGAGGCCGAAGGGCATGATTTCTTCCGTTCTGGAGGATTAGATTTAGATAAAGCAGGCGAGCTTCTGGTTTATAGCATCGATACGAATGGCAATGAACGCTACGATGTGCATGTGCGTAATCTGAGCACTGGTCAGAATTTGCCAGATGTGATTGAGAACGTAAGCCCGGGTTCTTTTACTACTCCAGATGGTCGTTGGATTTTTTATACGCGCACTGATGATGCGTGGAGACCATGTGAGATTTGGCTTCATCATGTGGGTACACCAGTAAGTGAGGATGCCCGAGTTTTCCGAGAAGATGATGAACGTTTCTGGGTGGGTTGCGGTTTATCTTTTGATGAATCCATGATTATTATCGAATCTAGTTCGAAAACAACGAGTGAAGTGTCTCATCTACTTGTTGACGATATTGAAGCTCTACTTCTGCCAAGCTCTGACTCACGTTCTCGCCGTTTTGAAGCTTTTATTCCGCGATGTGAAGGCGTGGAATATGATGTGAGCTTTGCACGTTTCGAAGGTATGGCTGAAGATGGTAGCGATATTCCTGTGGCTGTTGTGGTTCACAATGTGAATCATCCAAATTTTGAAATTGATATTATCGATATGAGTAATCACGAAGGACCATACTCCTTGGGTGATGGTGATTGCATTGCTGTGGGCTCGGATTATGGTTGTGAGCAAGCCAGCGAAGAAGATCGCGCCCAATCTGTGAGTACACCGTACTTTAATGAGCATAATCCTACTATTGTGCAAGGCACATCGGGTTTGCAAATTGGCGGTCTAGGAATCTACAAAGATTTTATTACGTTGGGCTATCGTGCTAACGGTTTGCATCATTGCGCCATTATGAGCAAAAAACAAGCGTATGAAGATTGGCAGGAGGGGCGTCCGTGGAGCTTTGAACTGCTGGGAGAAAATGATTCAACTGTTTTGCAAGCTATTGGTTTTTCTGCCAATCCGTCATATGATGCTCCGGTTGTGCGCTATAGTTTCGGCTCGTATACCAGACCTTCCCAACTGCGCGAACTTAATCCTCTCACAGGTGAAGACCGTTTACTTAAACGCGCAACAGTGCTCAACTATGACGAAACAGCCTATGCAGAGCGTCGCTTATGGGTTACAGTGCGTGACGGAGTGCGTGTTCCTGTATCTCTTGTGTGGAAGCGTGGACTCGTTCCCGCTCTTGATGCGTGGCCGGCTGACCGCAGCGAATTAACTGCTCCAGAATTATCAGCCATGTACGCTGTGCAAGAGTGCGAATCTCCATCTGGGGCTGCTCCTATGTTTATTACTGGTTATGGCTCATACGAAAGCAGTATGGGGCCAGGCATGTCTGTGGCACGACCAAGCATGTTAGACCGAGGCGTTATTTTTGCTACCGCTCATATTCGCGGCGGTGGAGAAATGGGGCGCGCATGGTATGAACAAGGAAGACGTCTCAATAAAATCAACACTTTCTACGATTTTATTGATGTTACAGCTGCTTTGCAGCATGCCGGTATTGCAGATGCACATCGCACTGTTGCTAACGGCGGATCCGCTGGCGGCTTGCTTATGGGAGCTGTGGCAAATATGGCACCATTCTTGTATGCGGGAATTGAAGCAGATGTGCCTTTCGTTGATGCTCTCACATCTATTTTGGATGAATCCTTGCCTCTAACTGTGACGGAATGGGATGAGTGGGGAGACCCGCTACACAACTCAGAGGTCTACGTGTATATGAAGTCGTATACGCCATACGAAAATGTTATGAGCGCTCAACAGCGCGCAGATACTTTCGGAACCGACTACTTCCCAGTCATCTTTATTACTACATCAATGAACGATACCCGCGTTCTCTACGTAGAACCTCTCAAATGGATTTCGCGCCTGAACGAGCCAGAAGTAGCAGCAGAAGCTTTCGCGAAAATCGAGGTAGAAGCAGGTCATGGGGGTGTATCGGGACGTTACAAGCAGTGGGAAGAAGTATCCCTCGAAAATGCGTGGTGTCTCGACATCATGGGTATGTCCAACTAGCGGACGCTGATGTCACTTTATGGTCATGCTCCCATAAACTTGGGGGCATGACTCAAACACAGACATTCAATATTGCCGTTATTCCTGGTGACGGTATTGGTAAAGAAATTACTCCAGAAGCCCAGGCTGTTATGGAAAAAGCTACCGAAGGTGTAGCTGAATTTTCCTATACGCACTTCGATTTGGGTGCTGACCGTTATTTGCGCGATGGCGTTATTCTCACCGACGAGATTTTGGACGAAATCAAGAAGAATGACGCAATTTTGCTGGGTGCTATTGGAGATCCTCGTGTGAAAGCAGGCGTTCTCGAACGCGGTTTGCTGCTTAAAATGCGTTTCGCTCTAGATCATTACATTAATCTGCGTCCATCCAAGCTCTATCAGGGTGTTACTTCACCACTAGCTCATCCTGGTGAGATTGATTTCGTGGTTGTGCGTGAAGGAACAGAGGGTCTCTACGCAGGTGCAGGCGGCTCAACACATGCGGGAACGAATCAGCAAGTTGCTACAGAAGTATCGATTAACTCTGCTCATGGTGTGGAGCGTACGGTGCGCTATGCTTTCGAACTGGCTATGAAGCGCCGCAAGCACGTAACTCTTGTGCATAAAAAGAACGTATTAGTTAATGCAGGAGATATGTGGCAGCGCATTGTGAATGAAGTGGCAGCTGAATATCCAGAAGTTAGCCATGATTACTTGCACATCGATGCCACCACAATCTTTATTGTGACTGATCCTGGTCGTTTTGACGTTATTCTTACCGATAATCTTTTCGGCGATATTATTACTGACGAGGCAGGAGCTGTTGTAGGCGGTGTAGGATACTCAGCCTCTGGAAATATTAATGCTTCCGGCACATATCCATCTATGTTCGAACCAATTCACGGTTCAGCGCCAGATATTGCTGGTCAAGGTATTGCTAACCCAACAGCAGCTATACTATCTGCAGCTATGTTATTGCGTCATCTTGGTTTGGACGAGGCTGCTGAGCGTATTGAAAAAGCAGTAGAAGTCGATATTGCTGAAAAGGGCTCTACGCAGCGCAGCACACATGAAGTGGGTGAAGATATTCTGGCTCGACTCTAAACTGGAGAGCATGACTCATTCTCATACACAGCCCTCAGGATTATCAACTCATCGTGGTGAGTATAAGGTTCCTGGGGGCAAACTTGTAGCTGTTGAACTGGGTGAGAACGTGGGCGACGGCGTGCACATCGACGGCGATTTCTTTATCGACGGCGTCGATGACCCTACAGCCGTGGTCGCTTTGATTGAGCAGGTGCTCAGCGCGGGCAGTGGTTTTGCAGCTATAGAAGCGGTTGCTCGTGAATTTCCCGAAGCACAGTGTGTGGGCTTAACTGCGCAAGCACTCGATAAAGCTATGGCGCGCGCTCGCGGTCAGCAGGTTGAGAGCGCCCAGGCTGCGGCCGACACAACAAGCGAGGAGAGCGTAGACGAGCTCAGTTTCACGTGGAACACTGTTGACGTGGCCGTTCTTGCCGATCAAACCCCGCACACGCCTGCTGAACATATGGCGCTCGACGAGGTTCTCGCTCAGCAGGTTGCTGACGGTCAGCGCGGACCAACCCTGCGTTTTTGGCAGTGGGGTGGCAATGCGGTCATCATCGGTTTACATCAAAGCGTGCGCAACGAGGTAGACGAGCAGCGCGCTCGCGAACTGAATTTTAGCGTCGTTCGGCGCATAACCGGCGGCGGCGCCATGTTCGTTGAGCCGGGCAATACCATTACGTATTCGCTGTATGTTCCGGCTGATTTTCTGCAGGGTGTGCGCGGCTTCGAAGCGTATAAGCGCTGCGATGAGTGGGCGCTGTTAGCGCTTAACAAGCTGGGCATTCGCGCGCGGTACAAGCCGATAAACGATATAACCTCGCCGGCCGGAAAAATTGGGGGAGCAGCGCAGCGCTTGGTTCGCGGCAGTACGGGCTGCGTTCTGCATCATGTAACGATGGCCTACGATATTGACGCGGTACGCATGATACAGGTTTTGCGTATTTCGCGCGAAAAACTTGCAGATAAAGCGGTACAGTCAGCAGCTAAACGTGTCGATCCGCTTAAAAGCCAAACGAACTTGAGCCGCGATGAGCTGTGCAGCGCTTTACAGTCGCAAGCTTTAGAGATGCTGCCGAGCGCTCACCTATCTGAGCTTGACGAGGTAACGCTCGAGCAGGCGCGGGGCTTGGCGCGCGCGAAGTTTGAAAGCTTTGCGTGGACGCATGCTATCGCCTAGCCGGTAGGGTAGAATAATCACAGCGAGGAGGCGTTATGGGATACGTAAGCGACAATGCTATTCGAGATACCGTAAATAAAGCGAGCACGGGACTGTTCCAGCTGGCCTATAAAGAGGCTGTGAAGCCGATGGTGTTTGACCAGTCGCCGGACGACGCGCATGATCAGATGATTCAGTTCGCGCGCATGACCCGTAATATTGCGCCGCTTATGTGGGCGTTGCGCGGCATGATTGACTACACGGATCCTATTTTGGAAACAGAAGTGATGGGCGTTAAGTTCCATAATCCGTTTGGCCTGTCCGCAGGTTTAGACAAGAACTGCGATTTGCCGGTTCTGCTCGACAATGCTGGTTTTGGTTTCGAAACGGTCGGCTCTATTACTTCGCGACCATGCCCAGGTAACGCGCGCCCATGGTTCCATCGTCTGCCAGAATACGCATCGATGATGGTGCATGTGGGTCTGGCCAACGACGGCATCGGCATGGTTATGCCTCGTGTGGAAAAAGCCTATATGAATTCCAAAACGATGCGTATTTCTGCCTCTATTGCGCGCACGAACGATAATAAGACGGGCGATATTGCTGAGGGTGTGGAAGATTATGCGAAGTCCTTCCGTCGTGCCGCGAACCGCACGCATATGCTCGAAGTGAATATTTCCTGCCCTAATACGCGCGTGGGCGAGCAGTTTACTAAGCCGGAGAACCTCGATAAGCTCTTTACTGAGCTCGATAAGATCGACCGCGTGCAGCCTGTGCTCGTGAAGATGCCAAGCGATAAGAGCTGGGAAGAGTTTAAGGAACTCGTGGATGTGCTCGCTGACCATAATGTGCAGGGTTTGTCTATTGCTAACCTGCGCAAGGATCGTGACGGCTTAGATATTCCATCTGATTGGGCGGGCGGTATTTCCGGCTTGCCAACTATTGCTGTGAGCAACGAAATTATTGAGAACACGTACCGTGAGTATCATGATCGTTTTGCTATTGCCGGCATTGGTGGCGTCTTTACCCCAGAACATGCCTACGCTAAGATTCGCAAGGGGTCGAGCTTGGTTATGTTTATTACCTCGCTTATGTATCGCGGCCCGCAAAATATTACCGTGCTTAAGCGTGGTTTGGCGAGCCTGTTGCGTCGCGATGGCTTTAACTCGATTGAAGAAGCTGTGGGTGTGGACGTGGATTAAAACACATGTACTCAAACGCGGAATGCTCCTTTCTTTTCGAAGAGGGGAGCATTCTTGTATGTGGTAGACATAATGCGCGGTGGAATGAGGGTATGAATTCCTCATTCCACCGCGCATTCGAAACGTGAATCGCGCCTTTAGCGGCTACGACTACCAGTACCCATCAAAGCCTGATCCGGAGTACCGTAGTTAGGGTTATCTGGAATATTGGCTTCGGTCGTGTACTGCTGCAAGAAGTTCTTAAGCATTGGAGCGCCGAGGTACATACCGTACCAGCTGCTACGATAGACACCGTTAATGCGCTTGCCGCTCAATGATTCCTGATTTTCCATATTGCCAGCTACTGCGAAAGCAGATACACCGTTGGTGAATGCTGCAGACGACATGAAGTAGGTTTCTGCAGTACCGGTCTTAGCGAAGGTCTTGCGGTTAGGCAAGTTCACTTCCTGTGCCTGACCGGATGTTGCAGACATGTTGAGCACGTACGCAGTAGTTTGTGCAACATTTTTTGGAATAGCCTGCGTGCAGTTAGCAGAAGGAACTTCGTATTCCTTACCATCCTTCTCGACCTTGGAGATGGCGATTGGATCGCAATGTACGCCGTCGGCAGCAATAGTTGCGTATACGTTTGCCATGGTCAGAGGAGACACGTTCAAAGAACCAATAACGAATGGTGCGAACATCGTGTCGTGAATATCGCTCTGGCTAGGAATAGCGTTGTGGTAACCCATAGCCGTTGCAGTATCGGCAATAGCGCACAAACCAATCTTTTGAGCCATGGAAGCCTGTGTGGTGTTGTGCGACCTCATAATACCCTGGTATGGAGTTTCTGGGTTAACCGTGCCACCTTCGGAGTTCTGTACTCGCCACACGCCAGTAGTAGTGGAGTTGCAAGGGAAGCTCGAGTTAGCATACGAGGTCGATGTTGCCAAAGGCTCGTTAGCAGTATGACCATTTTCCAGCCACGACACAAGATTAATTGGCTTAAAGGTCGAACCTGGCATAACACCCTGACCACCGCCATCGGCCTGATCAACAGCGTAGTTAATTGCAGTATGCGTACCAGAAGCCCCAGCAGAAGCATCGTAAGTACGGTTCTGAGCCAAAGCCAAAACCTCACCAGTGCCTGGCTTAATAGCAGCCAAAACGCTTTCGATGCCGGAAGGATCGTCCTCTGGAATAACAGCACGAACAGACTGGGATGCAGCACGCTGGGCGGTTGCATCCATAGTGGTCGTAATGTTTAAACCACCCTGATACAGTAGCTTGCGTCGATCTTCCTGGGTTTCTCCAAACTGTGGAGATTGCAAAATCTTATTAACCACATAATCGCAGAAGTATGCAGCGTTACCAGCTGTTTGGCATCCTACCGGCACAGACTGAACATTGAGCATGTCGACAATGCTAACTGCCTTAGCTTCTTTCACTTGCTCAGCGGTTGCGTAACCTTGATATTGCATAAGATCAAGAACTAAATCGCGTTGCTGTTGAGCTGCTTCAGGATGCAAAGTAGGGTCATAAGCCTGAGGATTTTTTGTAATTGCAGCAATCATAGCTGATTGTCCAAGATTCAAATCCTTAGCACTCACATTAAAATAGCGGCGGGCAGCGGTTTCAACACCATAAACACCAGAGCCGAACTGAGCAATATTTAAGTAACCCTGTAGAATTTCTGCTTTAGTATATGTTTTCTCCAACTGCACAGCCAGCAACATTTCGCGTAGCTTACGCGCAATAGTATCTTCATGCGCATGATATGCAGCAATTGGATCGTCATCGTTATTTGCCTGATCAATAAGGATGTTCTTTACATACTGCTGGGTAAGGGTAGAACCACCTTGGGTATCTCCCTTATTGACATATGTCTGAATAAATGCACGCAAAACACCAGCAGGGTCCACACCAGCATGGTCGAAGAAACGACGGTCTTCTCGTGCAACAACTGCTTGTTGCATGACCTGAGAAATATCGCGTAACGGCACAATAATGCGGTTTTGAGTATAGAAAGTAGCAATAAGAGTGGTGCCATCAGAAGCATACATGCGAGACTGCTGTGGAAGATCTTCCAAATTGAACTTCACATCTTCCAAACCGGCACTCATTTGTGGCTCAATGGCCTTCGTAAGAACGTTCGCGCCCACAACTGCTGGCATCACAACGCCAGAAGCAACTACGCCACCCATGACGCAGAATAATAAATACGATAAAATCAGCGTGAACACACGCTTAGGAGTAAGTTTATTCTTCCCATTTTGATCAGACATATGCAATATTTTAGCGTGATGCCCTGCCTAAAGACGAGGGGAGCTGATGGGTTGTGCAATATTCCCACGAAAATATAACAATTGTGGGGAGTTGGAGTTAGTGGAGTTGAGGGTTAGTGGAGTTGGGCTCGCGGGGGAGTTCGTGGGGATTGTGAGCGTGGTGCGCTGACAATGCTGGCGTCCATTTTTCATGTGGTATCAGCTCTCATATGTTCCTGAAAGTTGCTAGCACCGAGCGTCAACAACGCGCACTCGCACTTTTTACAATGATTGAAGTCCTCGCTCATGCGTCAATCATGGAACGCTAGCGCAAGTTCCGTTTCATGAACCGTTCAAACCCCTGTCTGACGTAATAATCCATCAAACTATGGGCACACTAAACCAAGTCGCCGATAAAATGCTCTTCGAATTTTAACGGTTTTTTTTGGGGGGGGGGGGATGTTGTCTAGTAGGTTCTAGTTGATTCCTCTGGCAGTTATGTGTTAAGACATCGTTGCAGTGTGAATGTGTTTATTTTATGAGTGAAGTCGATACGCGCAACCGATATGCCAGTTTTGAAGCCATTTTTGCGCATTAAAACTGGCATAACAGGTATATTAATCGGTTAAGCAGAATGCGTGAGAGTAATAGATCTTCGGATTTAACGCAGTGTGAAGGTTAATTGTGTCTAGTTATGCACTTGCAAACCTCGAGAACCCCGCTAAGTCTGATGAATCGTCATTATTCATGGCATGCTCTAACAGCAACGACGTGCTACTAACTAATCAAGCTATCCAAAGCGCGTCCTAACGTTCAGCGCTCTCAACGGCGTAATGCGTATAACGCGGTTAAAGGTCTCGTACTAATGCGCGGCTACTAATGGCGTGCGCTCTCTAATGGCGTGCGCGCAAAATCAAATTACCTGGCTGGTAAATAATAATCGTGCGCCCCTCGCGGGCAATCCATCCGCGGTTTGTAAAGTCCATCAAAGCTTTATTCACTGTTTCACGTGAGGTTCCCACCAGCTGAGCAAGCTCTTCCTGCGTCAAATCGTGCGGCACAACGAGACCTTGCACACCCGGCTCTCCAAAGCGCTTTGCCAAATCAATTAATGTCTTCGATAAACGGGCAGGAACGTCCATAAAGACGAGGTCGCTAATGCGTTCGTTATTCATGCGCATGCGTCGAGCTAGCACTTGGAGCATATTTACTGCTACGCGAGGATGTTCGTCAAGCCAAGAGAAAAGCACGTGAGAGGTGAGAGATAGGGTTGTTGTGGAATTTACCATGCTCACTGCCGATGCTGTACGTGGCCCGCCTTGAGGGTCGAAAACGGGAATCTCGCCTGCAATCTCACCAGCGCCGGAGATGCTTAACAATTGCACGCGATGATCATAGGATTCGCGGGTAAGTTTAATGCGTCCGCGTTCGATAATATACATATTGGTGTCTTCGTTACCCTCATGGAAGATGTATTCGCCTTTTGCATAAGTGCGATGTTCCAAATAGGGCAACAGTTGACGCGCATCTTCCAAGGGTACGTGCTCGAAAAGAGCCGTGTGGCGCAAAGTCTGCTCTAAGCCAATTAAGTTGTCGTCCAAAGTGTTCGAATCAGCGACCATGCTTCCTCGTTTCATCGGTTCAACGCGTGTACAACGGATTTCATAGGTAAATCTGTTTACTAATCATAATGAATGGGTATGAATTCACACTCTGAAAAGCTAAAATTTTCTTAAAACGAGCTATTGTAATTTTTTAAACGAGCTATTCTGTTTGGTTAAAAGGTACTATCTGTGCGATAATGTTCACATGATTTCATCACAGAGACAACAATTGATACTTGGACGTTTGCGTACGCGCGGCGCTGTGCGTATTGCAGGATTAGCAGAAGAATTTGGCGTGTCAGCTATGACAATTAGGCGTGATATTGCTGAGCTTGCCGATAAAGGGTTGGTTAAGCGTGTGCATGGTGGCGCTGTGTCGAGTTCTACGTTACTGGCGGAACCTCTGTTTGCCGTTAAATCGCAAATGGATGTGGGGCTTAAAGATTCTATTGCTATGAAAGCAGTGGAGCTTGTGCAGCCGGGAGATGTAATAGCAATTGGTGGCGGATCTACCACGTATGTGTTTGCGCAGCATCTGCTCGAAACTGAGAACTCCACGGGTATTACTATTTTGACTAACTCTTTGCCTGTTGCTGAGCTGGTGCAGACAGCAGAGAATAAAGACGTGGAAGTTATTGTGACCGGAGGGGTGACGACTCGCTCGAATTCTTTGGTGGGGCCTTTGGCGGATCGCGTCATTTCGTCTTTGCGCGTGAACCTTCTGTTTTTGGGAACGCATTCTGTGTCTGTCCCGCGCGGTTTTTTGACGCCGAATTCCTTGGAATCCTCCACGGCGGCTGCGTTGATGTCGATTGCTAACAAAACAGTTGTGCTCACTGACCATACGAAGTGGCAGCTCACATCTTTGTCTTTGTTCGCAGGTTTTGATGATGTTGATGTAATTATTACGGATTCGGGTATTAGTCCTGAAGATGTTGAAGCAACCCGCGAGGTAGCACGTAATCTGATTATTGCGGATTAATGTGCATCATTATGGCTATATAAATGTATGCCATATTCGGGTTGTTCTTATGTGTGCTGACCTGTGCCTTTAAGTGCCTTTACACGCCTTTGCGCACCTGTTTGCAGCCTGTTAGCTGTCTGCTGAAAAGCTTCTTGCTGTTCTGCGACACTTTTATTACAAAAAGGCACAAAAAAGCACACATTAGTACAATTTCTTGCTATACTGTGAACTATGACTACATACAATGCATATGAGCCAGGCGATTACGCCCGCAATAATATCCGTATTTCGCAGACGACGCTGTCTGATGGTCGCGATTTCTTCTATCTCGATGACGATCCAGACTATGTTTCCGGCGAAAAGACTCGTGAACTCACCGACCCTCGTGTTCTGGCTAACCGTTATGAGCCAGGTATTGATGGTGAGGGCAATCCTATGCCTGTTCAAGCTCCTCAAATGCGTCAAGATCCGTTAACAGGCGACTGGATTCCAATGGCTACTGCGCGCATGAACCGCCCGATTACAGCTGGTCCAGGCGCTACAGCATCCGGTAATCCTTTGGCTGCACGCAAGCCAGGAGATCCTTACCAAGATGGTGAAGTTCCAGATACTGATTACAACGTTGTTGTTTTTGAAAACCGCTTCCCATCCATGACTCGCATTCCTGGCGTTCCAGACGAGGTAAGCTACGTAGATGGCAATCCAATCTGGAAGTCAAAGCCAGCAGTGGGCCGCTGCGAAGTAGTATGCTTTGACCCTAACGAAACAGGATTACCAGCAGACCTCACTCTCAAGCGTATGCGCACAGTTGTTGAGGCATGGGCTTTCCGCACAGCAGAAATTAGCACAATTGAGGGCATTGAGCAGATCTTCCCATTTGAAAATCACGGTCAAGAAATTGGCGTATCTCTGGCTCATCCTCATGGTCAGATTTACTGCTATCCATTTATTGCTCCTCGTCTTGAAACTGAGTTGCAGCACACGCAGGCTTACTTCGAGAAGAACGGCACCGATTTGCTCACCGATATTAAGAAGGCAGAAATCGAAGCCGATGAGCGTATTGTTCTGCGCAACGATACATGGATTGGCTATGTTCCTGCTGCTGCTCGCTGGCCGCTGGAGGTTCATGTTCAGCCATTGCGCGACGATGTGCGCACTCTTGATGAGCTCAACGATAAAGAGCGTTGGGGGCTGGCTCAAATGTATTCGCAGCTGCTCAAGCGCGGTAATGCGTTCTTTGATACTGGCGATGGCAAGGGTATGGATTTGCCATATATTTCCGCATGGCATCAGGCACCAATTCACGATGAGCGCCGCGAAAATTACCGTTTGAACTTGCAGTTCTTCTCGTTTAGGCGTTCTGCAAACAAGATTAAGTATTTGGCTGGTTCCGAGTCTGGTATGGCTGCTTGGATTTCCGACACTACTCCAGAAAAGATTGCCGCTCGCTTCCACGAGCTTGGTCCAATCGATATCTCGAACGTAACCGACTAAGGGAGTGCGCAACTATGGCACAGATTGAATTTATTGATGCTTTGGGCGTGGACGATGGCGTGCGTCAAGTTACTGAGCTGTTCCGCGAAGCTTTTGGCGAAGAACCAGCAGGCGTTTGGGATGCTCCCGGTCGCGTAAATTTGATTGGTGAACACACCGATTACAACAACGGTTTGTGTTTGCCGATTGCTCTGCCACATCGCACATTTATTGCGCTGAAACCTCGCGAAGACACGAAAGTGCGTGTTATTTCCACGTTATCCGATGGCAAAGTAAGCGAAGTAGATCTTGACGGTTTGCAGGCAGGGGATGTAGAAGGCTGGGCAGCCTATCCGGTGGGTGTAGCATGGGCTATGCGTAACACTAACTTTGGTACAGGAGTGCGCGGTTTTGATGCAGCTTTTGCTTCCAGTGTTCCTTTGGGTGGTGGTTTAAGCTCGTCAGCTGCTATGACCTGCTCTACAGCTTTAGCTCTTGATGACGTGTATGACTTAGGTTTCGGGTCCACTGATGAGGGGCGCGTTACCTTAGTACGCATGGCGATGAGCGCAGAAAATGATATGGCAGGCGCTGCAACCGGCGGTTTGGATCAGTCCGCATCACTGCGCTGCCAGAAGGGCATGGCTCTGCTTCTTGATTGTGATCCGAAGCTTTCCGCCCTCGACAGTGTGTCTCAGCATGATTTTGATTTGGGTAAACGCGGTTTGGAGCTGCTTGTTTTAGATACTCAGGCGCCACACTCACTTAATGACGGTCAGTATGAATCTCGTCGTCGCTTATGCGAAGAGTCCGCAGCTGTTTTGGGTGTTGACTCTTTGCGTGTGCTTGCTGATGACGTTAACGCTCGTCCTGAGCAGGAGCGCGCAGATGCTGTAGCTGAGATTATTGCCAAGCTTGATTCTGAGGAAGCGAAAAAGCGTGTGCGTCACGTGCTGACCGAGATTGGTCGCGTTACTGATTTCGTAGAAGCTTTCCGCAACGGCGATATTGCTCGCTCAGGTGAGCTGTTCAATGCATCTCATGATTCTCTGCGTGATGATTACGAAGTAACTGTTCCTCAGCTTGATGTTGCAGTAGATGTGGCGCGAGCTGAAGGAGCATACGGCGCTCGCATGACCGGTGGCGGTTTCGGCGGCTCTATTATTGCTTTGGTAGATGAAGGTAAAGCTGAACCAATCGCACAGAAAATTGCTGATGAATTCGATAAGCGCGGATGGAATGCTCCACGAGCTCTTGCTGTGATTGCGTCTCAACCGGCAGAACGTGTACAGTAAGTAATTATTATGAGAGGGGGAGTATCTTTCGATGCTCCCTCTCTCATGTAAAGTCTAAACTTTCAGAAGGTAATGAAGACCGAGAAATAGAATAATATCGATAAAAATATATGGAATTATGTAGATGAATACTACATAATGTGCTGCACTCCAATCGGGATGTGCGAGGAACCCCAAGTAGTGCCTATATACATCTAACAAACCATATACCAGAATGAGTAAGCAAATCACCCATTTTGTGAATCGTAATACGAGTATCACATCAATGTGCGATAGGAGACTGAAGAGCCATGTATCTTTAAAGTTCATATTCTCTCCTGTCGTTGAGCATGAGTTGGAAGCGACATTGCATCCAATAAACGTATAGTATAGCTCATCATTTTCTTCGTAGAGATAATAAAATAAGAATCCGTTCTATATGTTCACGGTGCATCGCAAACCATGTGGTTCTATGTTTTGAAAGTGAATATGCCACGAATGTAGACGTGAAATGTGGCGCACAATGCTTATGCCTAAGCCATGCTCGGCAGAGGAAGTTGTCTGTTGAATACTGTGGGAATTAAAACCAATCAATTGTTGATCGCTTACTCCCACACCATTGTCCTCAATGCTGAGAATATAATGCTCAGATCCATGCGTAGAGGGCTTTACTGTAATCCGAATAATACAGCCGTCGGGGTTATGGTGTAGAGAATTATTGATGAGATTTTCAATCATACGTTGAGTAAGCTGTGCGTCGGCCATGATGGTGGCTTGATACACATGGGGTGCAATAGATAAATCAATCTTAAACTTTTCTGTATCTATGCGGTTCATCACTTCTGAAAAAATGTGCCGCAGAAGCCGTGGCAGATTTATTTTTTCCTTGGAAATCTCACAATGACCATAAGTGAGTTTATTAGATAAATTAAGATTAGAGATTAGATTGCGCAATCGTAAACTTTGTTGTTCAATAATCTGCGCCTTGTGCTGAACCTCTGGATTGTTATCGTAGTGGCGTGCAAGAGCGTCTGCTTGTCCTAAAATCAAGGTCAGTGGTGTGCGTATATCGTGCGATACTCCTGCAATCCATTCCGTTCTTTCGTGTTCTCTGCTCTTCATCCATCGCCGTTGAATCCACAGAGGAACCGCAATCATAATAATGACATCGGCAGTAAGGAGCACAGGAAGAAAAGTAATAAGGTGCTTCATGGCGAAAATATTATACTCTAACTGATATTTCCAGATAGAGTTCTTAGCACTTCCCACAACAAGGAGATGCGAGTTTTTGAGGGCATAGATGTGCACAGGATAATCATCGAGGTAGTAGCGAGAAAACCGTGCAACATCGCTCAAACTGTACTCTTTGCCTAATGAGGAAGGCATGTTGTAACTCCACACCACCGTGCCTTCAGGGTTAATAATCATAGCAAACTGTTTGTTATCGTCCAGCTCACGTGTAATCTCATCGGATACAGTATATGATGATGAAGAATTTAGTTCAGATAGGAGAGTGGTTTCTGTATTTTTTGTCGTAGTTGTTTGTGCTTGATTGGTCAGCACGAAAAGTATGCACAGATTAGCCAGTATAACCGTGCAAAAAAGAGCAAGAGTAATAAAGAGAAGTTGCGAATGATGGGAAGATTTTTTAGCCATTACTTCTCCAACTTATAGCCTAAGCCGCGCACAGTAACTACATAGACAGGGTGCGAGGGGTCAATTTCAACTTTTTCGCGCAGATGACGGATATGAACAATCAGCGAGCTTTCTAATCCAAAACTTTTACCCGGCCAGAGCGCATCGCATAATGAGTCAATAGTCACAATCCGTCCGCGGTTATCTGCCAGTGTTTTCAGTAAAATAAATTCTTTTGCTGTTAAACTCACCACTTCGTTACCGCGTGTAACCGTTCCAGAATCAAAGGATACGTGAGTAGATCCTAAATGTATTTCATCATTGTGGAACGTATCTTTGTATGTGCGCTTTAAAATAGATCGAATTCTTAAGAGTAATTCTTGAGGCAGGAATGGCTTAGTAATGTAATCATCAGCACCCAAACCTAAGCCGTGTAAACGTGCGGAATCTTCATCGCGGGCAGAGAGAAAAATAATGGGTGTGGAAAAATCTGAAATAGTTGAATGAAGTTTCTCGTATAAACTAAAACCATTGCCATCACGAAGCATGACATCACAGATAATTAAGTCGTAACTGTGGGTAGTAATGGAATTGTATGCTTGCGTGGAAGTGTCGGCAGTATCTACATGTGTATAGCCTTCATCATGCAAAATAGAGCGAACAAAAGTGAGTAAATCTGTTTCATCATCTATTACAAGAATTGAGCAGTCATACAATCTCATATGTCCAGTATAAAGATGATGTCAGTGCCAACACAGAGGTGCTGTATTTCTTAATGTAATCATAATGTAGGCTCAAGGTGCGCTTAATCCTGATTATTTATGCTCTAAACGTGAGCTGAGACGTGAAGGAGAACAGCATGACTACACCTGCTATTGAGCTACGCGATGTCTATAAAGAGTACAAGTCGGTTCGCACGGTCGATTTGAAACATCTGACTGTGCGCAAAGGCGAGATTTACGGATTTTTAGGCCCTAATGGTGCGGGAAAATCCACGACCATGAAGATGATTCTTTCGCTGGTCAAGCCGACATCAGGCAGTATCTGTGTGATGGGCAAGCCTATATCGCGGTGTTCTTATTTGAATCAGATTGGTTCTATGATTGAGGAACCATCGTATTATCCGAATCTTACGGCGTATGAGAATCTTCATGTTTTTCAACAGATGCTCGGTTTCGATAAAGAACACATATGGCCAACTCTTCAACGTGTTGGTTTAGCTGATCTGAAAAATAAAAACAAACTGGTACGCGATTATTCTTTGGGTATGAAGCAACGTTTAGCCTTGGCTTTTGCTCTCGTGAAAAAACCTACTATTTTGTTGCTGGATGAGCCAACCAATGGTTTGGATCCTGCAGGAATTCACGAAATACGTGAACTGATTTTATCTTTAGCGCATTCTCAGGGTTTAACAGTTTTTATTTCTAGTCATATTCTTTCGGAAATTGAGCATGTTGCCGACAGAGTGGGCATTATTCATAAAGGACACCTCGTATATGAGGGCGAAGTAGATGCTATTAAATCCAATACGTGGGTGGAGATTGAAGGGCGTTTTATCTGCGAAAGAGTTGTCACGCAGCTTCGCACTATCGAGGTCTATCCACGAGATATTTCTACGCGACGCATCGTTTTAGATTCACTGAGCGATGACAATATTGCTGCTGTTGTTAAAACGCTTGTGAATGCTCAAGCAGATATTTACGCAGTAGAGAGAAAAACAGAAACTTTGGAAGATATCTTCTTGAACTTGACTAAGGAGATGTAAAACTATGCGTTTTCTCTATATTGAGTTAGAAAAAGCACGCAGGACTAAGTCTTTTCTTTTTACCGTGCTTCTGATGACTGTAGCAGTGTTTTGGAATCTCGTGACTCGCATGCAATACCTGAATAAGCCGCAACTGCATCATGTGGGAACTTTATTTAATAGTCAAAGCGTAGATAGTTTGCTCTTACCTCTTGCCGTGTGCTTATTTGTGAGCCGTATTGTGGGTAATGAAAAGCAAGGAGATACCTTCAAACTTCAGCAAAGTAATGGCATAACCATTCTGCTGATTTTCTACTCAAAACTAATACTTACTGTGCTCTTCTTTACCCTTCTGTCCGCCTGCGAAATTGCTATTATTGCTGGTTACGGCTATGCTCTTGGTCTGAGTATTCCTGTAAGCGTGCTGCTCATTCAATGGTGTGCTCAGATTATGGGTTCTTTTGTGCTGGCGTTGATATATGTGACTTCTGCCATGCTCATCAACAAGTCAGGGATTATTATTGCCAGTGGTTTTGTGGGCGGATTCCTAGGCATTGTTTTATCGTTGTGGAGTTTGCATCTGTGGGGGATTATTAATATCTGGGCGTTATCGGCATATTTAGCTCCTTATAAGTATCACATCAGCGGTTCAGAGCAAGAATCTTTACGCATGAATTTTGTTGTTGACTCGCAGTTGGGTATTCGTTTTGTTATTGCTCTAGCCCTGTGCGTGTGCGTATATATTGTGTCTCACCGCCTTATCGCTCAGAAAGAAGGACAGCTATAATGACAGCATATATTCGAGCAGAGTGGCGTAAGCTACGTAAAATCCAAATATTAGGTATTAGCGCGGGATTCTTAGCGATTTCTAGTTTTATTGGTTTGGGACTATATTGGGCAAATCTTTCTAGCATCGAAGATGGTACTCAGCCTTTGGTTATGTGGGGACAGCTAACTTTTTATTACAGTCAGTTACTTTGTGCTCCTCTGATGGCTATTATTATGGCTTTATCAGTTATGCCTGAATTTGAGCGCAAAACTGTAGATATGTTGAAGTCCAATAATGTATCTATTCCTCGACTACTCTTCGCTAAAATACTGACAACAACAGTAATGATTATTCCTGTTCAAGTATGCCTATGGATAATTTATATGTGTGCTTCACATGTAGCGGGAATTTCGGAATATAGCTATGCGCTCCAGTTTCTTCAATGGACTGTTGTGTCTGTGCTAGCAGCCATCCCTGTACTGAGCGTGCAAATCTTTTTAAGTGTGAAAACACGTAGTTTCAGTTATTCGGTTGGATTATCAGCATTAGGGGGAATATTGGGCTTCGTGTTCATTTTCGTGAATGAAAAACTTTGTAACTTTTATGTGTATTCACTCCCTATGATTGCTTTGCGCAGTAGAGCTTTACACAGTATGAGTATGACCGAATTAATGCTTATGTGTGCAGTCAGTGCTACATATACTGTGCTGTTTTACATGTTAAGTATTATGCAGCTGAGGAAAGATTAAAAAACAGGGAGGGCACTGCGTAGTGTCCTCCCTGTATCGTGTTTTAGTTCTTAAAGCTGTGAACCGGAGCTGGAATATGACCGCCTCGATACACGAACTCGGAACAATCAGAAGTATTTACCGGCATAATTGGAGCGCGACCGAGCAAACCTCCAAACTCAGCAGTATCGCCCACCTTCTTACCGATAACTGGAATAACGCGAACTGCAGTGGTTTTCTGATTAATCATGCCAATGGCTGCTTCATCGGCAATAATGCCCGAAATCGTTGCAGCAGCGGTATCACCTGGAATAGCAATCATATCCAAACCAACAGAGCAGACGCAGGTCATAGCTTCCAACTTCTCAATGGTTAAGTTGCCGTTCGTCGCTGCATCAATCATGTTCTTATCTTCAGATACAGGAATAAAAGCGCCAGACAATCCGCCCACATAGCTGGACGCCATAATGCCGCCCTTCTTCACCTGATCGTTAAGCATAGCCAAAGCAGCAGTCGTTCCGGGGCCGCCAACTTGAGACAAGCCAATCTTCTCCAAAATCTCGCCCACAGAATCACCTACTGCAGGTGTTGGAGCCAACGATAAATCAATAATGCCGAATGGAATACCCAAACGAGCAGAGGCTTCCTGTGCTACGAGCTGACCTACGCGGGTAATCTTAAAAGCAGTGCGCTTAATGGTTTCGCACAAGAACTCGAAGTCCTTGCCTTTAGCTTCGTCCAAAGCGCGCGATACAACACCTGGACCAGATACGCCCACGTTAATAACGGCATCGCCTTCGGTTACGCCGTGGAAAGCGCCGGCCATAAATGGATTGTCGTCTGGGGCGTTGCAGAAAACGACGAGCTTAGCGTTACCGAGCGAATCGATGTCGGCGGTAGCCTCGGATACTTCGCGAATAACCGAACCCATAAGCGCAACAGCGTCCATATCCAAACCGGTACGGGTAGAACCGACGTTCACGGATGCGCACACGAAATCAGTGCTCGACAAAGCTTGTGGCAGAGAGCGGATAAGAAGCTCTTCGGAAGGGGTCATGCCCTTGGATACGAGAGCCGAGAAACCGCCGAGGAAGTTGACGCCTACAGTTTTTGCAGCGCGGTCGAGGGTCTGGCAAATCTTTACGTAATCGTCGGTGGTCTTGCATGCGCTGGCGCCAACCAAAGAAATAGGGGTAACAGAGATGCGCTTGTTGACGATGGGAATGCCGTAATCGCGTTCAATCTCTTCGCCTACCTTAATAAGGTCCTTGGCATACGTGGTGATTTTGGTGTAAATCTTCTCGCAGACTGTATCGACGTCGTCGCTAATGCAGTCGAGCAAAGAAATACCCATAGTAATGGTGCGCACGTCGAGCTTTTCCTGCTCGATCATCTTGTTGGTCTCGTGGACCTCCATAATATTCAGCATGAGGGCTCCTCTCTAGATGCTTCCGAGCAGTGGCTTAGATGCGGTGCATCTTGGTGAAGATTTCTTCACGCTGACAACGCACGTTTACACCAATTTCTTCGCCTAGAGCTTCCAAATGAGAGTTGAGCTCAGAGAAATCAACGGTGGAGTTGGTGTAGTCAACGATCATCATCATGTTAAAGAAGCCATCGATAATGGTCTGAGAAATATCGAGGACGTTTACATGGCTGTCGGATAAATAGGTGCAGACGCGAGCGATAATACCGACGGTATCGTGTCCTACTACAGTAATGATGGCTTTGTTCATGATGAATCCTTGAGAATCCTTGAATGTTGTGGGCTCTAACGCGCTCAAGGCGCATACGGTTAAAGTATACCGATTTTGCAGAACAAAGCGGTTTGTTGGCGGGCGCTTGGTTAGTTGTTTATTGATTGTTTGTTGTTTATCTGTTGGTCGTTGACGGGAACTGTGAGGCATGACACGTGTGTATACGTCATACCTCACAGCGTAGTTAGCGCAGTCAGTGCATCGTCTGCCTACAGCTGTTCAACCTCTCCCGCGCCCGAAAAATCAAGCTGTCTCCATGCTTCATACAAAGCAATAGACGCGGTATTAGTAAGATTTAGTGAGCGCAGACTTGGACGCATCGGTAGCTTAACCTGTTCAGTCACGTGAGGGCCAAAGAACACATCCATAGGGTCAGGAATATCGCCAGGTTCTGGACCAAAGAGCAAAATGTCGGTTGGCTTATACTGCACGTCGGTATAGGTTTTCTCGGCATGAGCGGTGAAAGCGATAATGCGTGAATCTGGCATGGCTTCAACCATAGCTTCGAAACTTGGGTGAATAACGACATGAGCCATGTCATGATAATCCAAGCCAGCGCGACGCAACTTCGTGTCCTTCAAATCGAAGCCGAGTGGCTCAATAAGATGCAAAATAGAGCCGGTAACTGCGCATAAGCGAATTGCCGAACCTGTATTGCCCGGAATGCGAGGCTCGTAGAAGCAAAGATGAGGGGTGTGGGTGACGCGCTTGCTTGCTTCAATAGCTGTGAGCATGGTGTCGGAGACAGTAATAGGATTGCCATGTGCGTCGGTAATAAGCTCATCTGGGGCATAGTTTTTCTTGCGATAGCCGTATTCAAACATGGTTGACTGCTTGACCTGAGTGCCGGAGCCTTGCGCTTGAGCGCCCGTTCTTGATGACTGTGCTTGGGCGGCTGAAGCTTGTGCTTGGGCAGCGCGGTTTTGCTCTTGCTGGGCGATTTTGCGGGCGGCTTCGCGTTTAGCGAGTCCTTCCACGTAGTCCTTGCGTGCGGCGAATTCTTCCGAGTGTTCCGTGCGTGCGGCGGCGGAGTTTATGGCGTTTTTAGACTCGTTCACGGCGGCTGCAATCTTTGTGGCATCGTGCGAGACGGAGTTGCGCGCGGAGTGGCTCGCGGTGGTGGTTGTGGACTCACTCATAGGCTCGCTCGTAGACTTGCGCGTGAAGTTACTTGTGGACTCGCTGGTCTTCGGATTTTGTGCGGCCTTTGTAGAAGCGTTGCCGCTTGTGTTCTGCTCGTTCGTCATATGCACGACAATAGTAACGATGACAGACCAGAGAACACAACAAGCGCAGAATATGTATGAGCTTCTTGCTTCATGGTGGCAGGAGAGTGCTCGCGATTTTCCGTGGCGTTTTGGCAAAACAGATGCGTGGGGAGTGCTGCTTTCGGAAGTGATGAGTCAGCAAACCCCCATGACGCGCGTATTGCCTTATTGGTTGAACTGGATGGAATTGTGGCCAACTCCTGCAGATCTAGCGGCGGCTTCTGCTGCGGAAGTGATTACTGCGTGGGGAACTTTAGGGTATCCGCGCCGTGCTTTGCGTTTGAGAGAATGCGCGCAAGCGATTGTGACGGAGCGCGGCGGCACTGTGCCGAGCACGTATGGGCAGTTGGTTGTGTTGCCGGGCATTGGTGATTACACTGCTAGTGCTGTGCTGTCGTTCTCTTACCATGAGCGCATTCCTGTGATTGATACGAATATTCGCCGCGTGCTGTCGCGGGCGGTGGTGGGCGAAGAATCTTTCGGAGGTAGCGTTAGCGCTGCTGAGAGAAAAACTGCTACACAGATGCTGCCATCTGATAGAGAACAGTCAGTCGTATGGAATCAGGCAGTGATGGAACTGGGTGCTACTATCTGTACCGCGAAAAAACCGAGCTGTGATGATTGTCCGTTGCGTTCTAGCTGTGCGTTTGCTGCTGCTGGATGGCCACGCTTAGGGGAGAAAAGAACCAGGCCAAAACAAAGTTTTGTGGGAACGAACCGTCATGTGCGCGGTCTTATTTTAAAAGCATTGCGTACTGCACCGAAGCATCATCTTGATTATGAGAGCGTTGCAAAAGTCTGGGAAGATTCCGTGCAATTAGATTTATGCATTGCTAGTTTAGATGAAGATGGTCTTATTGTTATGCACGATGATCATTCGCTTGCTTTACCGTAAAAATGAATAAGGTAGACTAACAATCATGGCTGGATTACCAATAAAAAGACGCAAAACCGAGCGTAAGTATATTATTCGCCGCGCAGTAGCTCTGGCTGTTCTTTTTGCTCTGATTATCGGGGGCGGATGGGGAGTATACGCTGCCTTTTTTGCTCGCGATACGAACAAAGTATCTACTGCTCGCAGCAATACGTCTACGTCCAGCACAAAAAAATCAAATAAAGAGCAACAAAATAGTACTGAAGGTGTTTTCCGCTCGGACAGAGCTAAAGATTCAGGTATCCCTGACTGCACAACGCAAAATGTTGCCGTTAAACTTACTGCTGATCCAACAGAAATAACAACAAACGGAACTGTTAATTTTGCGAAAGATTTTACTCATACAGGTTCTACAGATTGCATTCTTAACGTTTCGGATGCATCTATGGTTATTACCATGACGAATGCTGAGGGTGTGCAAGTATGGCGCAGCGACGCCTGCGAAGCTGATCCCGCTGTAATTTTACTGGGGCAAAACGATACGTATCAGAAAAAATCATCGTGGAATGCTGTTGTATCGAATGCGGCAGTAGATAACTCGATAAACGGGCGCGCAACTATTAACGACAGCGGTCATGGATGCATGAATGAAGGGCAAAGTGCTCGTCATGTGACGGCGGGCGAATATACAGCCGAAATGGTCAATATTGCCGATAATACGATGAAATCCGAGCCAATTAAAATTACTGTTAAAGAAGAAAATCAATAAAATTATTTATCGAGTAAACCAAGCTCGCGCACAACATCGCCAACAGTAGCGACTTCAATAATCGTAACGCCGTCAAACTGTTCTTTCTTCGCTCCCGAGCGTAAACGTGGCACAAGAATGCGCGTAAAACCAAGCCGTGCGGCTTCTCGTATGCGATGAGTTAAACGCGGAACAGGGCGTACTTGACCCGTCAAAGAGATTTCTCCTATGGCTGCAGTTGTGCGTGCAATAGGCTTATTCGTCATAGCGCTGACCAAAGCAGCTGCAATAGCCACATCGCAGGATGGTTCTTTCGCTGAACCGCCAGCAATTGTGGAGACGTAGAGATCTTGGCCGAGCAAATTCACGCGCGCATGACGGTACAAAACCGCCACCAACATAGCTAAACGATTGGTATCTACACCATTGGTGGCGCGGCGAGGAGTGGGAAGAACGGATTGAGTGGTGAGTGCTTGCACTTCGATAGCAAGACTGCGATGACCATCCACCGTAAAACTCACGCATGTTCCAGCAGGAGTCTCTTCGCTATCACTGAGGAATAATCCGCTAGGATCAGATACTTCCTCAATTCCTTCGCCACTCATATCGAAGCAACCAACCTCATCGGTCGGGCCGAAACGGTTTTTAACGGAACGTAGTAAGCGCAAAGCGGTTTGCGTATCGCCTTCAAACTGGCAGACTGCATCAACTAAATGCTCCAGAGTGCGCGGTCCAGCAATAGAGCCGTCTTTGGTGACGTGTCCCACAAGGAGCACAGCAATATCGTTCGCCTTAGCTACGTCAATAAGAGCAGTGGCTACTTCACGCACCTGGGTAGATCCCCCAGGAATACCATCAACTGCCTGTGAATGAATCGTTTGAGCCGAATCGACCACAGCAAGAACAGGCTTCTCTTGAGAAATAAGAGATACAACCGAATCGAGGTCGGTGGTCGATGCCATAAGTAAAGCATCATGAACAGCGCCAATACGCGATGCTCGCATCTGAATCTGAGCAAGAGATTCCTCGCCAGAAATATAGAGAACCTTTGCCTCAGGATTGATGGCTGACTGTTGAGCAGCAATATGACCTGCTGTTTCGAGCAAAAGAGTAGATTTTCCAATGCCTGGCTCGCCGGCCATTAAAATAACCGCTCCAGGCACCACGCCGCCTCCGAGCACGCGATCGTATTCGCTAAAACCTGTAGGGACGCGTGCCGATTGTTTTACTGATTCATCGGTTGTTGCACGTAATAAATCTCCTACGCTGGCAGCCACAACGGGAGTGGAGCGGCTCGTTTTACTTGCACCTCGTGTTACACGTGCTTCATGGAATTCATCGATGGTTCCCCACTCGCCGCAATTTGGGCAGCGACCGAACCATTTTGCACCATTCCATCCGCATTCTGAGCAGACAAATTGAGTAGAAGACTTAGCCATAGCTCCACACTATTTTTGTGCGCAGACAAGGAAAGTAAAGAGGGCTCCAGATTTCTCTGATGCCCTCCCAATGAAGTATATGACGTTATGCTTTAAAGCTTAGCCATGGTAAGGTTCGTCTGATTGCGTAGGAACTTCTGGGTGTGCGAAGTTCTGTGCTGTTTGCTCGGGATGGGTTGGTGCAGCCTGAGTTGGGGTATCCTGTGCTGGATATGCCTGACCTGGGTATTCCTGCTGAGCAGGATATGTCTGAGAAGGATAGCCCTGATCTGGAGCTGGTGCGCCACCTTGTGGAGCATAAGCTACGTTTGCTGCTGACTGACGCTGCAATAAGTTACGGTAAAAAGCGGCGCGCGTAGTCAAAAGATAAGGTTGCACAAATAGGCTTGCTAATCCGCCTGTAATCATAACCAAGATGTACCAACCAATAAAGGACAAATCAAGCACAAAAAGTTCCCACTTGTGTCCGCGCATCATTTCCTTCGATGCATTAATAGCTTCAGTTCCCTTCACGGAATAGCCCTGGTTGCCCCAATCTTCAGCAATGTAATAGCTCATCGCGTAGGAATAGCTCTTCACAATTCCAGGAATAAAGAACAACAAACTCCATAATGCTACAAAAATCGTATTAAGTAACCAGTTTATAAAGGTTCCCAGAGCTTTACCGCGTACAAAAGGTTCAATCAGTTCTTTGCCGATGCTCTGATCTCGCCTATCGAAGAAGTGCAAGAAAGACAGAGTAAGGGAAACAGAAACTAGGGAAATAAGCACAGAGGTAATGAAGGAGAGCGGACCACCAACAGCCATCAAAGTAGTTACAGCAGAGTCAACATCTCCTTGGGCTACAGATATGAAAGCGCTCACTGTGCTGACGATTTCACTAAAGTTTAAGATGAGAGTTACAATGCAGAAAACAATATAAAGCCCTACAACTTTACCCCATTTACCAGCTAACGAGGCTTTTGCTTGCTGTTTGAGTTCAGCTCGACTATATGGAAACATGGTCACTCCTTTTTCACTGAAAGAAAATTCTGTTGATTTTCATTTTATCGAAAAATATCTACAAGACCTAACATTTTTTGACTCTTGCGATTTTAACGGGGTTATGTAGGTTGTGTGTTCTCAAGTGCGTGAAAATTGTCCTCAATTCTCGCTCATGCGTGAATCATGGAGTACTATACCAAGTCACATTTCACGCATCATTCAAATCCCTAAACGTTGCAATAATAACCAGATGAAATGAGCCTACCCCAACCAAAAACCCGCTAAGTCCCAAGACCTAACATTTTTTCAGTCCGAAATTTATGCAAGAATAAAAGCATGACTGAGAATAATGAAAACCGTGAAAAAGCCGATGTTGAGCTTGCCAGTGCTCCTGTAGATGAACAGGCTCAAGAACAGGCTGAGGAAGCTATTGAACAGCATAAAAAATCGCATCGTAAGCGCGCTATGGTTCTTACTGTTATTTTTGCTGTGATTGCGGCTCTGCTTGTTACTGCTTTTGTATGGCCAGGTTGGGCGCGTAAAACTGCAACTAATAGCGCTGCTGTGGCAACCGGTCAGGAAGAAGTTGTAGCTGTTGATCCAGTAGCTCTTCCTAGCAACGCTACAGATTTGGAAAAGATTTTGCCAGATACTGTGGGTTCATATGCGCGCGGTGAAGTAAAAAGTACTACTGTATGGCAGTCCGCGGAACCTGTTGAAGAATATGAGGTGACGTATATGACGGGAGATAGTTCTGCGGATATTCAACTTACTGTAGGACAGTGGACGGCTTCTCAGTATGCTAAAGAGCAGTACGATTCGCTTATTCACAATCTGAACTCCGAGGCAACTGCCACGGGAAAAGTGAATGTGGGCGGTAATGAAACTGGCACATACGAAATTCATCCAGCCCCAGATAATAAGAAAAATTCAGTTGTGGTGTGGCATAACGAAACAGCAGTTATGTATGCTGTTGGTTCTAAAAATGCAGTGAATAATTTCTTTGCAAACTTCCCGTATTAAAGCTTGAGCAAGTCAGGGTAGCAGGACTCATAAAGCGTGTATAAAAAGTGTATTTTTGCGAAAAATGGTCAAAAATACTCTCTCAGTCGTCAAGCCGTAGTACTATTGGGAAAGTTGTCAATTAACTAGAGGAGGCTCTGATGGGTTCGGTCATCAAGAAGCGTCGCAAGCGGATGAGTAAGAAGAAGCACCGCAAATTGCTGCGTAAGACTCGCCACCAGCGTAAGTAGTCTTATTTTTAAATGTAAAAGGAGCAGGCCAAAAGAGGTCATGCTCCTTTTGCTTTATGTGCATAGAGTAACTTCGCATCCTCAATAAAGATATACGAGCTGTTCCCTCGCCCTTCATAGGTGCTGTGACCTACAATGGTTTCAGATGTAAATAAGCAACTTTAATATAAAACAGCTTTAAGGAATGCCATGCTCAAAGAATATACTCGCCCTTTACGTACGCCTATTCATGCAGATGAAAATATTTTGTCCATTCTTCAGCATCGTGTGCAGCGTGCGGCAGACCAACCTCTTATTGAATACAAAACAGCTCAGGGTCAGTGGGGGCATTTTACAGCACAGGAATTCTATGACCTCGTGTGTGCAGTGGCGAAGGGTTTGATGAACCAAGGCATTCAGATTGGCGATTCAGTAGGTATTATTTCACGCACACGCTGGGAATGGACTGTTCTTGACCTTGCCATTATGAGTATTGGCGCTGTGACTGTTCCTGTGTATGAGACGGATTCGGCTCTGCAAGTTCGCGAAATTGGCTTGGACTCTCAAATCCGTATTTTCTTTGCAGAAAATAATGAACAGCGCGAAAAAGTTGACGCTGTACGAGCCGACCTGCCCCTAGTTCGCGAAATTTTTACCTTCGATAGTGATAACAATGTTAGCGATAACAATGTTATTGAACTGCTGACTGCTTACGGTAAGGCTGTTAGTGATGATCAGTTCCGCGCTCGCGTAGACGCTGTGCACGGCGATACCTTAGCAACGATTGTTTATACGTCTGGCTCGACTGGCACTCCTAAAGGTATTGAGCTGACGCACCGCAACTTTGTATATGTTACGTATTCAGGTACGCAATCCATGACCGAGCTGTGCTTCCCTGAAGGCGGCGCTCGTTTGCTGCTCTTCTTGCCACTTGCCCACGTTTTTGCCCGCTATATGCAGTACTTCTGCATTGGTTCTGATACAGTTTTGGGTTTATCGCATAATCTGAAAACTATTATTGCTGATTTTCAGAGTTTTAAGCCAACATTTATTTTGGCAGTTCCTCGTATTTTCGAGAAAGTATATAACGCAGCTTCTCAGAAAGCAGGTCGAGGATACGCTGGACGTTTGTTTAACCGTGCAGCAGGTATTGCCTGCGAATGGTCTGTGGCGCAGCAAGATGGTCGTAAACTGAGCATGGTGAAGCGTGTGCAGTTTGCTCTGTATTCGAAGATTATTTATTCCAAGATTATGGAAGTTTTCGGCGGAAAAGTTCAGTTTGCTGTGTCTGGTGGAGCTCCGCTCGATCCCTCGATTGCGCATTTCTTTAACGGTGTAGGACTTCCTCTGCTTGAAGGTTACGGCATGACAGAAACCTGCGCTCCTGTATGCGTGAATCCAACGTCTGGCTATAAGATTGGTACGGTTGGCTTGCCTATGGAGGGCATGACTATTGGTATTGCCGACGATGGCGAGCTATGCATTAAAAGTGAGAGCGTATGCCGCGGATACCATAACCACGCTGAGCTTACCGACAGTCAGATTATTGATGGTTGGCTGCATACCGGCGATGTGGGAGATATTGATGATGATGGCTTCTTAAAGATTACAGGCCGCAAGAAAGATTTGATTATTACTGCTGGAGGTAAGAATGTATCTCCAGGATTATTAGAGTCATCGGTTATGACATCGCCTGTTGTGGGACATTGTGTGGTGATTGGCGATAAGAAGCCATTTATTGCTGCTCTCATTACGTTGGACTTAGCTGATGCAAATGCATGGCTTGAATCTCAGGGTGCGCAAACCGTGCCTTCCCTAGACGAGGCTGTAAATAATCCGATTATTCATGCTGAAGTGCAAAAAGCGGTGGATAAGGCGAATTTGCAGGTCTCCCGCGCAGAATCAATTCGTAAATTCCGCATTATTCCAAGCGCTTTTACTCAGGAGAACGGTATGCTCACAGCCAGCTTAAAAACAAAGCGTTCGGTGATTATTGATCGTTTTGCAGACGTGATTAATCACGAGATTTACACGCCACGCAAGAAAGGCTAAACGCAAAGGCAGGCAGGTCACTCGACCTGCCTGCCTTTATTGCATGTTCTACTTATTAGGATTCGTTAAAATACGAGGACCGTTCTCGTCACCTACAATCACGGTATCTACCATGTTCAAGAACAAACCGTGTTCTACTACTCCAACGGTGTGAATCAAATCTTCAGCAAGCTCCTGAGGATTGTCAATGCGTTCCATGTGCAAATCAACAACGAAGTTCTTTTCGTCAGTGCGCACTGGTTCACCATCAGCGTCTAAGCGCAATACTGGTTTGTAGCCCTTCTTTTCGAATAGTTTCACAACATGACCAGCGCCGAAAGGAATAACTTCCACAGGAAGTGGGAACTTACCAATAGTGGATACAACCTTGGACTCGTCCACAATCCACACGATCTTATTGGAATTTGTTGCCACAATCTTTTCCCAGAGCAGTGCAGCTCCACCACCCTTAATACCGTCGAAACGGTCATCTACTTCATCAGCGCCGTCTACAGTAACGTCAATGCGGTCTACATCATCTACATCAACAATAGTAATGCCGTAGCCTTCAGCCTGTTCCTTAGTGCGCACAGATGTGGTGACGCCGGTGAACTTTAAGCCTTCTTCTTGTACGCGGCGACCGAGCTCATCTACGAAGAAACGCACAGTTGAGCCAGTTCCCAAGCCCACAATCATGCCATCTTCTACTAGCTGAGCGGCCTTAATTCCCGCAGCCTTCTTCAGTTCATCCTGAGTTGCCATAGTATCTCCTTTAATTCTTTTCTTAACAGTCTACGTGTTCACTTAGAACAAAGTGTCTTGATGATTATTTTTCCAACTTACGTCATCGAAACGGCGGATAGCTTCATCCAGCTTAGCCACGGCTTGATCCATATGCTCGCTGGCCAACTGTAGGCGTTGTGCTGCAAGGTCAAAACGTTCAGTTGCCTGATTCAAACGAGTAATCAGCTCCTCAGTCAGGGTAGCGTTATTCTCGGGGAATAAGGGCTGATCAATCAGTGTTGGCTGTGCGGCTGGCACAGTCTCTTCCGCTTTCGAGGATTTAGGCAGAATCAAACCTTCTGCATATGGACCGTTTTTCAACACAGTCCAGCCTTCTTCAGGCAAGTATCCGTCTATCAGATGTTTACCTGCTCTTTCAGCAAAGCCGCGGGCTAAATCATCAACTTTCTCGTTGTACGTATTACCAGCATGACCTTTAACCCACACAAACTCGACCGAGCCGGAACGAGCATTCAGCTCTGCATAAATTGCCTTAATTATTTCAGCATTTTTGACTGGCTCTTTCTTAGAATTTTTCCAGCCGTTCTTTTTCCAGCTGTGAATCCATGTGGTGGAGCAGTTAATGGCGTACTGACTATCTGTTTCAATAATCAGCGGATAATCTCCTCGATGATCGCGCAAGCATTGCAATACTGCGCAAAGCTCGCCAATCTGATTAGTGCCGTTAGAAGCACCACCGCAATCATAAGCGCGACCAGATTCGCTGGCAGGAGCGCCCGTAGGATTCTTTTCGGTGTGCTCTACCCAACCCCATCCCATAGGACCATGGGGATTATCGAGAGCACTACCGTCTGTTGATACTGTGACAGTGAAATCAATGGTCATGAAGTACCTGTGCGTTGTTTAGTCTGCTAATGCGTCGTTTACTACTGCGGTTGCTTCAGAAACAACCTTCTCCAAGTGTTCAGGAGAAGTGAAGGACTCAGCATATACCTTGTAGATATTTTCTGTTCCAGAAGGACGAGCAGCAAACCAAGCGTTATCAGTTGTTACCTTCAAACCGCCGATAGCAGCGCCATTTCCTGGAGCAGTAGTCATCTTAGCCGTAATTTCTTCGCCTGCCATAGTTGTAGCAGATACGGAATCAGCAGTCAGGCTTGCAAACTTCTGTTTTTCTTCCAAGGTTGTTGGAGTATCAACGCGGGTGTACCAGCTTTCGCCAAAACGGTTTACCTGATCTTCATGAAGCTGTGCAGGAGTCTTGCCGGTTTTCGCAGTAATTTCTGCAGCGAGGAGGTCTGGAATTAAACCGTCCTTATCGGTGGTCCATACGCGACCATCCATGCGCAAGAAGCTCATGCCAGAGGATTCTTCGCCGCCGAAGCCAACTTCTCCGCTAAACAGAGGGTCTACGAACCACTTAAAGCCTACAGGAACTTCCACGAGCTTCGCGTTAATGGACTCCACTACACGGTCGATAAGGCTGGAGGACACCAAAGTCTTACCCACGCCTGCAGTTGCTGGCCAACCCGGACGGTTGCCGCCGAACAAGTATTCCACGCACACGGCAATATAGTGATTAGGATTCATAACGCCGGTTCCTGGGCACACAATACCGTGACGGTCGGCATCCGGATCGGTGCCGCCCACCAAATCGTACTTATCCCACGCGCCCGCGTTCAAGCGGTCGAGCAAGCCCTTCATAGCGTAAGGTGAGCTTGGATCCATGCGAATCTTTCCGTCATGATCAAGCGTCATAAACGACCAGCGAGGGTCTACGTCTGGATTAATCACGCCAATATTTGTGCCGTATATTTCGTTAATCAGCGGCCAATAATTTACCGAAGCGCCGCCGAGCGGATCGATACCCAAGCGCACGCCCGAGGACTTAATCGCCTCAAAATCAATAACGTTCTTTAAATCCTCAACGTAGTGAGCGCGGAAATCAAAACGCTCAATGAGATCGGACTTAATCGCCTGCTCAAACGGGACGCGCTTAACGCTCTTCCAATCAGTGAGCAGTTCGTTCGCGCGGTTCGCAATAGCTGTGGTAATCTCAGCCGAAGCAGGGCCGCCGGTGGTTGGATCGTACTTAAAACCCCCATCAGTTGGAGGGTTGTGAGATGGCGTAACCACGATACCGTCGGCAATATCGGTGCCGCTAAAGCGCTGTGTACCGTCGGCCGCGCGGTTATGCGTAAGAATCGCCTGCGAAACCGTTGGGGTAGGGGTGTAGTCGTCGCGCGAATCGACGCGCACACGCACGCCGTTAGCGATGAGTACCTCGATAGACGTTTTCCACGCTGGGAGGCTCAACGCGTGCGTATCGCGACCAATATAGAGAGGTCCAGTAATGTTTGCGCTCTTACGGTACTCGGCGATTGCCTGCGAAATTGCTACGATATGAGCTTCGTTAAACGTGCGTTTCAGAGCAGAACCGCGGTGTCCGGACGTACCGAAAATCACACGTTCTGAGGCAACAGATGAATCTGGAACCTCATCGTAATATGCTCCAATAAGAGCATCAACATCGATTAAATCTTCTTGTGTGGCAAGCATGCCTGCATTTTTAGCTACCATGTCTCTATTGTGCCACAAGAGGTACTCATAAGCCTATGATTTACAAGGCTATGGCGATTAAATGCACATGTATCTTGTTTATTTTTGCACAGGCGGCAGGCTTCCCGTTACTTCTGCTGATGAGCCTAGTTGAGGAGCACGCACAAGTAACGCTTTACGATCTACAGTAAAGAGGAAATGATTTGACTGACTTAAGATATCGCCGTCTACTTCAGCTAAAACAGGTTTATTGAGAATGACTTCCGTGCTAATACCTTGATATTGACGTACTGTTGCGTGTGTAGCAAAAGGAGATTGCTTAGAACTGCGCGTTACTGTTTTGTGGATAACATCCCACAGCAAGCTCATCCAGCCGAGGATGCCCGATCGCGTATCAATCGTTTCGATGTCTAAAATGCCATCATCAAACTGAGCGTCAGGCATAAGAGTAAAACCAGGAATATTGCCGCAGTTTCCCGCCATAATCGTGCGGAACTGCACGTTATCAACCGTGTGCTGAGCGCCCGAAGCCGTACGGATTAAAATCGTTCCGCGGCTTTTCTTACCGAATAAATGTTTAAAGGCAGCAACAAAATACGCGAACCAACTAATATTTGCTTTGAGTTCAGGGTTGGTGTCGTTAATCATATTCGCGTCGAAACCTGCGCCGGCAATAACCAAGAAACCATGCTCATGTTCAGGTTCAGCAGAATCAAGTAGGCTCATACGTCCCATATCTACGCGACGGCTGCCATGCGATGTTGCTACAGACAGAGCGACCTCAATATTGTCTACAGGAATGCCCATATTGCGTGCAAAAAGATTGCCTGTGCCAATAGGAATAATACCAAAAGCGTGAGTGGAGTAAGCCATAGCGCTTGCTACAGTGCGCACGGTTCCATCGCCGCCCACAGCAATAACTACATCTGCACCCATACTCAGTGCTTCTTCTGCGCACGCGCGACCGTCTTTATCGAGTTGAGTGTCTATGAACAGAGGATTTTCGATGCCATGAATGGAGCAATAATCCTTAATATACAAGCGGGTTCGTTCAGCTTCGGGTTTGGATGGATTAATAATAAAAGCGTAAGTAATGTGATCGTCGCTTAGGCGCTCGACGGTCTGCGCTAACTCTTGCTGTCTGCGTTCTTTACGAATGCTGGCAATAATACCCAACACAATAAGAACAGCTAATACGATGATTGCTGCTACGGTAGCAAATGTTCCCCAACTCATAGTCATAATCTTATTCATATCAGGAAAAATATGTTGTGTGGCGTTTTTCTCAGAATTACACAACTGTTTCATAAAGTTGGGGTTGTTGGGGGGGGTGGTGTGTGGCGAGGGGAGTTCATCGTGCGTGCTTGTTCACATCCCTACAGCACTATCAGCCAACCAACTGAAGAACCGACAATAAGAACACTCCCACACCACCACATTCTAAAGAACTGGCAATCGTGCTGGTTTGTTGTGACTGGAATAGGCTGATACTGCAGTGATATCCGTATTACGGGCTATAGGCGAAAATTTCACTTAACTGATTAATGCACCTGATATGCCAGTTTTGATGCGGAAAAATGGCATCAAAACTGGCATATCAGGTGCGCGTATCGACTTCGCTTATGAAGTAAAAACAAAATGTGTCAAAACACCGAAACGATGTCTTGACACATAATATGGCGGACAGTGAGGTGTGTGGTTTCAGGACATCGTTCCGGTGTTTTTTGGGTGTGGTTTTTTCGGGGGTGTGTCAAGACATCGTTCCGCGTGTGATGATGGGGTATGGATCAT
>QWCP01000220.1_pt1 | contig 75815 bp, 62 predicted proteins | sample 1972561 | NCBI WGS metagenome assembly QWCP01 (sample SAMN09866705, study PRJNA288562) | Human vaginal metagenome isolate pre4_vaginal, whole genome shotgun... | isolation source: vagina | host: Homo sapiens | place: USA: California
CAACATGAAAACCGATGGCACCTTAAAGTACCTGCTGGACCCCTACAGTGGGGATGTTATCTGGCTTTTCGCTGACGGTACCTGGACCATCAACGAAGCCGACGGGCCCCTAGCACCCAAGCAAAAACGGTGGGCGCAAACAGTCGCCCAACACATCACCGCCACCAGGAAACGTGTGCGCGAAGAAGCCCAACACCTCAAACAAGAACTCGACGACTACGCACAACAACAAGCCCAAACCAAAGCCAACGCCGAAGCCGAAACCCAGGCCAACACCGACACTGACAGCGGCGAGGACATCCCCTTCTAAAACCTGAGTCGTCGAATCAAACGACGAAAAAGGCGAGAATACCCGTCGATTCAAACGACGACGATGACGAAGAACAGGGGCCTAGCCCTCGTCGAATCAAACGGCGACACCACTCCAAACAGTCGGAAGGGAAAGAACCCAAGAACACACCCACCGTCGGAAAGAACGACGACCCCATAGCTCCAAGTGCCGAGCTCTACACTGACACCGTCGAAAAGAACGACGGGTAAAGCCCGTCGCTTGGGCAGAAATACCGAAGCCTTCCTACACGGCTCTTGCGTGTTAGGAAGGCTTGGGGAGGGGCAGGAAGAGTTATGCAGTCGTGTTGACCGGCTGTGTCTCGGGCTCGTCTGCGTCTTGGTCCTCGTTCATTATGTGTGAGACTCCGTTACCAGCAGCATCCCAGACGGCTTCGTCTTGAATGCCGGCGCGCTTGGCCACGATGGTGGCACACAGTGATTGGCCGGTGACGTTGACGGCGGTGCGTCCCATATCAATGATGGGTTCGATGGCCAGCAAGAGGCCCACGCCGGCGAGCGGAAGACCCAACGTGGAGAGCGTCAGCGTCAGCATGACGGTAGCGCCGGTCGTGCCGGCGGTTGCTGCGGAACCAATGACGGAAACGAAGATGATGAGCAGGTACTGGGTGAAGGAGAGATCAACGCCGTAGAACTGTGCAATGAAGATGGCGGCGATGGCCGGGTAGACGGAGGCGCAGCCGTCCATCTTGGTGGTAGCGCCCAGCGGGATGGCGAAGGAGGCGTATTCTCGGGGCACGCCCATGGCCTTTTCCGTAAAGCGCTGGGTAACTGGCATGACGCCCATGGAGGAGCGGGTGACGAAGCCAAGGGAGAAGACGGGCCAGACTCGCTTGTAGAAGCCAACTACCGGGATCCGGTTGAATGCGAGCACGGCGGGGTAGACCACGAAAATTACGAGTGCAAGGCCCACATACATAGCGAGGACGAACTTGCCCAAGGAGCTAAGCGCATCCCAACCATAGGTGGCCACGGCTTTGCCGATAAGAGCGGCGGTGCCAATCGGGGCAAGGCGGATGATCCACCAGAGGACCACCTGGATGACCTTGAGGAAGGATTCGGTGAAGCGCAGGAAGGGATCGGCGGCTTTGCCAGCCTTGACGGCGGCGATTCCCAGCACGAGGGAAATGACAAGGAGCTGAAGGGCACCGAAGCTGAGGGAGATTTCACCGTCGCTCAGCGAAGCGGTGAGCCCGAAGAAGTTGGCGGGGACAAGTTGCTGGAGGAAAGCGGTCCAGGAGCCGATGTGGGATGGGTCGGCGGCGGTGGAAGCATCGACAGTTGTGCCTACTCCCGGCTTCATTACTAGGGCGACCAGAATGCCGGCAAGCACGGAGAAGAACGCCGTAATGGCAAACCAGACCAGAGTGGAGATCGCCAGCGAGGCTGCATTAGCCACCTTGCGCAGGTTGGCAACCGAGGTAACGACGGCCGCGAAGATGAGCGGCGGGACCATCACCTTGAGCAATTGGACGTAGGCGCCGCCGACGCCGGACAGGGTATCGGAGAGCCACTCGGACTCCATGCCGGAGGCGATGAAGCCGAGGATAAGGCCGATGATGAGACCGGCGATAACTTGGGCGCCAAAGCCGGTGGCCCAAGAGGGCAGCGTGCGTGAGGATGCACGAGAGGAAGTGTCTGACACGAGATTTTCCTTCTAGACAGTGTTGTATAGAAATGGACCATTTAGTTCGGTACTCTCGTACCGATCGGTTCACTTGAACTTATAACACCGTACGCTGCCCAGAAATTCCCCCGCAAATTATGGGATACGCTTGGTCCATTCATCGTTGAGGAATTTGGTGTCGACGAGGTGGCGGGCGGCGGCGAGGGAGTCGTCGGAAAGCTCGGCGTCGATGGCGCCATAGCGGGTGGCGAACTCGCGCGCCATGGTCTCGATGATCTCCTCGCGGGGCACGCCAGTCTGGCGGCGGAGCGGGTCGACGCGCTTCTTTGCGCTGGCAAGACCCTTGGACGAGACCTTGACCTTGCCGATGCGCAAGACCTCCATCATTTTGTCCGCATCGATGTCATAGCTCATCGTGGTGTGATGCAGTACCGCGCCCTTACGGCGCTTCTGGGCGGCGCCGCCAATCTTGCCGCCGTCCGAGGTGATGTCATTAATCGGCACGTACCATGCATTGACGCCAAGCTTGTTCAGCGCCGCGAGCACCCACTGGTCCAGGTATTCGTAGCTGGCCTCGTAGGAATAGCCGGCCACGAGCGATTCCGGGGCGTACAGGGAATAGGTCACGCAATTGCCACCCTCCATGAACATCGCGCCACCGCCGGAGATTCGGCGCACCGGAACAATGCCGTGCTTGTCGACGCCCTCCTGATCCAGCTCATTGGCATAGGACTGGTAGGAACCGAATACGACGGCACGGTCTTCCCATTCCCAAAATCGGAGCGTGGGCCCGCGCTTTCCTTCAGCAACTTCGTTGAGGAGAACCTCGTCAAGTGCGACATTTACGGGCGTGGGGAGAACACCTGGGCGCAGGATCTCCCAGTGGTGGTCGGTGAAATCGGTGCCACCAGACAGCGCGCGCTTAACGGTGACGGCAAGGTGGTGGGTGTCAAAGCCGTGGAGAGCTACCGGGGCGTCAACGCGAGCCAGGGCCGCATCGAGGCGGGACTGGATCTCTTCTGTCGAGGTGGCGGTGGTGATGCCGACCAAGGCGGGGGCTAGTGCCTCATAGGCCTCCTCAGGCTCGAGGAAGAAGTCGCCGGAAACCTTCGCGGCAGTGACGGTGTTGTCGGTGTCTAAATCGAGGTCAACGACGAGCAACTTGCCGCCGGGGACCTTGAGCTCAAAGTGCTTAGTGTGGTTCATAGTTGTCAGCGTACTCAGCGGTGCTGTTCGGAGAGGCGGGGTAGTGGCAGCTGGAAAACGCTGGGGCAAGCAAGTAGGTTTAAGGTATGTCACGTTTTAGCCCACTGAACTGGCCCGTCGTGCGCCAGATCCGGAACAAGGATGCCTTCGGTCGCGATGTGTCTACGCAGTCGGCTAAGAGCGAAGATCTGCGCGGACGCACCGTAGACGCGGACCGCGTGGTGCAATCGGTGTGCCCCTATTGCGCGGTGGGCTGTTCCCAGCGCGTCTATGTCAAGGATGACAAGGTCATCCAAATCGAGGGCGATCCGGACTCCCCAATTTCCCGCGGGCGTCTGTGTCCTAAGGGCTCGGCCTCTGAGCAGCTCATTAACTCCTCGACTCGCATCACCACGATCAAGTACCGAGCACCCTACGCCACCGAATGGCAGGAGCTCGATGAAGAGACCGCGATGAACATGATCGCGGACCGCTTCGTGGAATCGCGCGCAAGGCACTGGGAGGACGTCGATAAGCAGGGGCGTCCCCTTAACCGCACGATGGGTATCGCTGGGCTGGGCGGTGCGACGCTGGATAATGAGGAGAACTACCTCATCAAGAAGCTGTTTACTGCCACCGGCGCCATTCAGGTGGAAAACCAGGCGCGCATATGACACTCCGCCACCGTTCCTAGTCTAGGAACTTCGTTTGGCCGCGGCGGCGCAACCCAACCGCTGCAGGATATGGCGAATGCGGACTGCATCGTCATCGAGGGTTCTAACATGGCGGAATGCCACCCAGTTGGTTTCCAATGGGTCGTTGAAGCCAAGAAGCGCGGCGCGCGCATTATTCACGTTGATCCGCGTTATACGCGTACGTCTGCCTTTGCGAACCGTCACATCGGCATTCGCGGTGGCACCGACGTGGTGTTGCTCGGCGCGATTATCAAGTACGTGCTGGATAATGACCTGTATTTCCACGATTATGTGGTGAATTACACCAACGCGGCGTCGATAATTTCGCCGGGCTTTAAGGACACCGAGGATTTGGAGGGCCTGTTCTCTGGATACGACGCAGAGAAGGGCAAATATGTCACGGACTCGTGGCAATATGTCCAAAAGCCCGAGGGCTCCTCGTGGAACGTGGAGAAGGACATGACGCTGGAGGACCCGAACACGGTCTTCCAGATTCTCAAGCGCCACTACTCGCGCTACACCCCGGAGATGGTGGAGGAGACCTGCGGTATTTCGCCGGAGGACTTCTACTACTTGGCGGATTCCATTGCGCAGAATTCCAACCCGGAGCGCACGACGTGCTTCGCCTACGCGCTGGGCTTTACCCAGCACACTTTGGGTGCACAGTTCATCCGCACCGCGGCAATCCTGCAGCTGCTCATGGGTAACGTGGGCCGCCCCGGTTCCGGCATCATGGCGCTACGCGGGCATGCTTCGATTCAGGGTTCGACGGATATCCCGACCCTGTTCAACTCGCTTCCGGGCTACCTGCCCATGCCGCATGTGGACCAGGAAACCTGGGCGGATTACCTGGATTCTTTCCGCGCGGCGGACCAGAAGGGCTTCTGGCAATTGGGCGAGAACTACGCGGTCTCGCTCATGAAGTCCTACTGGGGCGATGCTGCTACCAAGGAGAACGACTGGGGCTTTAACCTCATGCCGCGCCTCTCTGGAGCACACTCGACCTATGAGACCTTGCTGGCCATGCTGCGCCATGAGGTAGAGGGCTACTTTGTCTTCGGTCAGAATCCGGCGGTGGCGCAGTCCAACGGTGGTATGCAGCGCCGCGGTCTCGCTTCCCTGAAGTGGCTGGTGGTACGCGACTTCCAAGAGATTGAGACCGCAAGCTTCTGGAAGGATTCGCCGGAGATTAAGAACGGCGAGCTGAAGACTGAGGACATTGCTACTGAGGTCTTCCTCATGCCGGCAGCTACCCACGTGGAGAAGTCCGGAACTTTTACCCAGACTCAGCGCATGGTCCAGTGGCGTTTCCAAGCGGTTCCGCCGCCTGGGCAAGCGCGCAGTGAGGCGTGGTTCTTCTACCAGCTGGGCAAGAAGATTAGGGAGCGCCTCGCGGATTCGACTGATCCGCGCGACCTGCCAATCAAGTCCGTAACTTGGGACTACACCGAAGATGAGCACGGCGATCCGAGCTCGGATGAGATTTTGCGGGAGATCAACGGTTACTATCTCGACGGCCCGAAGAAGGGGCAGCTCTTGCCTGCCTTTACAGAAATGCGTACCGATGGCTCCACCTCCGGCGGTTGCTGGATTTACACCGGTGTGTACAAGGACGGCATCAACCATGCCGCGAAGAAGGTTCCGGGTTCGGAGCAAAACGAGGTTGCTCTCGACTGGGGTTGGGTCTGGCCGGCCAATCGCCGCATCTTGTACAACCGTGCTTCCGCAAAGCCGGATGGAACTCCGTGGTCGGAGCGCAAGAAGTACATCTGGTGGGATGAAGAGCAAGGAAAGTGGGTTGGCGATGACGTGCCCGACTTCCCGTTGACGAAGCGCCCGGACTACGTGGCACCTGTCGACGCCATTGGCCCTGATGCCCTCGATGGCGACGATCCGTTTATCATGCAGGCCGACGGCCTAGGCTGGCTGTTCGCGCCGAAGGGATTGTCTGACGGCCCGCTGCCGACTCACTACGAGCCGCAAGAATCACCGGTACACAATGCGCTGTACAAGCAGCAGCAGTCGCCGACGCGTCTGACAATTAAGCGCGAAGACAACCTCTCCCGCCCGGAGCCGGGGGAGCGCGGTGCTGATGTTTTCCCGTTCGTCTTCTCCACCTATCGCCTGACGGAGATGTATACCTCGGGTGCGATGTCACGCCGCCTGCCTTATTTGGCGGAGCTGCAGCCGGGACTCTTCTGTGAGGTGGACAAGGAGCTGGCCGCCAAGCGTGGATTGGTCAACGGTGAGTGGGCCACCATCGTGTCCCCACGCGGTGTCATCGAGGCACAGGTTCTGGTAACGGACCGCATGGAGATGCTTACTATCAATGGTGAGGACTTCCACCAGATCGGTCTGCCGTATCACTACGGAGAATCGGAGACCACCGAGGTAGCCGGCGATGGCGCCAACGACCTGTTGGGCCTGACCCTGGAACCAAACGTATTCATCCAGAATTCCAAGGTGGGCGCGTGCGATATCCAGCCGGGCCGCCGCCCGCGTGGCGAGGCACGTCTTCAGCTCTTGCACGAGTACCAAGAACGAGCACACCTCACCGTGGACTCCGGCAACCGGATCCTGGATGTTGACGATGCCTTCAGCACTGAGAAAGCAGCTACCGAGGACAACACGGGTGATGATGCGACTGCTGGAAACGTCGCCGACTATGAAGGCAAAGAAAGCTAAGGAGGACCAATGGCTAATCTTTTGACCGAAAAGGCTGATAAGCACGGCTATGAGTCCTATCAGCGCATGGCTTTCTTTACGGATACCTCGATTTGCATTGGCTGCAAGGCCTGCGAGGTGGCGTGTAAAGAGTGGAACCGAAACCCGGTTGAGGGGTACGCGGTCACCGGTGACTCTTATGACAACACTGGTTCGCTGGGCGCCAATACTTGGCGCCACGTGGCCTTCATTGAGCAAAGCAACGAGCGTATTCAACAGGCTCGCGAGGAGGGACGGAAACTTGTTTCGCTAGGCATGCCCAAAGCTTCCGCCCCAAGCATGACCCCGGATACCGATGATTTCCGGTGGTTGATGTCCTCCGACGTGTGCAAGCATTGCACCAACGCTGGATGCTTGGACGTGTGCCCGACAGGCGCGCTGTTCCGTTCCGAATTCGGCACCGTCGTGGTCCAAGATGATGTGTGCAATGGTTGCGGGACATGCGTGGCCGGTTGTCCGTTCGGCGTGATTGAGCGCCGCGATGACGGCGGCGTGACGCTGAAGGCGGATAAAACGGCCACCGTGGACTACCAGGTTCCGGACCACGCGGGCGTAAACGTGTTGGCAAAGCTGAAGCAACTCAAGCCGCAGGGCCCCGACCATACACCGGGACAGGCCATGCCCATTAAGAATCTGGGCGTGGCCCAGAAATGCACCATGTGCTATGACCGCCTGAAAATTGGTGAGCAGCCTGCCTGCGCCAAGACCTGCCCGACGGACTCCATCCAATTCGGCCCCTACGAGGAGATGCTTGCCGCAGCGCGGGAGCGCGTGCGCGTCCTCCACGAGCAAGGGCTGACGGAGGCTCGTCTCTACGGAGCAAACTCGCAAGATGGTGTTGGGGGAACGGGATCAATCTTCTTGTTGCTCGACTCTCCTGAGGTTTATGGGCTGCCGCCGGATCCGCGCGTGCCCACGGCGGATTTGCCGCAGATGTACAAGACCGCAGCGAAAGCTATCGGAGGAATGGCGCTGGCTGTGGCCGGGGCATTCATGTTGGGAGGCCGCAAGTGAGCGAGTTTGATGAGTACCGCCCGCCGCAGGAGCCTAGGCGCAGGCGTGGCGGCGGCAAGAAGCGCCGGCGTGGACGAGTCGGAGCCGGCGCACAGGATGGTTCCAAAGAAGAGCGCATGGCCGAGGACTTCGAGTTCTCCTCGTATTACGGCAAGCCAGTAGTCAAGGCCCCGCCGTGGGAGTGGCCCATCGGCGGCTATTTCTTCCTCGGCGGCGTGGCCGGCGGTTCTGCGATGTTGGCCGCCGGTGCCCAGGCCACTGGGAACGCACCGCTGAAACGCTCGACGCGGTTGACGGCTTTCTCCGCGGCGTCGGTAGGTTCGGTCTTTTTGGTGCTGGACCTCGGCCGCCCAGAGCGCCTGCTCAACATGTTCCGCGTCTTCAAGGTGACCTCGCCGATGTCCATCGGCTCGTGGATCCTGGGCAGCTTCGCTTCCGCCGCGGCCCTGCCCGCGGTCGTGGAAGCGGACGAGCTGGTCGGTGGTGTGCTGCCGGAGCCGCTTCGCCGCCTCCTCAATAAGGCCGCGGGCCCAGCAGGCGCTGTCGCCGGCGTGCTTGGCGGACCGCTGGCGGGTTACACCGCGGTGCTGTTGGCCAACACATCAAACCCGACGTGGAATGACGCGAAGAAGCACCTGCCCTATGTGTTCGTGTCCTCGGCCTCGGCAGCGGCGTCGGGTGCTGTCATGGTCTTTACCCCGGTGGAGAATGCGGGCGCGGCACGAGCGCTCGGTATTACTGCCGCAGCGGCCGATCTGGCCGCGACCCGTGTCATGGAAGCGAACATGGAGCCTGAGCCTCTTCGCCCGCTGCACGAAGGCACGCCCGGGAAACTCATGAAGGCCTCTGAGGCGCTCATCGCCGCGGGTGGGGTGGGAACCGTAATCGCGTCGGCGACAAAGTCGCGCGCGGTGTCGGTGGTATCCGGCGTGGCGCTCATGGCGGGATCCGCGTGCACGCGCTTTGGCGTGCTCAACGCTGGGCTGGAGGCGGTGAAGGATCCGTCGACAAGCATTGGCCCCCAAAAGCGGCGCGCTGAAGCCCGCCGCAGGGCAGAGGGCCTCAGCCATTCGACGGTGACTAGCGGATAGAAATCCGTGCATCGCCCGGCACAGTCCGGCCAATGACTGGGTAGCCGGGAACCTCGCCGATGACGAGGAGTCCACCGGATGTTTGGGCATCGGCGAGGAAAATCAAGTCTTCCTCGCTCAAATCTGTGTCGAGGTGGGGGCGCACCCAATCCAGATTGCGGCGCGAGCCACCCGGGATGAAGCCATCCGCCAAGGCATCCTTGGCACCTTCAATCGCAGGAACAGCTGAGAAGTCCAGCTCTGCGCCTATACCGGAGGCGCGGCACATCTTGTAGAGATGGCCCAGAAGACCAAAGCCGGTGACATCGGTTGCCGCGCGCACCCCGGCCGCCACGGCTGCCGCAGAGGCATCCCGATTAAGCGCGGTCATGGAGTCCACCGCGGCTTGGGAAACCTCGCCGGTGGCTTTGTGCTTGTTGTTGAGGATACCCACGCCAATCGGTTTGGTCAGCGTGATGGGAAGCCCTGCTTCGGCGGCGTCGTTGCGCAGGATTTTATCCGGGTGGACGATACCCGTGGCTGCCAAACCATAGGTGGGTTCCGGTGCAGTGATGGAGTGACCGCCGGTAATGGAGATGCCGGCCTGAGATGCCACGTCCATGCCGCCGCGCAGAACCTCGCGCAAAATGTCGAGACCAAGCACCTCGCGTGGCCAGCCAACCAGGTTGATGGCGGTAATGGGGGTGCCGCCCATGGCGTAGACGTCGGAAAGCGCATTGGCAGCAGCCACGCGGCCCCAGTCGTAGGGATCATTGAGCATCGGCGTGAAGAAATCCGCGGTAGAGATGACCGCCAGGCCGTTGGGGATGCGCACGGCGGAGGCATCGTCGCCGTCGTCAAGCCCGACCAGCACGTTGGGGTCCGCGGTGCCCACGAGGCCCTCCACAGCAGACTCGAGTTCCCCCGGGGGAATCTTGCAAGCACAACCGCCACCGGCGGCAAAGGACGTAAGTTTAATGTCAGTCATAAGTCCTACTTTAGCCCCGTGTAAGGTGAGCAGACGGAGGCGTACGTGTCCTGGTGGGCGCCCCGGTCTTCAAAACCGGTGAGGCCGAGCATCTCGGTCTGGCAGGTTCGATTCCTGTCCGTCTCCGCCATGTGCGCAGCTAGGAGGAACTTTGATGACTGACCCCCGCCGCTTTATCCCGAAGATGGATGAGATCCTCCAGTACCCGGCGGTGCAGGATGCCCACCACCGCCTGGCACCGCACTCGGTGCGCGCGATCATCGACGCCGTGCTTGCCGACGCCCGCTCCGGCTCCCTCGCCCCCTCCCAGATTGAGGAGGAGCTGGCCACCAGGCTCGATGCTGTGCAGCCATATTCCTTGCGCCACGTCATCAACGCCACTGGCGTCATCATCCACACGAACTTGGGCAGGGCTCCTTTACCGCCGGCAGCGGTAGATGCGCTAGTGTCCGCGGCATCGTATACGGACGTTGAGATGGATCTGGACAGCGGCCTGCGCTCACGAGATAGGGGCCGCGCGGCCGTTGATGCGGTATTGGCTGCATGCCCCGGCGCGGAGGATGCGCTGATAGTGAACAACGGTGCCTCCGCGCTGCTGTTGGCTACGGCGGCCTTGGCCCCTGGCAAGGAAGTCATCATCTCCCGCGGTGAGCTCATCGAGATTGGCGCGGGATTCCGCTTGCCCGAGCTCATCGAGTCCACGGCCACCCGCTTGCGCGAGGTCGGCGCTACGAACCGCACTCACCTGGCGGACTATGAGCGGGCGATGGGGGAGGACACGGGAGCCATCTTGAAGGTGCATCCCTCCAACTTCCTGATCAGTGGGTTCACTTCTTCGGTATCGGTTGCTGAGCTTCGTGCGCTCACCGACTTGCCGCTCATCGTGGATATCGGTTCGGGGTTGCTTAGACCAGATGACGCGCTGCCGGCAGAACCCTCCGCCAGCGAGGCTCTTCGCGATGGCGCCGACGTTGTCCTCTTTTCAGGGGATAAGCTGCTCGGCGGCCCGCAAGCCGGGGTGCTCGTGGGCACGAAGAACGCGATTGCTGCGTGCAAGAAGCACCCGTTGGCGCGGGCGGTGCGCATCGATAAGCTGCGGCTCAACGCGCTCGAGGCCTCTCTGTCCACGCCCTCCAACGCCGTGCAGGACGCGCTCCACATTGATCCGCAGCGCCACCGCGAGCGCACCGAGAAGGTGGCAGCGGCAGTTGGCGGTGAGGTCGTCGAACACGCCGGACGCGTCGGCGGTGGCGGAGCCCCAGAGGTACCGCTGCCGGGCTGGGCTGTGGCGCTGCCAGAAGAGCTTGTGCGTCCACTGCGGTTGGGTGAGCCTCCTGTGGTAGCGCGCGTGAATCAGGGGCGCTGCCTGGTGGATGTGCGCTGCGTGCCGGAGGCACAGGATGCCGAGCTCATCGCGGCATTGCGGGCGGTGATCTAGGTGTATGTAGTGGCCACTGCGGGGCACGTGGATCACGGCAAGTCGAGCCTGGTCAAGGCGCTGACGGGGATGGAACCGGACCGCTGGGAGGAAGAAAAGCGGCGCGGCCTGACCATTGACTTGGGCTTTGTGTGGACGAGGCTGGGCTCCGGCGCGGACGTCGCATTTGTCGATGTGCCGGGGCACGAGAAGTTCTTGGGCAACATGCTGGCCGGGGTGGGGCCGGCATCGGTGGTTCTCTTTGTGGTGGCGGCCGATGAAGGCTGGCAGGCGCAGTCCACCGATCATCGTGACGCGTTGCGTGCCCTGGGAATCGAGCACGGCGTGGTGGCGCTGACTCGTGCTGATAGGGCTGATACTGCCCGCCGGGCAGAGGTAGCCGCGCAGGTCAAAGCAGAACTGGCTGGAACAGCGCTTGCCGACGCCCCCATTGTCTACGTTTCCGCAAAGACCGGCGAAGGCGTGGAGAAGCTGCGTGCCGAATTGGATAGCGTGCTTGCTGCTATGCCCGCGCCGGATCCGCAGGCGCGCGTGCGATTGTGGGTGGATCGCGCCTTCAGCGTGAAGGGCGCTGGAACCGTGGTGACGGGAACGTTGGCGGCCGGGACGGTTTCGGTTGGCGATGACCTTGAGCTCAGTGGGCAACGCGCCACGGTGCGTGGGGTGCACAGTGAGAACAGGGCAGTGGACAGCGCTGCACCCGTCACGCGCGTAGCGCTCAACCTGCGCGGGGTGGCCGCGGACCAGGTTCATCGCGGAGATGCTTTGCTTAGCCCTGGGTGCTGGCGTGTGCTCGACACCGTGGATGTGCGGCGAACGTTCGGTACTAACATGAGCGAGCTTCCACAGAACCTCGTTGTGCACATCGGCACCGCGGGAGTGGGCGCGCGGCTGCGGCCTTTAGGAGGTGAGTTCGCGCGTTTGACGCTGGAAAGCCCGCTACCGCTTACTTTGCTCGATAGGTTTGTGGTGCGCAGTCCGGGCGGGCGGCACGTCGTGGCCGGTTTTGAGGTGGTGGATGTACACCCAGCTGAATTGAATAGGCGCGGCGATGCCAAGAAGCGCGCTGTTGAGCTAGAAACTTTAGAAGCAACGAACCCGGCCCAATGGCTCAAGCGCTGTGGCTACGCGGAGCTGCATGGTCTTGTGCGCGATGGCTTTTCGGTGACAGAGAAGCCAGCGGGAGTCATTGAGTTCCGCGACTGGTGGATCGCCGCCAGCCAGGTCACTGCGTGGAAAAGGTCTTTGATTCAGACTGTGGAAGCCCACGCCAAGGCGAATCCGCTCTCTCCGGGGCTGACGAAGGCAGCGGCCATGGATGCACTGGGACTGACCGAGCCGGCCTTGTTAGGCCTAGCGGTAGCAGCTGCCAAGCTCGAGACAGTTGATGGCGTGCTGCGCATGCCCGGGCAGACAGTCGACCTTGGCCCCGCGGAGAGGGGAGTGGCGGAGCTCGAGCGGCGACTGCGCGAGGACCCCTTTGCTGCCCCGGAAGCGGAAGACCTCAAAGAGCTGGGCTTGGGCCCGAAAGAGCTGGCCGCTGCTGAACGCGCCGGGCGCTTGCTCCGGCTGGCCAACGGTGTGGTGCTTTTGCCTTCAGCTCCGCGCGAGGCACTCACCGTGGTCTCACAGTTGGAACAGCCCTTCACCCTCTCGGAGGCGCGCAAGGCACTTGGAACGACGCGCCGGGTTGCCATCCCGGTGCTGGAGCACCTCGACGCCACGGGCGTGACGCGCCTAGTCGACGGAAAGCGATGCGTGCGCGCGGCAGGGGCAAAGAAACCAAAGTAAAGGCACCATTTGTGGGCGGTTTCCGGTGAAACCCCAGGTCAGTGTATTAGCGTAAGCGCATAAGGTGCTAGCTAAAAGGTGTCTTTGGGGGAGACGAAAGCGCGTGGACCGGTCGGCAGCGGTGAGGCAAGGGGATCGGCCGGGGCAGTGAACTCCCAATCGGCATTAGGGTTGAGCACTGGCGGGATGGCAGGCTTGTTCGGGTCGATCGGCAACGGCGGGACTGCGGGGGCGAAGAGCGCTTCGGGGTCTATTGGAAGGTCCACGGCGATGCGGCCCGCGCCAGCATAAGCACGGGCAGCAAGGGAGGCGCCGGATTGGGAGGCGGCCGCGAACGCGGCGGCCAGCGCTGTGGCATCGGAGAGCTCCGCGCACGGCCCGAGGACGAGGTTGTCGTGGGTGGCGAGGACGGTGTCGTCGAGAAGCACGAGCGTCACGAAGAGCTGTTCCGTGCCCATCGTGCGGAGCTGATATGCGGTGAGCTCTCCTTCCGTGACGCGAACAAGTGCGCCCTGTCCGCCGTTGAGCAGCGCGGTTCCCGCCGGTTGGTTGTTGGCGGGAACCATCCACGGGTCGAGCCCCAAAGCGAGGGCGATCTCCACCTCGCCGTCGACAATGTCGACGGTGGCATGCGTCGCCGGGTTCATCGCCGCCGTGCGCAGTCGATTTAGGGCGGGATACTCTGCGGACTCCGCACCATCGAGTGAACCCAAGAATCCGAAATCTGAATGTACGCGCCAGCCCCCGGTGGTGGGGTCGGGGAGCAAGGAAACGTCGACGAGCGCAGGCTCCTGCGCCAACCCAGGGATGCTCAACGCGGTGGAGAAGTTCACGTGCTCAAGAACCGCGACGTGCTCGACACCAAAATAAGAAGGAGCTAGCGGATACAGCGCCATAGTTGTGGCAGTCACCTCGTGGGTCAGATGGGAATCGACGGACTTGTCTCAAGCTTACGCAGGAGCCGGATCTCCGATACGGTCGATAGAAGACTTAAACAACAACATATCGAATAAGGAGTGAAGACCCATCACGGCTGATTCTCGTAGTTCGGTGAACAATACCGATCAGAGCAAGAAGCGTACGCGCGAGGCTAAGCGGATTCTTAAAGATATTATCTATCCGCACAACATCCATCCGGCCTTGGTTCCGGGCGTGTCCATCGAAGACCAAAAGGTGAAGTATGGGGTGGACAAACCCATTTTGATCGTCGTGGGCGGACTCATTGTGGCATTCGTTGCCTGGGGTGTCATCGCGCCCGAGCAGGTTTTCACTGCCTCCTCCGCGGCCTTGGATTGGGTCATGCGCAACCTGGGATGGATCTTTACCACGCTGGCAACATTCCTTATGTTCTTGCTCCTCATCCTCGCTTTTTCCAAATACGGAAAAATTCCCTTGGGCGTGGATGGAGAGAAGCCGGAGTTCTCTACTGTGAGCTGGGCAGCGATGCTCTTTGGAGCCGGCATCGGCATCGGAATTATCTTCTTCGGCCCCTTTGAGCCGCTGAGCTACTACCTGTCACCCCGGCCCGGCGCTTATGAGGCCGCCAGCGATGAAGCCGTCATGGGTGCGATGGCTCAAGCAGCGATGCACTGGGGAATCAATGCGTGGGCAATCTATGCCATCGTCGGACTGTGTGTGGCCTACGTGTCCTACCGCCGCGGGCGAGTGCCGTTGATGAGTTCTATCCTCATGCCGCTTTTTGGCAACCGCGAGACGGACTCCATGCCCGCGCGCATCATCGACGGGCTAGCAATCATCGCCACACTTTTTGGCACCGCGGCAACGCTCGGTATTGGAGCTTTGCAGATCGGTCGCGGCGTGGAAATCGTCAGCGGCTGGTCAACCACGGGCAACACGGCGGCGCTGGTCATCATCATAGTGCTGTCCATCGGCACGATCTTCTCCGCGGTCTCGGGTGTATCGAAAGGAATCCGCTGGCTATCCAACATCAACCTTGTCTTGGCGCTCGGGCTCGCGGTCTTCTTCTTTGTCGTGGGGCCCACCGCCTTCCTGGCCAACATGCTGCCCGCCGTCATCATTGAGTACCTCGATGAGATGCCGAGCATGCTCTCCGCCAACATGGGACAAGGCGAAGAGATGGTGTCGTTCCTGTCCTCGTGGACCACGTTCTACTGGGCCTGGTGGGTGTCCTGGGCGCCCTTCGTTGGCGTGTTCGTGGCCAAGATCTCGCGCGGGCGTACCATCCGCCAGTACATTGTGGGCGTCTTGCTTATTCCTTCCGCCATCATCGTGTGTGCTTTCACCATCCTGGGCGGAACGACAATCTGGCTGCAGCGTCGCGACGGAGATATTGCTCCCGATGGGACGATTGATTCCATGCCGCCTGCAGAAGATATCTTCTTCACCGTTCTGGATCACCTGCCGGGGTCGCAGATCATGGCGCCGCTCGTGCTCGTCATGCTCATCGTCTTCTTCATCACCACGGCGGATTCCGCGTCCATCGTGAATTCACAGCTCACGCAACGCGGCAACCCTAAGCCGAAGCCCGGGGTCACCATCTTCTGGGTCATGTGTATGGCGGGAATCGCCGTAGTGATTCTTCTCGCGGGCGGCCGTAATGCGCTGCAAGGCCTCCAGAACCTCATCACCGTGACTGCATTGCCTTTCGCGGTCATCATTGTGCTCATGTGCATCGCGTTGATTCGGGAGTTGCGTCACGACCCCGCCGCGATCCGTACGTTCTATGAAGAACAAGCAGTGTCCAATGCCATCATCCACGGCGTGCGGGAACACGGCGACAACTTTGCGTTGGCCATTGAGCACACAACGGATGATTCCGCCTACGCCACTGGTGCAGACTTTGATTCCACCGCGGCGGAAGTCACCGAGTGGTACGCGCGCACGGATGAAGAAGGACACGCGGTAGGCTATGACTACGAAACCGGCGAGTACACCGACGACGACCCGACAGTCAAGGACGGCGAGTCACTTGCGCTACCGCCAGAGGACAGCACAGACAGGCTATAGTTTCCCACTATGGATCTAGCCACCATCGCCTTTGCTTTCAGCCTCGTGCTGTTGTCTGGCTTGTCGACGTCCATCGGTGCCGCCCTGGCCGTCGGCAAGCGCGAGCCCGGGCCGAAGTTTATGGCCGCAGCCCTGGGGTTGTCTGCGGGCGTGATGCTCTACGTCTCCTTTATGGAGATCCTGCCGCAGTCCCTAGAGAAGCTGGAAAGCACCCTTGGGGGAGAGGCCACTGCCACGTGGACGATGATGGCGGCGTTCTTCGCCGGCATTGCGGTCATCGCCATTATCGACCGCCTCGTTCCCGAGGAGATTAACCCGCACGAGCCGGCCACGACAGAGGAAGAAGCACGCCGCAAGAGGCTGATGAAGACCGGCATGTTCACCGCCTTCGCGCTGGCCATTCACAACTTCCCCGAGGGATTTGCCACGTTTCTCTCGGGCCTCGAAGCCCCCGAGATTGCGATCCCTGTCGCCGTGGCCATCGCCATCCACAACATTCCGGAAGGTATTGCGGTTGCGGTTCCCTTGCGCAGCGCCATGGGATCGCGCACGAAGGCATTTTGGTGGGCCACGATTTCTGGGCTCGCTGAGCCTGTCGGCGCCATTATCGGATTCGCTCTGCTTATGCCGTTCATTGGCCCGATGACGTTTGGCATAAGCTTTGCCGTCATCGCAGGAATCATGGTGTTCATCTCCCTGGATGAGCTTTTGCCCACGGCGGAGGAGACTGGCGAACACCATTGCGCCATCTACGGCCTCATCGCTGGTATGGCGGTCATGGCAGTGTCCCTCGCGATGTTTATTTAACGCGCTCCGCGGTGGCCTTGACCGCCATGATGATGGTGACGATAACGGAGCCGAGAATAAAGCCGCACAACATGGACAAGCCGGTGTCCGCCAACCAGGCGAGCGCGCCGTTGTTGATGCTCTCGGTCACGTGATGGATGAAGCCATAGGGCTGCTCAGCACCGAACTCGCTCAAGCCCTTGACCACGATGTGGCCGCCGACCCACAGCATGGCGGCGGTGCCAATGATGCCGATGATGTTGAGCACGATGGGCATGCCCTTGACCAGGGCGGTACCCACGGCCGAATCGCCATCGTGGCGCTTGAGCAGGGCGAGGCCGATATCGTCCATCTTCACCAGAAGTCCGACGGCGCCATAAACACCTAAGGTCAAGAGAATGCCGACGGCAACCAAGGCGCCGAGGCGCAGCCAGAAGGGCTGGTCGATGACCTCGTTGAGGGAGATCACCATGATTTCGGCGGAGAGGATGAGGTCCGTGGTGATCGCGGATTTGACCAGGGAATCTTCGGCGTCGGGGCCCTTTTCTTCTACGGTCTGCTCCTCCTCCTCGCCGCGGTGGAGGACAGCATGGAAAATCTTTTCCGCGCCTTCGAAGCACAGGTAGGTGCCGCCGCACATGAGGATAGGGGTGAGCGCCCAAGGAGCGATCCAGGACAGGATCAGGGCAATAGGCAGGATGATGACGAACTTGTTGATGAGCGAGCCCTTGGTAATCCGCCAAATCATCGGCAGCTCTCGCTGCGGCTTGACGCCTTGGACGTATTGGGGCGTGACAGCGGCGTCATCGACGACGACTCCCGCTGCTTTCACCGAGGTCTTTCCGGCCAATGCTGCTACGTCGTCGACGCTGGAGGCAGCGGAGCGGGCGATCAGGGCGACGTCATCAAGCAGGGCAAAAAGGCCACCGGCCATGGCTCACTTCCTTGTGGTGTAGGGGTAAGTGTTTACCCTAGGTTACTCGGCAGGAACGAGCTCCACATTTTCTGCCCAGGTAAGCTCCATGCCCAGCGTGCGCAGCCAGCTCATGGCGTCATCGCCGTAGCGCGTGATGCCCTCGACGGCGGTAAGCGTGCGCTCCATGGCGCGCTCGGCCTCCTCGGCGCTGATGAGGCCGTTGGAGGTTGCGGCGGCTAGCTCGTCGATGTCGAGCACATCAACCGGCTCGCCGGAGGTGGAGACCAAGTCGACATAAAGATCGCGGGTAGTCCACACATCACCGTCGACGTCGATATCAGCGACGTCGATGTAGAAATCTTGGTGGACATCCACGCCCTCGCGGAAGTGGAAGATATTGGCGCGCAGGCCCAGCTCCGGGAGCAACCAGGATTCAAGGTAGCCGAAGCGCGGGTGGTTGGCGCCGCGGGCCATGTAAAGGCCAAAGTCGGTGACCCGGTAGGTGTCTACCTCCCGCTGAAAACCTTTCGGGTCGACGTTGATGTTGTCGGTGGTGTTAAAGGTTTCTTGCTTGACTGGGTGCAGGTCAGTGCTCATTAGTTAACCTCGAGGTAAGCCGCGGTAGGTGGGAAAGAACACGAGGATTCAGCAGTGTTGACCGCACCGGAGAGGACCGCCACGACGGTGCCCTTGCCCGTTGCTGCGCGGCCCGAGACCGTGGTCGGCCCATCGGCGTTGATGCCGTTGTTGAATAGGGGAGTGGTGCCGAACTGGAAGGTATCCAGGTTGAACCACTGGACGCTCATGGCACCCTGCTGCTCTGCGGCGGTGGGGGTGCCCAGCGCGGTGAAGAGGAAGACGGTTTCTCTTTCGCCTGCGCCTGGGGCCGGCATATCGGTCGGGCCAGGCACGGCGATGGCGGAACCCACCGAATCGCCCTGCCCGCCGATGCACTGCGCAGAGACCGTAGGCCAGTAGAACTGGCGGAAGCCGGGGTTGTTTCCCTCCGGCATGGCCACACCGCCTTCGCCGCCGTCACCGGCGGAGAAGTTAAGGGCGGTGAGGATGGCGCTGCGGGCCTCCTGTGGAATCCATGGCTGTGCCGCGAAAGCGCGAACACGCTCCTGTGTCTCCGGGGTGGGGCGGCCGAGGCTGTCCAGCGGGCTACTGCTCTGTGGAATGTTCACCAGCGAGGAGAGATCGGGGGCGCCGGCATGTGCTGGCGTGATGCTGAGGAAGCCCATCATCACGGCAGCAGTTAGTCCGGCGACGCCACGGCGGGCGGAGCGGGAAGAGCGCTGTTCGGAAAGGGCCATGGAAAATCCTTGTGTTTGGGTAGGGGAACGTGGCGGCAGGAAACTAAATCACATGCGTCACAATAGTATCTGCTGCCACAATATTCACTTTTTTGGCGTAGTCAACTCTAAATAGAGACCTACTGTGCGGTATGTCGGCTGTTGATATCGTTTCGTTACATCGCGCGCTAAAGCGCGCGATACGCACGATGCTGCACATGAAAGAGCTAGAGAGTATATTTAAGGGCCGTTCATACCGCTAACGCATCATGCTTTAAAGGAGCACCCCACACGTGAGTAATACTGAGTTCCGTAACGTAGCCATCGTCGCACACGTTGACCACGGTAAAACCACCCTCGTCAACGGAATGCTGGAGCAGTCCGGCGCTTTCGGCGACCATGGCGAACACTCGGACCGCGTCATGGACTCCAATGATCAGGAGCGCGAGCGCGGCATCACCATTCTGGCGAAGAATACCGCCATTCACCGCAAGGGCCTGGGCAAGGACGGCGGGGACCTCATCATCAACGTCATCGACACCCCGGGCCACGCCGACTTCGGCGGCGAGGTCGAGCGCGGCATCTCCATGGTGGACGGCGTTGTGCTGCTTGTCGATGCCTCCGAAGGCCCCCTCCCGCAGACCCGCTTCGTGCTCACCAAGGCACTGGAAGCGAAGCTGCCGGTCATCATCTGCGTGAATAAGACCGACCGCCCCGACGCCCGTATCGACGAGGTCGTCACCGAAGCGCAGGATCTTCTGCTGGAAATCGCTGCCGGCCTCGAAGATGAGGAAGCAGCCGCTGCCGCCGAGGAACTCTTGGACCTGCCGGTTCTCTACGCTTCCGGCCGCGAGGGCAAGGCCTCGACCGAAAACCCGGGTGACGGCAATGTTCCTAACGCCGACGACCTGCAGGCGCTTTTCGACGTCATCTACGAGGTCCTCCCTGAGCCCTCCGCCAAGGTCGACGCCCCGCTGCAGGCCCACGTGACCAACCTGGACTCCGACGACTTCCTGGGTCGTATCGCACTGCTGCGCATCTACTCCGGCACCATCAAGAAGGGCCAGCAGGTGGCCTGGATGCACTACGACGACGAGGGCGAGATGCACGTCAAGCAGGTCAAGGTGGCCGAGCTGCTGCGCACCGTCGGCTTCGAGCGTCAGCCGGACACCGAGGCCATCGCCGGTGACATCGTGGCCATCTCCGGTATCTCCGACATCATGATCGGTGACACCATCGCCGACGTCGAGGATCCGAAGCCGCTGCCGCGCATTAAGGTCGACGAGCCGGCCATCTCCATGACCATCGGCGTGAACACCTCCCCGATGGCAGGCCAGGGCGGCGGCGACAAGCTGACCGCCCGCATGGTCAAGGCCCGCTTGGACCAGGAGCTCATCGGTAACGTCTCCATCAAGGTGCTGCCGACTGAGCGTCCCGATGCATGGGAGGTACAGGGCCGCGGCGAGATGGCACTGTCCGTGCTCATCGAGAACATGCGCCGCGAGGGCTTCGAGCTGACCGTCGGCAAGCCGCAGGTGGTCACCCAGGTCATCGACGGCAAGACCATGGAGCCCTACGAGATGCTCACCATCGACTCCCCATCGGAATTCCAGGGTGCTATCACCCAGCTGCTGGCCTCCCGCAAGGGCCAGATGCAGTCCATGGACGTCCGCGAGGGCGACTGGGTCCGCATGGTCTTCCGCGTCCCAGCGCGCGGCCTGATCGGCTTCCGCACCCAGTTCCTGACGGAGACCCGCGGTTCCGGTATCGCTAACTCCATCTCCGATGGTCTCGACGTGTGGGCCGGAGACATCAAGGCTCGCCCGACCGGCTCGCTCGTGGCCGACCGTTCCGGCCAGATCACCGCTTATGCTCTGCAGCAGCTGGCGGACCGCGGTGACTTCTTCGTGGAGCCGGGCATGGAGGCCTATGAGGGCATGGTCGTCGGCGCCAACAACCGTGATGAGGATATGGACATCAACATCACCAAGGAAAAGAAGCTGACCAACATGCGTTCCGCCACCGCCGACGCCACTGTCACGCTGGCTAAGGCCAAGACCCTGTCCCTCGACGAGGCACTGGAGTTCTGTGGCGCCGATGAGTGCGTCGAGGTGGGCCCGAAGGTCCTGCGCGTGCGCAAGGTTGAACTGTCTGCCACCGACCGCAAGCGCGCGGCCGCACGCGCTAAGCAGCTCAACAAGTAGGCCGCTGTGGGCGTCGCCAAGCGGCGCCCCACCGCTAGGACCACCTGCCCCGGGGTATTAAAATAGCGCGGAAGAGTTTTCCGGACGTAAAGGTTGTGTGGAGTGGACCGTTTCCTGCCCCGGCTCGGAGTCATTCTCGCAGCCGCCGTGCTGACTGCATGCCAAGCCAACCCCGGCCCGCCGCCGGTAGTGGACGAGGACGATCGCAGCGCCACGCCCACGAACTCAAGTACCACCACGCCGCCGCCGGAGGCAGCACCCAAGGAAGACGCGCTGCCGAAGCGCAGCACCGTGGCCATTGGGGTGGACCCGCTGCGCGGCGGGCTCAACCCGCACCTCGTGGCGAATAATTCGGAACTGGTCAACCAAATCGCTGAGCTAGTGCTGCCCTCGGCCTTCCACGGGGACCAGATGGACACGGATGTCCTCGAATCCGCCGAGGAAATCGATGCTCCGGGCAGTATTGCCATGCGGGTGCGCTATACCATCGCCGCGCCAGCGCAATGGTCCGATGGGACGCCGATCAGTGGCTCTGACTTCAATTATTTGTGGTCCCAGATCACGCGCACTCCGGGTGCTAAAAACGTGTCCGGTTACCGGGCAATTTCGGCCGTGCGGACTTCCGGTAATGGGCGAGTGGTCACCGTGGACTTCGACCACCGCGTGGAGGACTGGCACAAGCTCTTTGCCCACCTATTGCCCTCCCATGTGCTGGAGGACAAGGACTTCACCTCGGCCTTAGCTGAGGGTATCCCAGCCTCTGCTGGACGTTACCTCGTAGAAGGGATGGATCGCGGGCGAGGGATTATCACGCTTAACCGCAATGACCGGTTCTGGGGAGAGGATCCCGCACATATCGACGTGATCCAATTGCGTGCTGTGCGCGATACCGCACAGGCGGTGAACATGCTGCGCTCGCACCAGATTGGGTTTGCTGACTTCACCCCGCAGCAGACCACCCTGGAGAACTTGAGCCTGCTCAGCAACGTCAATACCGGTGTGGTGACTCGGCAGCGTCAGCTCCGTCTGGAGATGTCGGCCGCCGAGGGCGCACTCGAGGAACAGCCGCAACGCCGCGCCTTGGCTTCGCTGCTCAACACCGACCAGCTGGCCCGGCTTGCCACCGGCCGCGCTTCGGAGCTCGAACCGGGGGAGAACCCCTTCGATAGCAACGCAGAACTTGCCCCGCTGCGTGAGCGTGCGGGCCGCAAACCCGTGCGCATCGCCGCGGATCCCCTCAATCCAACTGCCCTGGCTGCGGCCACCACCATCGTGGACGTGTTGCAAGCCAAGGCCATCGACGCGGAGCTCGTCACCGAACGCCCGACCACCATTACTTCTGACCTGCTCCCGGCTGGCAAAGTTGACGCCGTGGTGGCGTGGGACGAAAACGGCAGCGATGCGCTGAGTTTGGCTAACTACTTCGTGTGCGCAACGCCCACGCGGCCTGCGGCAACGCAGTCGGGGTTCTGCCCTGAAGAGTCCGCGAAGACTGCTACCGATATTTTGTCGGGAAAGCTCGATTCCGCAGCGGCTCAAGAGCAGGTGGAGCACCTTAACAAAGAAGAAGTTCTCTTCGTCCCGTTGCTTAATGAGGTGCGAATCCACGCTTTGGGCAAGGGTATTGTTGGCCCCGGACAAAGCATCAAGGACTGGGACTCCGGCCTGATTAGTGCACCGCAGTGGAGGAAAGACGATGAATAAGGATCTTACCGGCTACCGTGTCGTGGCCGTTCACGCGCACCCGGATGATGAGGTGCTCTTTACAGGCGGCACGTTGGCGGACTTGTCCGCGCGCGGTGCGGAGGTCACCGTGATTACCGCGACGCTGGGGGAGGAGGGCGAAATCATCGGTGAGCCCTACCAAGGCCTCGCAGAAACAGATCAGCTGGGCGGGTTCCGCGCTTGGGAGCTCAAGCACGCGCTCGATGCCTTGGGCGTTGAAGGAATCCAGCTGGGCGGCTTCGGGCATTTTCGCGATTCCGGGATGGAAGGTTCCCCCGCCCATGATCACCCGCGGGCCCTGGTCAACCGTGAGGAGGAAGCAGCAGACCTGTTGCGTGGCCACCTTGAACAGCTGCGTCCGCACGCGGTGCTGACCTATGGTCCGGACGGTGGCTACGGTCACCCAGACCACATCGCCGTGCACAAGGCCGTGCACACGGCCGCCGCACCGGAACAGCGCATTTGGTGGGCCGTCTTTGAGCGTGCCGCGCACTATCGCGGCCTCGAGGCTGTTACTCCTCCGGATGGCTGGAGCCTGCCGGACAAGACGTACCTGGACAACTTCACCAACGCCGGCTGCGACGTGACCTACGAGCTCAGCGACGCAGCACTTGCTGCCAAGCGCGCCGCGATGCTGGCCCACGCCACGCAGATCTGGCTTGCCGACGGCTCCCTCACCACCGTCAACCCCCACGCCGCCCAGGCGGGACTTAAGGACCCCGCCCAAGTCCCCGCCGCCTATGCCTTGTCAAACTTGCTCACCATGCCTCTGCTGCGCCAAGAGTTCTACCAATTGGGACAGGGTGAACCACAGGATTCATTGCTGGGGGAGAAGTGAGCGAGCGCGCCATTCGCACTGACTTTTCCCGAGGCGAGCAAATAGGTGGCCTGGTATGGCTGGTTTTGGGAGCACTCTGCTCGCTGACCCTCGAGGTGGTTTATCTGACCGCGCGTCTGCCGTGGCCCGGAGAGTCCGGTATGGCCTTTCCCATCACCATCCTCATCGCCTTCTGGTTCAACGGAGTGTTGACCCGCACAGCGCGTCTGTGGAGTGAGAATCCCTACATCGCAGGCGTGCCAGGACTGGCCTGGGTGGGTGGTTTTCTCGCGTTCATGCTGGGAGCCGCCATCGGTGACGGTAGCCTGCTGCCCAATAATATTCTCAGCCTGCTGCTGTTCGCCGCGGGAATCGCGGGCAGCGTTTGGCCATTTTTCGCCTCGGAGTAGCATACTGTTATTCGTAGAAAACCCGTGACACACAGGAGTTTAAACACCTTATGACTTACACCATCGCGCAGCCTTGCGTCGACGTGATGGACCGCGGCTGCGTTGAAGAGTGCCCGGTCGACTGCATCTACGAGGGCAAGCGCATGCTCTACATCCACCCGGACGAGTGCGTGGACTGCGGTGCCTGCGAGCCGGCTTGCCCGGTAGAGGCCATCTTCTACGAGGATGACGTCCCGGATGAATGGTTGGACTACAATGACGCCAACGCCGCTTTCTTTGACGACCTTGGCTCCCCGGGCGGCGCGGCAGCACTTGGACCGCAGGACTTTGACGTCCCGATGATCGCTAAGCTCCCGCCCCAGAACCAGGAGTAGAGCATGAGCCGCACGCCGCTTGGACGCACGCTTCCGGATTTTCCGTGGAACTCGCTCGCCGGTGCCAAGAAGAAAGCCCAGGCGCATCCGGACGGGATCGTTGATCTATCGGTGGGCAATCCCGTCGATCCGGTTGCCCCTGGCGTGCAGTTAGCGTTGTCCGCAGCGGCTGAGGCTCCCGGCTATCCGCAGACTCAGGGCACTCCGGAGCTGCGCGAGGCCATCGCGAAGGCACTTGAGCGCCGCTACACCATGAACGTGGACGCGGTGCTGCCGGTCATCGGCACCAAGGAGGCCATAGCCTGGCTGCCCACCTTGCTGGGCATGCGCGGTGAGACCGTGGCTTTCCCGACGGTGGCTTATCCCACCTATGAAGTCGGCGCTCTCTTGGCCGGTGCTAAGCCGTTGCGCGCTGACGAGGATTTCCAGGATGCGTCGCTCGTGTTCATCAACTCGCCGTCGAATCCGACGGGCAGGGTGCTGGGCGTCGAGAAGCTGCGCGAGATCGTCGCTTGGGCACGCGCGAACAATGCCATCGTGGCCTCGGACGAGTGCTACATGGGCTTGGGTTGGGACGATGAGAACCCGCCGGTGTCCATCTTGGACCCGCGCGTGACCGATGGCGACAATACCGGGCTTATCGCCATGCATTCGCTGTCCAAGAACGCGAACATGGCCTCCTATCGCGCCGGTTTCTTTGCGGGCGATGCCAAGCTCATCGCCGAGCTGCTGGAGCTGCGTAAGCACGCAGGGCTCATTGTTCCAGGCCCCATCCAGGCGGCGATGGTTGCCGCGCTTGACGACGACCCCTCCGAAGCCCTCCAGCGCCAACGCTACGCCGCGCGCCGTGTGGAGCTCATGCGGGCGCTGACTGGAGCTGGTTTTAGGATCGAGCACTCCGAGGCTGGGCTCTACCTGTGGGCAACGCGCGGTGAGAACTGCCGCGAGACCGTCGACTGGCTGGCCGAGCGCGGCATCCTCGTTGCACCGGGTGATTTCTATGGCCCAGCGGGCGAGCAGTTCGTGCGCATTGGCCTCAACGGTACGGACGAGCGCATCGCGGCGGCGGTGGCGCGCTTGGCTGAGTAAGTGGCTTTTCGCCCGCCGGCGCGGGAGGGGATTAGCCCGCGCAAGGTGATGCTCACTGGCATCGTGCCCGCCACACCTACCTATTGGGCAGGTGAGGCGGGCGATTCCGTGTTTTCTCCTGGCACTCGCTTGGAGCCCGGCACTCTACTTCCTGGCCCTACGCTGGCGTGGTATCACCCCTCGGTACCTTCCGAAGAGCCTATTCCCTTTGACTACCGGGTGGTGTTTGAGGACGGGGACCTGATAGTCGCGGACAAGCCGCACTTCTTACCCACGACGTCGAATGGGCGCATCGTCCGCGAGACGCTCCAGACACGCTTGCGCGTGGACTTTAATGAGGACTCCATCGTGCCGCTGCACCGGCTGGACCGGTTGACGTCGGGCCTGGTGCTGTGCTCGCGCAATCCGCGCACGCGCGCTGCGTACCAGCGGCTTTTTCAGCAGCGTGAGGTGGTGAAGCATTACCGTGCTCGGGTGGCTGCGCCCTTCTCCTTCGACGGCACTGTACGGCTGGGTATGCGGCGCGTGCGTGGTGAACGTCAGGTCCGCGTGGATTCCACCGGTACGCCTACGGTGACCCGCGTGCGTGCTGGTGGAACGACTGCCGATGTATGGCCGCTCACCGGTCATACCCACCAGATCCGCGTGGTGCTTAACCACCTGGGACATCCGATTGTGGGGGATGATACTTATCCCGTGGATCGAGGCTTGGATCTTCATGATTTCTCCACGCCGCTGCGGCTTTCCCATGTCGCTTTAAGTTTTAGCGATCCAGTTACCGGCCACAAACGGGAGTTTCAGCTGTGAGATTGGGCGCTAATGCGGCGTGCGTTTTAGTTTGCGCTGAATGAGGGACTAAACTCAAACGAAGTTTTATTCATCATAATTGAGCATTTTGTACGAAGGGCGTGTCCATGGCGGATCTGATTTGCTCGCTTTGCCTCGAATTTTGGCCAGTTCATTAAGTTCGGTCTGGTTGGCGGTTCGGGCGCGTTGGTCAATATTGCAGTTTCAATCCTGGCCGCAAAGTGTGGGTTGGCTTGGTTCGGCGCTACGCCGCATGACGCGATGTTCAACCTCTTCGGCACCCAGTTTCACGTGCGCTGGTTCATGCTCTTTTCCACCATCGCCTTCCTCGTTGCGAATACGTGGAATTACCAGCTCAACCGCATGTGGACTTTTAAATCCGTTAGCAAAGTCTCGTGGTTGCGGGGTTTCTTCCCGTTCCTCATTACGGGCATTGGCGCGTATTTGGTAACTCTTGCTGTGCAGTACTTGCTGATGAATCCGACCTCGCCGTTGCAGCTGCCGCCGCATATTTTCGACGACTCTACCGGCTTCCGCACGATGTACTACTGGGCCAATGCCATTTCAATCGTGGTAGCCATGCCGATTAACTTCATCTTCAACAAGCTGTGGACCTTCCGCTCGAAGCCCAAGGCGCCGGTCGTGGTCCACGAGACGGAACCGGCTTAATATCGACCCTTCGCCCCGCCTGCCCTTCGCGCTCACCAGCGACGGCCGGTGGGGTCTTTTCGATGCTGCGGTGAGCGGGAAGGGGGGCGTCGGCAAGCACATGTTCCCTTCGTGCTCACCAGAACCACGGCGAGGCAGCGCTCCATCGCCCTGGTGAGCGCTTAGGGGTAATTGGTGGAAATGCCTCCTTCGCGCTCACGGGCGTCCAATAAATTCGGTAGCTACTGCTACCGTTGGGTGCGAAGGGGCGTGCTGGCGGTTTGACCGGTGAGATGGCGGGGTGAGATGCACTTCGGAGCTTGGTTCGGCGTGGCCCTATTCTCCCTTGGCGCTCACCGGCGCCTGCAAAATAGAGGAACCCGCCGTCCGCGGTGAGTGCGAAGGGCGGGATGGAGGAAGGTGGGCGGGGAAGAGCTGCCTAGTCGTCGAGCTCGGCGTCGAGGCGCTCTTGGTCGCGTTGGTGCTGGCGGCGGCGAAGGAATGGCGTGAAGATGATGGCGGCGGTCACGCCAGCCCCAGCGCCAACCAAGTAGGAGGTGGAGTCCGGTGCGTAAGCGTTATGGGCAATTCCGACGAACATCACAATGAGCGGGATGAGGTAGACGGCCATGGCGGACCAATTACGGCCAACAGATGGGGTAGCGACTCGTTTGCGCAGCCACGCCGTGCCGAAGAGATTGCCGATGATAGACGGCGCGATGGCGAGGAAGCACAGCATGCTCATCTGACCAGGGAGGACCCAGGCGAGGATGGCTGCGGCGACAAACTCGAGGAAGAGTTTCGGGGTAGCGCTGATGGCATACGCCTTGTAGAAAGTCTCGCGTTCGTATTCGTCGCGAGAGGCGCGTTCGATCTCGTTGAGGGTGTAGTTGGCCAGGGCGTTAATCATGTTGTTCATCTCCAAAGACTTCTTCGACGGTTTTTCCTAGTTCGCGGCAGATGTCTAGCGCTAGGTAGACGGAGGGGGAGTAGTTGCCGCGTTCGATATTGGCGATAGTTTGGCGGGAAACTCCGGCTCTTTCAGCAAGGTCGGCTTGAGACATCTCGAGCCACCGACGCCATTTGCGGACCATATTCTGGTGCTCGGCCATGTGGTCTCCTTTACGGTGTGTCGCGTTTACATGTCTTAATGTAAAGCAAACTTGTCATAGGAGCAAGGGTTACATGCAAACATGCCATGTCCAGTAGGGGTGCATCACCACAGCCGGCAGCTTCGGTTTACGCCCTTTGAGCTGTTCAAGTGTGGTTTTGATGAGTAGAACTGCATCGTCGAGGTGGTAGCGGATATCGTCGGCAGTAAAGCGCAAAACCGTATAGCCATGTGCCACTGCGGCGTTCTGCTTCGAGCGGTCTGCTTGAAAAGCGCGACTATGTTTGTGGTGCTCCCAGCCGTCGACCTCGACTATGAGCTTGCCAATCTTCAAGTCAAAGCGGTAGCCCGCGATGAGCGCATTGTGCTCAGGGAAGATTCCGTCCGTGCGCAGTCTTCGACTGAGCTGGCGCTCCGGCACGCTGTCTGTGCCGATGGGCGTGCGACGGATAGTTTCTTTCAAGCGTTGTGGGACTCGCCGCATTCTCCGCCGGTCATCTTCGAGGCGAGCAGGGCCTGTCTTGCCGCGATAATGCTCTTCCAGCAATTGACCACACGCTGCGGCTATTCGCCGCGCCGCCCAGAGAACCTGAATGACCGGAAGTCCGTTGACCAGGGTTGTGGCCGAAAGCCGCGAATGCGTCACCCGAAAGTTCTTCCCCTTGAGCGTTCGTGGCCCCTCGGCCTCCAGCGGAAACGTCAAATTCCGCCCCAAGTGAATCTCCTGCGCGGTCTTACCCGTGAAATGTATTCGACTCAGCCCGTGAGCCAGAGCTTGTGCCACAGCTAACGGCGACCACTCATCGCTATAAATCCCCCGATGCACGCGAAACAGCTTTCCCGCGCGAAGCTTCCGCCGGATTGCCTCCTTGCGCAACCCCATCTCGCGCAGCTCTGCGGTAGTCCATGCCTTCATGAAACTCAAGGTATGCAGTGCTTGGCGACGAGTCGATAGTCAATTCTCCGCCTGTGGATAACCCTGCCTCAAAAGCCAGATTTTGAGGGTTTATGTTGACGCGTCGTCTTCCTGTCTAGCGCATTCCCTATCGTTTGGGCTTTGCAGTGTTCGGATCGCCGCATCGATTCGGCGTTGTCGACCAACACAGCCCCTTAAATCCCTCCGCGCCCTTGGCGCTCACCGGGCTCGCTGATTAGCTGCTTGAGCTTTCGGCGGTGACCGCGAAGGGCATATGCTTGGTCGGGAATTGCATCGGTGAGGTTGGGAATTGCATCGAGCGCCGTTCGGGTCCACCTACCTTTTGCGCTCACGGGGCAGGCGACTGTCATTGTCCGCCCTTCGTTGGTGAGCGCGAAGGGCGCTTGCTGGGGTGACAGCTCATGCGGCATGCCCTTGGTGGCCACAGGGAGCGGAGATACGGTGCTACGCAGTGCGCCGGTGAGCGCGAAGGGAGTGAGGTGGCTGCGAGGAGGACTGAGGAAGGGACGCGAAGGGCGTGGGGTTGCTGCGGGAGTGGCGGCTAGCGTGCCTCCAGCTCTTCTTCCGTGGGCAGGGGCAGGCGCGCGGTCGGGGAGATTCCGCGGGCCTTAGCGTTGATCACGCCCGCGACAGCGAGCACAGCGAACATGGCGGCAGCGGAGTAGAGCTGGATGCGGGCGGAGGCGTCGCTAAGCATGAGCACCGCAATAGCTGCAAACAGTGCCAGCGCGAACCACGTGAGGTAGGGGTAGGCCCACATGCGGACCGGCAGCGGGTGGATGGCCTCGAGCTGTGGGCGCAGGCGCAACTGGCTCACCGCAATGAAGACCCACACGATGAGCAGCGAAGCACCAGCGGCGTTCAGCATGAAGGACAGCAGCCATCCGGTATCCGCATAGTTGAGAACAACCATGACTGCGGAGAGCACAACGGACAGCGCAATGGCGGCGGTTGGAACGCCGCGGCGATCTGTTGCAGCGAAGAGCTTGGGCGCCTCACCTCGGGAGGCCAGCGAGTGCATCATGCGGGAGGAGGCGTAGATCTGCGCGTTGAACGCGGAGAGCAGCGCGAGCACGATGACCACTTCCATAATGGCCGCAGCACCAGGGATTCCAGCCCGGTCCAAGACCATGGTGAACGGAGACTCGGCGGCAGACTGCGCGGAGCCGAGCGAAGAGTAGGGCAGGAGGAAGGTGATGACGAGGACGGAGCCCAAGTAGAAGACCGAAATGCGAGTGATGGTGGTGCGCACCGCGTTGACAAGGGATTTCTCGGGGTCCTCGGATTCCGCCGCAGCGATGGCGACGACCTCGATGCCGCCAAAGGCGAAGGCCACGGCGAGCAGGCCGGCGGCCACGCCGCCGAGGCCGTTGGGCATGAAGCCGTCGGCAAGGAAGACGGACGTCCCGATGAAGGTGTGGCCGGGGAGAAGACCGAAGATGAGCAGCGCGCCGATGACAAGGAAGGCAATGATGACGGCGACCTTGATGAAGGCGAACCAGTACTCAAACTCGCCGAACAAGCGCACACGCAAGAGGTTGATGGTGCCAAAGAGTGCCACGCAGATGGCCGCGGGGATCCACGGCGGGCAGTCGAACCATGCGCCGATGAAACCAGCAGCGCCCGTAATTTCCGCGCCGAGGACGGCGACGGTGGCAAGCCAATAAATCCAGCCTTGCGTGAAGCCTGCCCAGCGTCCGATACCGTGCTCGGCGTATTCGGAGAAGGAACCGGAAGCGGGGATGACCGTGCCCATCTCACCGAGCATTTGCATGACCAAGATGGCAAGGAAGCCAGCGATGAGGTAGGCCAAGAGAACCGCGGGACCGGCGGCGGAAATACCTACGCCGGTGCCTAGGAAAAGACCGGCACCGATAGTGGAGCCCAGCCCCATCATGGTCAGGTGGCGGACTTTCAAGCCGCTGCCGAGTGAGCTAGGAGAGGAATCGTTTTGAGCAGTCACCTTTAGCATTGTAGGCAGCTGCCAAGGCGTTTGGGCATAAAGGGGCGATTTTATAGCGCTTGTGCACAAAGCGGAGGGCCTAAGTCCACGATCGCGAAAGGCCCCCGCAGAAACGGGGGCCTTAAGCAGCAGCGCTTAGTTCTTGTGCAGGTCTTCGTTGAGGGCCACAGCCTCAGACTTCCAGTCCACGGCCTCGACGGCACCGGAGACGGAGTTGCGGCGCAGCAGAACACCGGAGACGCCGGAGAGCTTAGAGCCCTTGACAGTCTCGCCCTCGGACAGACCCAGGGCCTGAGCAATCTTGCCAAAGACCGCAATCTTGGTGCCGGCGGTGACGTAGAGGCCGGCTTCGACGACGGAGTCGTCGCCAAGCGAAATGCCTACACCCGAGTTCGCGCCCAAAAGGCAGCGCTCACCGATGGAGATGACCTCCTTGCCGCCGCCGGAGAGGGTGCCCATGATGGAGGCGCCGCCGCCGATATCGGAGCCATCGCCCACGACAACACCTGCGGAGATGCGGCCCTCGACCATGGAGGCGCCCAGGGTGCCGGCGTTGAAGTTAACGAAGCCCTCGTGCATCACGGTCGTGCCCTCGGCGAGGTGGGCACCCAGGCGTACGCGGTCGGCATCGCCAATGCGCACGCCGGACGGGACGACGTAGTCCACCATGCGCGGGAACTTATCGACGGAGTAGACCACGACCGGGCCGCGGGAAGCGAGGCGGCCGCGGACCATCTGGAAATCGGCAACCGCGCAGGGGCCGTAGTTGGTCCACACCACGTTGGCCAGCTTGCCGAAGATCCCGTCCACGTTCAGGCCGTGAGGCTTGACTGCGCGGTGAGAGAGCAGGTGCAGGCGCAGGTAAGCGTCGTAGGTATCGGCGGGCGCCTCGTCAAGGTCCGCAATCTTAGTCTCCACGGCGATGCGGGCGACGCCGCGCTCCTCATCGGGGCCAACCAGGTCAGTGAACTGCTGCGGAACCTCCTCCAAGCGCTCGGTGCCGCTGGCGTCTACAGAAATATCGGTGTGAACTGCCGGGAACCAAACGTCCAGGACGGTGCCGTCGTGGGTAATGGTTGCCAGGCCGCGTGCGGATGCTGAAGTCATAGGCTCACACCCTAGCAGCTACGCCTCTGTCGTGCGCCGTGAGTTACCCGGTAGTAGGTGAAAGATCACAACCAGGGCCACGGTCAGGATGAGGACGGCGAGGACTTGGTTGCGGGCGGAGGCGTCGAAAAGCATAAGAATTGTGAGGCCGACCAGCGCTAGGGCGGTGAGCCACGGCAGCCACGGGAAGCCCGGGACGCGCAGCGTGGTGAGCTCGCCGTTGGCCTGCATCTGTGGGTGCAGCTTGATATAGGAGGCCACGATGAAACACCAGATGACCAGCAGGCAGCCGCCAACCGCGTTGAAGAGGAAGGCCAACAATCCCGGCGGGTTCCAGTACTGCAGCACCACCGATGCAAAGGCGAAGATGATGGAGAGCACCACCGCAAAAATGGGGGAACCGGAGGCGTTCGTCCGAAGGAAGATGTGGTGCGCGCTATGGTCCTTCGCCATGTCGTAGACCAGACGGGAGGTGGCGTAGATCTGTGCGTTGAAGGCAGAGAGCAGCGCTAGGGCGATGATGGCTTCCATGAATCCCGCAGCGAAGGGGATTTTCGCGGCGGCGAGGACCAGCGTGAAGGGCGAGTCCGCGGCGACGTCGGCGTCCTGGATGGAGCTGAAAGGCAAGGCCAGCGTGATAACCAGGATGGAACCGATGTAGAAGACCATGATGCGCACGATGATGGCGCGCACCGCAGTGGCGACGTTGTGCGCTGGATCCTCGGACTCGGCGGCGGCAATGGTGACCAACTCGATGCCACCGAAGGCGAAAGCCACGGCGAGCAGGCCGGCAGCAAAACCGGGGCCGCCGTTGGGCAGGAAGTTCTCTGTAAAGTTGTGGCCCGCCAGTGAGAGGTCCATTCCGGGCAGGATGCCTAAAGCCATGAGCACGCCGACGCCCAGGAAAGCCACGATGGTGGCCACCTTGATAATGGCGAACCAGAATTCGAATTCGCCGAAACCACCCACGGCGGCAAAGTTGACCACGGCGAAGAACACCACAGCCACCAAAGCCGGTATCCACGGATCGACCCCGAACCAATTCGAGATGATGGCCGCAGCACCGGTAATCTCCGCGCCCATCACCATGACCAGCATGAACCAGTAAATCCAGCCCAACGTAAACCTGGCCCACGGCCCAAAAGCCTGTCCTGCATAAGTGGAGAACGCGCCCAGCGAAGGGCGTGCGGCGGCCATCTCTCCGAGCATCCACATCACCAAGGCGATGAGCGCGCCAGCTACCGCATAGGAGATGAGAACGGAGGTGCCGGACACCTGAATGCCTAGGCCCACGCCCAGGAAGAGTCCCGCACCCACTGCGGATCCGAGCCCCATCATGGTGAGGTGGCGGGTTTTGAGTTGTGTGGCCGCTGCCATAGGGTGATCACCTTCAACGCTATTGATTGTTTGTAATGGGAAGTACTTTACGCAATGCGCTGAGCATCCGGGGGCGCTAGCATGGCGGGTTGTGACTTTAAATCTCTTCTCCGATCCCATCGAGCTCACTAAGGCCCTGGTGGATATCCCGAGTCCTTCCCATCACGAAGAGGCGATCGCCGACGCCGTCGAGGAGGCCCTGCGCGGTCTGGACCAAGACACGGTGGAGGTGCAACGCTATGGCAACACCGTGTGTGCCCGGACAAACCGGGGATTTGAAAGCCGCGTGGTCCTAGCCGGCCACATCGATACCGTTCCTCTGGCTGATAACGTGCCCCACACCATGTCGGAGGACGGGGAGATCATGTACGGCTGCGGCACCGTGGACATGAAGTCGGGCATGGCGGTCTACCTCAACGCCTTTGCGCAGCTGTACAACTCCGATGATCTCAAACACGACCTCACCGTCATCGCCTATGAAGGCGAGGAGGTTGCCACCGAGTTCAACGGCCTGGGCCACCTGCAAAAGGATCACCCGGAATGGCTGAAGGGGGACCTCGCTCTGCTGGGGGAGCCTTCCGGCGCCATGATAGAGGCCGGCTGCCAGGGCACCATTCGCGTGCGCGTTACCGCCCACGGGACCCGCGCGCACTCGGCCCGCGCCTGGCTGGGCTCCAACGCCGCCCACACCTTGGTGCCGGTGATGCTCAACGTGGCCAACTACCAGCCGCGCGATGTGGAGATTGACGGCTGCACATACAAGGAAGGCCTCAACATCGTCCACCTCGAATCCGGCGTGGCCACCAACACCATCCCGGATGAGGCCTGGATGTTCGTCAACTTCCGCTTCGCCCCAGACCGCAGCTCCGAGGAGGCGCTGGCGCACCTGATGGAGGTCATCGGCGAACACGAGAACATCACCGTGGAGGTCGATGACATCGCCGGCGCCGCCCTGCCCGGTCTGGGCCAGCCGGCGGCACGCGCGCTTGTCGACGCCGTCGGCGGCAACGTCCGCGCCAAGTATGGTTGGACCGACGTGGCCCGCTTCTCCGAGATGGGGACCCCGGCCGTCAATTTCGGCGCTGGTGACCCAGGCTTTGCCCACAAGAAGGACGAACAAGTGCCCGTCACCCAGATCGCCGAAGTCTCGACCGCACTCTTGAACTACCTGAAGGGATAAGACCACCATGACGCCTGAGCAACTGCGCACCCTGCGCGGCCCTCTTCTCGTGCGCACCGCCGGGGAGCAGTCCTCCACCTTTGACCAACGGCTGCTGCAGTCCGGCGCGGATCACGAATGGCAGCACGCCGATCCCTGGCGCGTCCTGCGCATCCAAGGCGAGTTCGTCGACGGCTTTGACGCCCTGGCCAAGTTGCCCAAGGCCGTGACCGTCTTCGGTTCCGCTCGCACCCCGGAGGAGGATCCGAATTATCAGCTAGCCGTGGGCTTGGGGCGCCGCCTCGTGGAGGCTAAGTATGCCGTCATCACCGGCGGTGGCCCCGGCATCATGGAGGCGGCCAACCGCGGCGCGCACGAGGCCGGAGGGTTGTCTGTGGGCTTGGGCATCGAGCTTCCGCACGAGCAGGGCCTGAACCCCTACGTGGATCTGGGGCTTAACTTCCGCTATTTCTTCGCCCGCAAGACCATGTTCCTCAAGTACTCCCAGGCCTTCATCTGTCTTCCCGGCGGCATGGGCACCATGGATGAATTCTTCGAGGTCATGTGCATGGTCCAAACTGGCAAGGTGACCAACTATCCCATCGTGCTCATGGGTACTGAATACTGGTCCGGCTTGGTGGAGTGGATGAAGAAGACCCTGGCCGAGGGTGGATTCATCAGCGCCGAGGATCTCGATCTTTTCTTGGTCACGGACGATATCGATGAGGCCGTCGCCCACATCCTGGCCGCGCACAAGGTCATGTCGGACAAGCGCCTGCGGGAGCAGGAGAGCAAGTGACCCAAGCGCACAACCTCGCTCGGGTCATGGCGATTGTGAATCGCACCCCAGACTCCTTCTACGACAAGGGCGCCACCTTCGAGCTCGACCCAGCAATCCAGCGCGCGGAGCAGGCGCTTGACGACGGCGCCTCCATCATCGACATCGGAGGCGTCAAGGCCGGCCCGGGTCAGCATGTCGACGCCGCCGAGGAAATCGAGCGCGTCGTGCCCACCATCGCGGAGCTGCACCGCCGCCGCCCAGAGGCGCTGATTTCCGTGGACACGTGGCGCGCTGAGGTAGCAGAAGCGGCTATCGCCGCCGGTGCTGGTCTGGTCAATGACACGTGGGCCGGCTGGGACCCGGAGCTCATCGAGGTGGCTGGCCACCACAAGGTGGGCTACGTGTGCTCGCACACCGGCGGTGTCACACCGCGCACCCGCCCGCACCGCGTGCACTTCGATGATGTGGTTGCCGATGTCATCAGCGAGACCACGCGGCTGGCCGAGCGAGCCGCCGACCTCGGTTGCCCGGAGGAGCTGACGTTTATCGACCCCACGCACGACTTCGGCAAAAACACCTTCCACGGCTTGGAGTTGCTGCGGCGCATCGACGAGATCGTGGCGACCGGCTGGCCGGTGCTCATGGCATTGTCGAACAAGGACTTTGTGGGTGAGACCCTCGACCGCGCCGTGGACCAGCGCGTCGCGGGCACGCTGGCAGCGACGGCATGGTCGGCGGCACGGGGCGTGGCGGCCTTTCGGGTCCATGAGGTGGCCCCGACTCTCGACGTCATTCGCATGACCGCCGCCATCCAGGGCCAGATAGCTCCCTTGGCCACGACGCGGGGGCTAGCCTAAGCCATGACCGACAGCGTTTCTGTGGTTATCCCTGCGCTCAACGAGGAGCGCACAGTCGCGCACGTGGTGCGTGCCTGCCTGGCGGATGAACCTCAAGAGGTCATCGTCATCGATGCGGACTCGAGCGATGAAACTGCGGCTGAGGCACAGGCGGCAGGGGCTCAGGTGCTCAATTGGCGGGAGATCCTGCCTGAGGAGCCCCGACCCGGCAAGGGTGAATCCCTCTGGCGCGGTGTGGCGGCAGCTGAGGGCGACATCGTCGTCTTCATCGATGCGGACCTAGAATCCGCCGCGCCCGGAATGGTTTCCGCGCTCACAGAGTCTTTCATCGATCCGCACATCCAGATGGTTAAGGCGCGCTACCAGCGCAGCTTTCAAGGAAAGCCCACCGGTGGCGGGCGCGTGACCGAGCTGACCGCCAAGCCGCTTTTGCGGCAGTTCTTCCCGGAGCTCGCACACATTGACCAACCACTCGGCGGCGAATACGCCTTAAGACGCGCGGCCGCCATGGAGCTGCCGTTCGTGGAAGGGTACGGGGTGGAAGCGGGGCTGCTGATAGACGTCGCCAAGCGCTATGGCCCCTATGCCCTCGCCGAGGTTGACCTGGGCACCCGCACCCACCGTAACCGTCCATTGGAGGAGCTAGCCCCGATGGCCGATGTGGTTGCGCGCACCATCCTGTCCCGTGCTGGCGTGGTTGGGCCTGTTGCCCAAAGGCCACCATTGCTGGGTAGGATTTAGCGCATGATGTCCTGGATTCTTCTTATCGTTGTGCTCATTGCCCTCATCATCATCGGCACGTGGGCGTGGGGAAGCTTCGTAGGCCGGGGGCCTGTCATGGGCGCTCCCGACAAGGCCCTGGATACCGATCGAGAGAATCTTCGGGCCCTCGAGGAGGGGCGCTTCGATGACCTGCGCTTTGACGTGGTTGCGCGCGGCTACCGCCAGGACCAAGTGGATGCCCTGTTGGCGGCAGTGGAGCGCCATTGGGGTGCCAAGGCGGCGTCATCGGGCGAACCTTCAGAACCTTCGGTTCAGGCCTAGGCCGAGCCTACAGCGACGAGTCTGCCGCCGGCGGCCGAAAAAGAGCTAGACTAGAAGGACGTACAAAATACAGTCGAAGGAGACTCAATATGGCAGCGATGAAGCCCCGTACCACTGGTGGAGAGATGGAAGCGGTAGAGGAGTCCCGCAAGATCGTCATGCGCATTCCTTCTGACGGGGGTGGGCGCATTGTTATTGAGCTCAGCAAAGAAGAAGCAGCGGAGTTGGGTTCACTCCTCGTAGAAGTTTCTAGCTAGTCTAGGGAGCATGCTTTCACATATCGTCGATATTCTGGCCGATCCCGCCGATGGCAGCGCCCTTGAGGGCGCGGATGATTTTTCCCGCCTCGTGTCGGAGACCGGCCATTCCTATGACGTGGCCAAGCAGGGCTACGTCACGTTGGCAGCTGGTGCGGGTCTGAAGCATCAAGGTGACGATGCCGCGATGGTCACCGCCCGTGAAACCTACCTGGCTATGGGGCATTTCGCGCCCTTCGTGGAGGCAGTCACTGGAGCGGTGCAGGATTCTTTGGAGAGTCAGGACGCGGCTCAGCAAGCAGGCCTCAATGAGGACACCGCCCCCTCGCTCCTGGAGGTAGGCGCTGGCACGGGTTACTACCTGGCGCACACGCTCGATTCGATTGAGGGCGCTCGCGGCGTGGGCCTCGATATCTCTACGCATGCGGCTAAGCACCTGGCCAAGTCGCACGAGCGCGTCGGCGCTGTGGTTGCGGATGTGTGGGAGCGCCTGCCCTTGAAAGATGATTCAATCCATGCCATCTCGGTGGTCTTCGCGCCGCGCAATCCGGCGGAGTTTCAGCGCGTTCTCGCACCCGGCGGGGAGGTCATCGTCTTGACCCCGCAGTCCGGTCACCTGGATGAGCTGCGAGAGCCGCTGGGAATTCTCGGCGTGGAAGAAGGCAAGGTGGAGCGTCTCTACGCGCAGGCGGAAGGGTTCCTCAAGCAGGCAGCGGATCCGGTCGATATTTCTTTCCCTATCGTCTTGGACAAGGCTTCCATCGCCGCGCAGGTGGGGATGAGCCCCTCGGCGCGCCACATTAGTCCGGAGGAGCTGGCAGAGCGTATGGCCTCGTTGCCGCAGACGTTGACCGTGACCGCCCACGCCCGTCTGGACCGCTTGCGCTCGGCCTAATTCATCGCTTGCGCTCGGCTTCTCATTGCCAGCCCTTGCTTTTCAGCCCCGGGGAACGGCCCTTCTTTCTTCGGAACAGGCCTCCTCTCTTCAGAACGACCCTTCGCGCTCACCGGCAGTGGGTCCGTCGGAAGGTTTTAGCTCTTCGGTGAGCGCGAAGGGCGGGGCGGCCTGTGAAGCAACCACCCCGGGTCTTTTTGCTCACTGTGATCTGGAGCTTGCGTTGACGCGCTGGCTATTTCGCTGACCCCTCCCCTCGAATCCTCCCCTCGACTCCTCCCTTCGCGCTCACCAAGAGCCTCGATCAGCCGCCAAGACCGCTCCCGGTGAGCGCGAAGGGAGGAAGGGGAGCGAGTGGAACTGATGAGTCATGCGCGAGAAAAGATGACCGCGGGCACAGGGGCGCTACGGGTCTGGTACTTCACAGTGGGCCCGCACACAAAAGGAGGCCCAGTCGCCCTGGGCCTCCTTCTATAATCGTCGTTCGATGCTCTTAAGAGAGCTTGGTGCCCTTCCTGTTCCAGGACTGCTCAATAGTAGCCTCGCCCTCGGTGCTGACCTCGATAGCAGAGCAACCACCCTCGAAGTAGACGCGGGAGCTCATGGCGACCAATCCGCCGTCTACGAACACCTCAACGCTGGCACCGTCCTGAATGACGGTGAGGGTATCCGAATCGCCCTCGGCCAGCTTGGCCACTGCTGGGGCGGAGTCCTTGAAGTAGTTGTCGAAGGCCTTCGACATGGAGCGGTCCAAGCTGATTTCCTCGCCCGTGTGGCGGATGACCGCAGCGGCGTCACCGGAGCCATCCTTCAGCGTGACGGTCACGCTCGAGCCCGCCGGTACCTCCAATACGCCTGTCCAAGACCGTGCGTAGTCCGAGAGCTTCACAGCATCTGGCAGCCCCTCCGCCGGAGTCTGGTAGAGCACACCGCCCTGCAGCGTGACTGCACGTGGCAGTGACAAGCTATTAGCCCAGTCCTCAGCCTCCCACGTGGGGTGCTTGGTAGCGTCATCACCGCGGCCATTGCCATTGAGCAGGCCGAGGATGACTGCGCGGTCGTAGCGGCGCTCCTGCGGAATCGTTCCGGTCGTGGTGTTGGTGTTGCGTGGCCGGGAGAAGTCATGGCCATAGTCCACGCGCTGGAAACCTCGTGCCACGGTGAACACGGTGCCGTCGAGGCGGCCCACGATGTAGCCAGAAACGTCGCGGCCCTCGCGCTCTAAGGTGACGAAGAGGACATCGTAGATTTCCCTATCTACCTCGTCACGAAGGCGCACCAAGCGCGGTGACACCACCGGCGGGATGGGGGAGGTAGCCGGGACTTCGCCGTCTTCGAAGCCAGGGTCGCCGTCGAAGCTCAAGGGCCCAAGAAGAGTCCAAGATTCGCCATTGGGGCTGTCCAGAATTACCGGCATAGGGGCATCGGAATGACCGGTCAGCGCCAGCATCAGCCAGCCATCGTGTCCCTCTTCGCGGTCTTCCTTGGCCCAATCCGGGACCACGGAAGGCGAGCGGAAGCGGTCATAGTTGGTGTGGGCGCCCACGGCCTCCCCAAAGCGGACGACATCCGGATCGAGCGCAGAAGGGTCATCAGACACGATGCATTCATCGGCGTAGTCGGTATACCGCGCCAAGCGCACGCTGGTGCCCACCGAGGTCACCGAGGTGAAATAAAGGTTGAGGGCGTCCTTGCCCTCCGCCACTGAGCCTGCGCGTAGTGACAGCTCGCCACCGACGGGGGCGAGGACGTCGTCGCAGTCCAGCCACGCGAAGGCTGTTTCCTCGGAGGTGAAATGGCCCCAGCGCGCAGGCTGGCCAGCGTCAGGGCGGTACTGGTGGAACAGATGCCAGGTATGACCGTCCCGGACGATTCCTGCGGGGGCGTCGAGGATCCCGCTATCGGGAACGAAGTGAAGTTCTGGGCGATGGTGCGTTTCTTTATGCGTCACGGCAGTCCTTCCTACATTAACGAGCGGTAAATGTCCACGGTCTGCTGCGCGATGGTAGCCCACGAGAAGTCCTCGATGGCGCGCTGGCGGCCCGCAGCACCGAAGCGTTGTGCCAGCTCTTTATCGGCAGCAACGCGGTTCACGGCGGCGGCAAGATCGGCTTCAAAGGTGGCGTCGTCATCTGCGTCATAGTTGACCAAAACACCAGTTTCGCCGTCCACAACGACCTCGGGGATGCCGCCCACATTGGACGCCACCACGGCGGTGCCACAAGCCATTGCCTCAAGGTTGACGATTCCCAAAGGCTCATAAATTGAGGGGCAGACGAACACATCGGCGCCGGAGTAGACCTGCTTAATCTCCTCGCGCGAGAGCATGTCCTTGACCCAGAACACGCCGTCACGCTGGGCGCGCAGCTCCTCCACGAGGGCCTCGGTCTCCGCTGCAATCTCCGGCGTATCGGGTGCGCCGGCACACAGCACAAGCTGAATGTCTTGGTCAAAGTTCTGGGCAGCCTTCAGCAGGTGCTTGACGCCCTTCTGCCGGGTGATCCGCCCCACGAAGGCGACGATGGGACGCTGCTTGTCGACGCCCAACTTATCCAGCACCGCCGACTCACCCGGTTGCCATACCTGAGTATCGATGCCGTTGAGGACCACGTGGACCTTGTCGGCGTCGATGCGGGGGTATGCATCCAAGATTGAGTCCTTCATTCCGGCCGACACCGCGATGACGGCGTCAGCGTACTCCATGGCGTTCTTTTCCGACCACGAGGAGATCTCATAGCCACCACCAAGCTGTTCGCGCTTCCACGGGCGGTGGGGTTCGAGCGAGTGTGCGGTGACCACGTGGGGGATGCCGTACAGGCGGCTGGCAAGGTGCCCACCCAGTCCCGTGTACCAGGTGTGGGAGTGAGCCACATCAATATCGGAGGCGGCGTTGGCCATGCGCAGCCCTGTGGAGAGTGTCTGCAGTGCGGCGTTAGCCTCCTTCAACGAGGGATCAACGCCATGCACAAACACATCCTTCTCGTCGCGCTCAGAACCCATGCAGTGAACTGAAACATCGATGATCTCGCGCATGAAGCGCGTGAGCTCTGCAACGTGGACGCCCGCTCCGCCATAAATCTCCGGCGGATACTCCTTAGAAAAAATTCCGGCTCTCATAATCGCCAGAATACGGATTATCCACAGCTCGCGCTAAACCTTGAGAGGCCATGTGGCGCGTAGGCCTGCGGGGGAGGCGAGAGGCAATCAAAAGGGGGTAAAAACAAGCACTCTTCGACTGCGCGATCCAGAAAACGTCTATAGATTGGGTGATGTGAGAAGCCTTCCAAATGTCCTTGCCATTGTCCTTGCCGGCGGTGAGGGAAAGCGCCTTTTTCCTCTGACGGAAGACCGCGCTAAGCCCGCCGTTCCGTTCGGCGGTTCCTATCGCCTGATCGATTTCGTGCTGTCCAATCTTGTCAACGCCGGTTTCCTCAAGATTGCGGTGCTGACCCAGTACAAGTCCCATTCTCTGGACCGCCACATTTCCCAAGCGTGGAACCTGTCTGGACCCACCCCGCAGTACATCGCTTCCGTGCCGGCTCAGCAGCGTCGTGGTAAGCGCTGGTACAACGGTTCGGCCGATGCCATCCTGCAGTCGCTGAACCTGATTTATGACGAAAAGCCGGACTATGTCATCGTCTTCGGCGCCGACCACGTCTACCGCATGGACCCGGCCCAGATGGTGGAAGAGCACATCGCCACCGGTCTGGATTGCTCGGTGGCGGGTATCCGCGTCCCGCGCTCGGAGGCTTCCGCCTTTGGCTGCATTCAGGCGGATGGGATGGGCACGATCACGGAGTTCGTCGAGAAGCCTGCCAATCCTCCGGCGACCCCGGATGACCCGAACATGACCTATGCCTCTATGGGCAACTACGTCTTCACCACGCAGGCGCTTATCGACGCGTTGCTGGAAGACGAAAAGGATGAGGATTCCGCCCACGACATGGGCGGCAACATTATCCCTTACTTCGTGAAGCGCGATCAGGCGCACGTCTATGACTTCATGGCTAACGAAGTACCCGGTTCCACGGAGCGTGACCATGGCTACTGGCGTGACGTCGGTACCATCGACTCCTTCTATGAGGCGCACATGGACATGATTTCGGTGCACCCAATCTTCAACCTGTACAACCGTTCGTGGCCTATTCATTCCACGGATGACTCCAACTTCCCGCCGGCGAAGTTTGTGCAGAACGGTATTGCGCAGTCCTCGATGGTGGCTCCGGGTTGCATCATTTCCGGTGGTACGGTGCGCAACTCCGTCTTAGCTTCGGACGTGCACGTGGCGGATGGGGCGACGGTGGAAGGCTCCGTCATCCTTCCCGGCGTGCGCATCGGTCGTGGCGCGGTGGTCCGCCACGCCATCCTGGATAAGAACGTGGTTGTTAGTGACGGCGCCATCATCGGTGTGGACCGCGAACGCGATGAGGAGCGCTTCAAGGTCTCCGAAGGCGGCGTGGTTGTCGTGGGCAAGAACGTCAGGGTCTAAGCCGCAAGACAGCGAAGGACACTAAGCGGGCGTGCGGGTGGATTGAAGTCCACCCCACGCCCGCTTTTGTAGTGCTTGGTGGAGACTACATCTTGGTGATGAGCGTCAAGCCCGCACCGTAGGGCAGGCGTGTGACGGCCGCACCGTCGAGGGAGCGGGCGTATTCGTCGGCCTCGCGGGCGGCGGCGGTGTCGCGGTCGGTGCGGGAGGGGTCGGCCACGGTGCCGTCGAGAAGCGCATTGGCCAACACCAACGTGCCGTGCTGATGGAGCAGAGGCCAGGCGGCCTTGAGAAGCGCAGGCATGTCGAGGGCGGGGACCTCGGCGTAAATCACCTGGTATGTGTCATTAGCCAAGCGGCCCATGATGTCGAGGGGGCGGGAAGGAAGGAAGCGCCCGCGGCTAGGGGAGTAGCCGGCATCGCGGAAGGCCTGCTTAGCGCTGGCCTGGTGCTCGGCCTCTGGGTCAATGCAGGTCAGGATTCCGTTGTCCGGCATCCCCGCCAGCAAATACAGCCCCACGACTGATGCGGCCGGGGTAATCGCCACCGCTTGGGGGCGGGAGGAGGTACCGGAAGAAACCGCGGCGAGCGTGCTGAGCAGCTGGCCGGTGGCCTCATCCGGCGAAGGAAGTCCGTACTCCTCCGCGTGGGCGCGGGCGGCGGCGAGCACCTCAGAGCTCTCGCTGGTGGATTCGATATAGGTTCGCATTGCGTCATAAGCCGTAGTAGTCACAATAGAAAACCATAGTGAACTCGCTGCAGCTGCGCGCCGAGAATCGCCCGCGATTGTCCTCTCCGTGTGGCACAAGAAGCGCATGTAAGAGGAGTGACGGATTCACAGGCTGCTCACAGTGCGCTGGCTGGAGTTTCGGCCCGCACTATAGAATGATGATCCTCATGACCACACAGCAGCGCAGTGTTGAGACCGCTCAAAGCACTCGTGATTCTTCTTCCACCGTCAGCTCTTCCGAGAACGCAGAAGCCCAAGAGCTGACCGGAACCGCAGCGTTCGACGCCGGCCAGGGCGACATGCCCTCTTGGGGGGAACTCGTTGCCGAACATGCTGATGGTGTCTACCGTTTGGCCTACCGTCTCTCCGGTAACCAGCATGACGCCGAGGATCTTACGCAGGAGACCTTCATGCGCGTCTTCCGCTCCTTGAATAAATACCAGGCCGGAACCTTTGAGGGATGGCTGCACCGCATTACCACGAATCTCTTCTTGGACATGGTCCGCCACCGCTCCAAGATTCGCATGGAGGCCTTGCCGGAGGATTATGAGCGTGTCCCCGGCACTGACATGACCCCGGAGCAGGCCTACTCGGTGGCTAACCTCGACCCGGCGTTGCAATCGGCACTGGATAACCTTGCGCCTGATTTTCGTGTTGCGGTGGTGCTCTGTGATGTCGTTGGCATGAGCTACGACGAAATCGCCGAAACTCTCGGTGTGAAGATGGGTACCGTGCGCTCTCGAATCCACCGCGGCCGCTCCCAGTTGCGCGCCGCATTGGAAAAGGAAGCGCAGACCAACGCGGACACCCGCAGCCTGCTGCGCACGCGCTAGACTGGGCAGCGTTTAGCCTTAGGACTGCGAAACTCGCAGCTAAGTGAAGGCCTAAAGCACGCGCTGAGTTGAGGTGACGTTGAGGTGAAGGAATCAGGGCATAAGAAGTCCTCGGGGGATCAGGAACATGGCCACTACCTAGGCTCGTCCGGATTCTTTACTGAGGCCCAAGCCAAAGTCCGCGATAAAGCCAAGTCACGCGCGCAGCGCGCGGATACGATCGGCCACTTGGGGCCCGAGGCGGTCGTCGCCTTTGTCGATGGTGAAATGCCGGCCAAGTATGCCCACCGCGTGCGCGTTCATCTCGTGCACTGCGCGGAGTGCCGAGCGGACATTCACCACCAGCGCAATGCCGCCGAATGGATTCGGGAATGCAGCGTGGATTCCCACGTCAAGGCGCCGGATTCCCTCATGGCTAAACTTGCGGGTATTGCTAATCAGGGCGCTGGGCCTGGGCCGGACGCGGAGATGCCCGCCCATCGGCCTCGCCAAGACTTCCTTGACAAGGTGGAGATGGTTGTGCGCGCCATCCGGCATAACCAGCGGGGCTGACTTATAAGCCCCGAAGCCTTCCGCGCGCCCGTCGCCCTGTCACCATTAGCGAAGTAGTTAAGATAGTTTCGTGTTTTCCTCAATTGGTTGGGTAGAGATCCTCGTCATCGTGCTGCTGGGTCTGGTGATTATCGGCCCCGAGCGCCTGCCCGGTGTGATCATGGACGTGCGTGCGGCGATTTATGCGGCGCGCAAAGCAATTGCCAACGCTAAGGCGGAGCTCAACGGTGAGATGAGCGGTCTCGGCGCGGAGTTCGATGACCTTCGCGTACCTCTGAGCCAGGCGGCGGAGTGGACGCGCATGGGGCCGCGCGGGGTTATCACCAAGGCGCTTTTCGACGGCGACGATTCCGCCTGGGACGATTTCAACCCGAAAAAGATGGCTGAGGACATCAAGAAGAGCACCAGCCCGTACGAGCACGACGCAGAAGTAAACAACCAACCCGCGCCGCAGCGGCCAGCGCAGCCTGCGCCACAGGAGAACCCCGCGCGGCCGACGTTTGATTATTCGCAGGTCTACCCAGACCTGGGTGCGCAGCAGTCCGTGGAAGAGCGAGCGACTAACAAGAAAACGACGCAGCCCCCGCGCGGCGGGACTACACCCACCGGCGAGGGTAGCTCCTCCTGGGAAGATGTCACCTAAGACCCGATTAGTTCTTGCGGGTCACGCCCAAACCAAGCTTCTTGCCCACGAGGGAATCGGAGCGCACCGCAATGGAATCCGCCACCTTGTTGATGGCCTGCGTGGCGGGGGAGTCGGGCGCGGAGATGACGATGGGGGTTCCGGCGTCGCCGGCGGCGCGCAGGCTCGGGTCGAGCGGGATGCTGGCCAGCAGGGGAACCTCGTGGCCCAGCAGTACGCTGAGGCGCTCGGCCACCACGCTGCCGCCACCGGAACCGAAGATATCCATGGTGGAGCCGTCCGGCATGACCATGGCACCCATGTTCTCAATCACGCCGGCCACGCGCTGGCGCGTTTGCTGTGAGATGGAACCTGCGCGCTCGGCCACCTCGGCCGCAGCTGCCTGCGGGGTGGTGACGATGAGCAGCTCGGCGTTGGGGATGAGCTGGGCCACCGACAGGGCCACGTCACCAGTACCCGGCGGTAGGTCCAGCAGGAGCACGTCAAGATCACCCCAGAAGACGTCCGCGAGGAACTGCTGGAGGGCGCGGTGGAGCATCGGCCCGCGCCAGACGACGGGCGCGTTGCCCTCCACGAATTGGCCAATGGAAATGTGCTTGATGCCGTGGGAGACGGGGGGAAGCAGCATTTCGTCATCAAGCACTGTGGGGCCCGCCGTGGAACCCAGCAGGCTGGGGACGGAGTGGCCGTAGATATCGGCGTCGACGATGCCGACCTTGAGGCCCTTGTTTACCAAGGCAGCCGCCAAGTTCACCGTGACGGAGGACTTACCCACGCCGCCCTTGCCGGAGGCCACCGCGAAGACGCGGGTGGTGGACTCGGGCTTGGCAAAGGGGATCTCCGGCTCGGCCTGTCCGCCGCGCAGTTTCTGCTTGAGCTCTTTACGCTGCTCATCGCTCATCGGTGTCATGGAGATGGTGATCTCGCCGACCCCGTCTAGTTCGGAAACCGCCGCGCGGGTATTGGACTCGATGGTGCTCTTCATCGGGCAGCCCGCGATGGTGAGATAAAGCTCGATATCCACGTCCGAGCCGGTGACGGTCACGGACTTCACCATGCCAAGCTCAGTGATGGGGCGACCGATTTCTGGGTCATCGACGCGGGTGAGCGCGTCGCGAACGGAAGATTCAGTAATAGCGCTAGTCATAACCCGCACCAGTCTAGTCACCCGTTGCTGAGGAGAGCCACACCGCGTCAGAGCAATGGGATGTGTAAAATTCAGCCAGATGCTGCGCCTGAAGCGCTGCAGCTGCACAGTAGTGACATGTTGTGGTTTATGTCCTGCTCCATGTCTGGTTTAAGAGAAAGAATGCGCCTTATCTTGATGCCCCGCGAAACCTCACGTTCCCGAACCTTCTCCCGCGTTGCTGGGGTGGCTTTGGTGGGGGTTGTGGGGGCGTCGCTCAGCGCCTGCTCGGGATATGAGCCCAAGCCAGACCCCAAGCCTGTTGCATCGGCGCCAATCACCATCATGATTGACCCGACATCCCATGAGCAGCGTGTTTTGGCGGAAATCTACCGCCAGACCCTCCGCGATGAGGGGCGTGCGGCCACCGTTTCCCAGGAGCCAATGATGGTCCGGCGCGGCGGTGAACACGTCAGTGGGGTAAGCACGAACGGTAACTTCTTTGTTGGCTGTACGGGCGAGTTTTTAAACATCTACAACCCGGTGGAGGCCCGCGAGATTTCAAAGGATTATGTGGCCGCCAAGGATGAGGGGACGAAGGACGTGGATTTCCTGGAGCGCACCCACGTTGCGCTCATGGCGTCGATGCCTCCGGAGATGTCCGTGGTCGAGCCTGCCGGCGCTGAGGGCTGCCCTAACTCCAAGCCGGAACTGCCGCAAAACTATGTTGTGGTCTACCAGGACGGGCTTTTTAACCGCGATGAGAAACTAGAGATCGCGTCCTTTACCAAATTCCTGACGACGCAGGACCTCGATGAAGTCGTTGAGGAGGTGGAGGAGTCTGAGGATTTCGAGGGCGCCGTGCGCGCCTGGATGGAGGCGAACCTCTCGCAGAACCTCAACGAGGAAGGCGACTCCAATTCCTCCGGTGGCTCGGATTTGGTCCACGAAAAATCCTAAGGGGTTGTGCCTACCGCTTGTTCGTGTGCTTCGCATGACGGTGGGCACGCTGTGCTTGGCGACGTCTCGCCGTGCCCTACATGCAGAAACCTAGTCCCGTCTCATAGGGTGAACGATCCAGCGAATTTTCAGCTTTTAAAATGCTGTGAACTGTCGTCAATAAATGGCTGGTGAGTAGGTATTTTTCCTTGCTTTTCTCCTCTTTGGTAGGTATTATTTCTAGCGATAACCTGTCTATTTCCTGTCTGTTCTCTCGGGTATTTGAGGGGAGAGCGCTTGGCAAGCCCTAAGACCAACGCTTTCCCGCGGGGGCGAGGCAGAGTTTTGCATTGGAAAGGTCTATTGGAATGAATGCACAAAGCAGTAGCTCGTCGCGTCGTCGTTCTCCTCGCAGGGGAGTGGCCGCTCTCTCCGCTATTACTCTCGCGCTCAGTGGGCTAAGCGTCACGTCTTTCAACGAGCTGACCCCCGAGGCTGCAGCCGCAACGCTGACCGGCGGCATCCGCGACAAGTCCGGCGCGGTGGAGAAAGACAAGCAGAAGGCCTCGGATCTACCGGCCGGTTCGTGTGTGGTCGAAGGCGGTGCACCGAGTGGCAGCCAGGCGGGTTTTACCTGGCAGAATCTGGAACCGAGCGCGACAAGCCCCTCCAAGACCACGTGGGGGCTGAGTCTCGCCTTCGACAATTCACAGGACCGCACGTTCGCGGACTGGAGTTTTTCTAATTCTGGATTGATGGGAGGCGTCCTGAACGCAGGCTCGGTTGCCTCCATAGATGCCGGTAAGGATTTTCCTGTCAGTCCGCCGCTCCCAGTCACTGCGAAGGCCGATGAAAGCATCGCGATTACGGCTTCGCGTAATCAGAGAAACCTGAATCTTTACGCCGACCTGACTGAAGACGAGGTCAAGCAGTTCGCAGAAGCCGGTAAAGATGACCCAGTGCGCTACGCGTGGAAGGGCAACTATACAAAGGACCCCACTACACAGAGTCTTCGGGCCACTGAGGGGACCAATACTCAATTTACCGCTACCGTCAACCCGTGGCCGAGCGAGAACATCGAATGTAACCCCATTACGGTGTCGTGGGAGAGCTTTGAAAAGCACGTCATTGTCCCAGGGGAAGAGACCAAGGTCGGCCACATCAACGTTCCGGCTGTTGCTAATGGCGGCACGGACGATTCAATGTCGCGCATGCTGGTGGAAGCCTACGACGGTAACGGAAAGTTCATTGGAACCACGGACCCTGCAGCCTCCGGCGGCGAGCAGAACCTCCGCATCGACGACAACGGTGACATTTACTTTACGTGGCCGGAGTACCGCGGCACGGATCTAGCGACTGACAAGAACGTGAACTTCTCCGTGCTGGCGAAGCCGCGTTCTGTGGATCAGCTCCAGGCTGCTGCCGAGAACAACAGTTCCGACGGAGGCGCGGCCTTCGACAGTTCGAACTCGCTGACTCGCTACAACAAGGCGAACGTCATCGACTCGAAGGCGTTCTCCCTGGACGACACCGAGTACCACTCCCCGAAATACGACAAGACCGACGCCTCGATCATCTCCGGCGTCGATAGCGCTACCGGTCCGCTGGCCACCGAGCCACAGAAGGTCACCTTCACCCAAACCCCAGACCTGATCAAGGACCTGGCAAAGAAGAAGGGTGATAACGGCTTCGAGGCCAAGGTTGAGCTGGATGAGAAGTACGTCTACGACGGCTGGACCGTTGAGATGGACGAGGACTATAACGTCACCGTCACCGCTCCGGAGAACCCAAAGCCGGGCACGTTCGCCCGCCCGAAGGTTATTGTGGAGTACTCTAACGGCTCCACCGATGAGCTCGAGTTGCTCGTAGTCGTCGACCCGAACAACACCCAGGTCACCGACCTAGTGCGCCCAGGTATTTCGAAGGGCAAGGTGGGCCAGAATATTACTGCGCAGGTTGGCACCAAGTCCATCATGAAGGGGCACAAGCCGGTCCATCCAGCGAAGTTTGAGGTTGACCCGGATTCCGTTCCGGATGGCTGGACCGTTACCGTCGATGAGACTGGTAGGGTTACCGCGAAGGCGGACGAAACCGTCCCGCCGGGCAGCATCATCACCCCAAAGATCAAGGCCACCTACCCAGATCAGACCACCGATGAGATTGAGACGCAGTTCCAAGCCATCGTGGACATCAAGATCCCCGACTATGACACGGTGACCAACAAGCCGACCGCAAAGGTGAGCCTCAAGCCGAAGCTCCCGGAACGTGGGTTGAGCGGTAACACGAACGATGAAGCCCCGAAGCGCTACACGTTTGAAGGCGGCAAGACCGAGTACACCGTCACGGATGACAGCGGTACGTGGACCGTCAAGATCGATGAGAACACTGGTGAAATCACCACCACCATCCCACGGACCGCGCCCGAAGGATACGTCCTGGACGTTCCGGTTCTTGCCTACTACGACAACACCGCTAAACCGCAGCAGGTCAAGGGCACCGTTGTCGTGCTCAAGAGCGACATCGCCCCTACCTACGACTTACAGGTCACAGGCCCGAACCAGTCTGTGGAGCACAAGGTCGAGGATGCCCCGAAAGGATCAAAGTTCTCCTTCGGGAAGAACGACGATGGAACGCCGATCACCGAGCAAGAAATCGACGGCTGGAAGTACACGATCGACCCGAGCACTGGTACCGTGACCTCCACTCCGCCGGCGGATTCCAAGCCGGGTGAGCAGAAGACCATCAGCGTCACGGTTGAAACCCCGGACGGCTCCACCCCGAAGGTGCCTGTTACCACCGTGGTGAAGCTGACCAACAAATGGGAGGCCGATCCAACCTACCCCGAGGAAACGGTCTACCCGGGTGACACTGCGAAACTGCCGGTGACGATTGAGAAGCCGGACAACGTCAACGTTGCGAAGGAAAACCCCTACAAGTTGGGCAAGGTTCCGGCAGGTTGGACCGTCAGCATTGATGACAATGGCCAGATCACCGCAACCGCACCTAAGGATGCCAAGCCGGGTGACCAGGTCAAGATCCCGGTTACTGTGACTTACGAGGATGGCTCCACGGACACCGCTTACGGTGTTGTGAACGTTGTTGACGTTCCGACGCGCGAAGTTCCGTTTGACGTCGTCTACAAGTACGACGACTCCATCCCTGCCGGCGAGTACAAGGTTGAAACCGAAGGCAAGGCGGGCTCGGAGAAGCAGAACAAGGACGGTAGCTGGGAGCGCACCAAGGCGCCGGTTAATGAGGTCGTTGTCGTCGGCACCAAGCCTGCCGAGAGCGCCAAGGACGTGACCTGGACGGTCCCGATTCCTTTCCCGACTGAGGTTCGCGAGAACCCAGACCTGAAGCCTGGTGAAACCCGGGTTGTCCAGGAAGGCGCGGACGGCGAGAAGACTTACACCGCTAAGTTCACCGCTAAGGGCGACAAGGCCGAGGTAGCTGAGGAAGAGACTACCAAGGAACCGGTCAAGCGCATCATCGAGTATGGCCCGGGTCTGGCCCCGAGCGAGCTGGTGACCAAGACCGAGAAGCCTATTCCGTTTGAGACCAAGGTTGTCTTCGATGACACCCTGGAAGAAGGCAAGCAGGTCGTCGATCAGAAGGGCGAGCTCGGTAGCGAGACCGTCACCTCCACGCAGAAGCTTGTCGACGGTAAGCCTTCGGGCGACCCAACCGTCACCACTGAGCGCACCAAGGAGCCGACCGGGCAGATCATCCGCGTCGGTACCAAGACCACCGGTGAGAACACCGAGACCTACAAGGCTGAGGCCCCGTACAAGGTTGTAGTGAAGTATGACCCGAACATGCCTGCTGGCGAGTCAAAGGTGACCACCAAGGGTGAGCCGGGGGAGAAGACGGTGACGATCAAGCGTGACATCGTCAACTCCAAGCCGGGCGATCCCAAGATCACCGAAGAGATCACCAAGCAGCCTGTCGACGAAGTCATCACCGTTGGCACCAAGCCGTCTGAGGCCTCTGAGAAGGTTACGTGGACCGCTCAGGTTCCGTTCGATGTTGAGACCCGTCCGAACCCGGAGCTAAAGCCGGGTGAGATCAAGGTTGTCCAGAAGGGCGTTCCGGGTGAAAAGTCCTACACCGCGGATTTCACCGCGAAGGGCGACCAGGCAACGGTGACCCCGGAGGAGAAGCAGACCAAGGCTCCTGTCAACGAGATCATCGAATATGGCCCAGCGCCCAAGGACACCTCTGTGGTGACCAAGGTTGAAAAGCCGGTTCCGTTTGAGACCAAGATTGTCTTTGACAACACGCTGAAGGAGGGCGAGCAGGTCGTCGACAAGCAAGGCGAGCTCGGTAGCGAGACCGTCACCTCCACTCAGAAGATCAAGGACGGTAAGCCGGATGGTGAGCCGACCGTGACCACTGAGCGCACCAAGGAGCCGAGCAACGCGGTGATCCGTGTTGGCACCAAGACCGAGGGCTCTGAGACCTCCGAGTACGAGGTCGATGTGCCGTTCGAGACCGAGTTCATCTTCGATGACACGATGGAAGCCGGTACCCAGGAGACTGTCCAAGAGGGCAAGCTGGGCAAGGACAAGGTCATCACGACGAAGAACATCGAGAATTCGAAGGTTACTGGTACGGAGACCACCACTGAGCGTGTTAGCGATCCAGTCAAGAAGATCGTCAGGATAGGCACCAAGGGTAAACCTGCATCCACGGTCATTGAATGGAATGAGCACACTCCGTTCGAGGTTGAGGTCCGCGTTAACCCTGCGCTGAAGCCTGGCGAGACCAAGGTTGTCCAGCAAGGCAAGCAGGGGGAGATTAAGCACACCGTCACTGTTAACGCTGAGAACGGTGAGGCGACGAAGGATGAGTCCACTGAGAAGATCAGTGATCCGACCACGCACATCATCGAGGTTGGTCCTGCGACCCACCACGAGACTGAGCTGACGGATAAGCACAAGGAGAGCACTCCGTTCGACACCATCATTGAGTATGACCCGAACCTGGAAGTTGGCAAGGTTGTTGAGGACCAGACAGGCGAATTTGGTGAGAAGGAAGTAACCAAGACCTGGAAGCTCAAGGACGGCGTGCCGGAAGGCGATCCGGAGACGTCTGAGGAAGTCATTAAGGAGCCGACCCCGCGCAAGATTCGTGTGGGTTCCAAGTGCAAGTGCGAAGTGCCGACGGACGACCCGACAGTTGCTCCCACCGACGATCCGACGGTAGAGCCAACCGAGGACCCGACCGAGGACCCAACGGAAGACCCAACCGAGGACCCGACGGACGATCCGACGGTAGAGCCGACTGAGGACCCGACGGACGATCCGACGGTAGAGCCGACGGAAGAGCCGACGGAAGAGCCGACAGTTGATCCCACCGAGGACCCGACGGTAGAGCCAACGGTAGAGCCAACGGAAGACCCGACGGTAGAGCCGACTGAGGACCCAACGGAAGATCCAACCGAGGACCCGACGGAAACCCCGACTGAGGACCCAACGGAAGATCCAACCGAGGACCCGACGGAAACCCCGGACGGAAACCCCGACTGAAGAACCTGAAAAGCCTGGTTCCTCTACTTCGAGCATTCCGGACCTCAGCAGCCTGTGGCCGCTCATCCCGCTGGTGATTATCCCGCCGGTACTGGCCCACTTCTTCAAGCCTCCGCACATTCCGGAGCTGCCGACGAAGCCGGTCAAGCCGGTTGAGCCGCTGAAGCCACAGCAGCCGAAGGCACCGGAAGCTTCGGAAGCGCCGAAGGCGCCTAACACGGAAGCACAGCCGACGCCAACGCAGAACCAGAATGCTCAGCCGACCCAGGCCAGCCAGCCTGGTACGACCTCGAGCACTCCGGCCTCTGCTAAGAGCACCTCGTCTGGCAAGCTCGCCAACACCGGTGCCAACGTCCTAGGCCTCATTGGTGTGGCTTTGGCGCTCATCGCTGGTGCAGCGTTGATTCTGCGTCCTAGCCGCCGCAAGGATTCCTAAGACCTAGGTTTCCTTAGGGGGCTTGGCCAGCCCCAAGGCAGTGGTTGAGTGAACCACGAGCAAACGCCCGAGCAAAAGCTCGGGCGTTTCTTTTTACGCAATCGCACTGCGAGGTCCAGATACGCCTTCGAAGTTCGATGCTGGCATTGAGCAAGGTTTGTCAGCTTTCGTGGTGTTGCGCCCCTCGACCGGAACTGAGCAAGATTGAGGGCCCGCTGTCCTGTCGGCCGAAACGCTGAGAACCGCCGGGGCCTTAGGACTCTTGTGTGCGTCACCCTTCGCGCTCACCGGGAGCACTAGTGGTCGCTGATTGATGTCCCCCTGTGAGCGCGAAGGGTGGGCGGGGGAGACGTAGGCGTGTGCGGCGCAGCTGTTGGGTTCCCTGCGGGCAAGAAGAAGCCCCGGCCACCGCACTCGTTGTGAGTTCGTGGTGGCCGGGGCCTTGCTAGCGTCGCTGTGCTTGGGGACAGCCGCTGGGGCTTAAGCGCCTTTAGACGTCGAAGGCTTCCTCTAGCAGGTTCTTCTGCTCAATCTGGTGAACCTTCGCGTTACCGGTAGCAGTCGAGGACTGCGAGCGGCGGGACACGCGGACCATCTCCGGCATATCCGGGATGAGCTCACGCAGGTGCTCGTTGTAGAACGGCCACGGACCCTGGTTCGCCGGCTCGTCCTGCACGAAGCGAATCTGCGTTGCATTCGGGTAAGCCTCGAAAGCCTCACGCAGACGGTTGAACGGAATCGGGTGGAGCATCTCCACGCGGACGATAGCGATATCGTCGCGGCCGTCGGCCTCCTTCTTCTTTGCCAGCTCCCAGTAGAGCTTGCCGGAGACCAGCATGATGGTCTTGACCTTGTCGGTATCGCCGACCTTCTTGCCGTTGATGTCAACGTAGTTCGGGTCATTGATGACGGACTGGAACTTCTTGACCTCAGTGAAGTCCTCCACGGAGGAGGTTGCAGCCTTGTTGCGCAGCATGGACTTCGGGGTGAAGACCACGAGCGGGCGCTTCATCTCACCGAGAGCCTGACGGCGCAGCAGGTGGAAGTGGTTAGCCGGGGTGGACGGCTGAGCCACGGTCATGGAGCCCTCAGCACACAGCTGGAGGTAGCGTTCGATGCGGGCGGAGGAGTGGTCCGGGCCCTGGCCCTCGTAGCCGTGGGGCAGAAGCAGGATCAGGCTGGAAAGCTGGCCCCACTTGGCCTCACCGGAGGAGATGTACTCATCGATGATGGTCTGAGCGCCGTTGGCGAAGTCACCGAACTGTGCCTCCCAGGCCACCACAGCATCCGGGTTACCCACGGTGTAGCCGTACTCGAAGCCCATGCCGGCGTACTCGGTTAGCGCGGAATTATAGACCATGAACTTACCGCCGTTGCCCTTGGACTCAGCCAGGTGTGCAACGGGGTTGTATTCCTTACCCGTGTGCGGGTCGAAGGCCACCGCGTGGCGTTGGGTGAAGGTACCGCGGCGGGAATCCTCACCGGCCAGGCGCACGACCTTGCCGGAGTTGGCCAGGGAGCCAAAGGCGATGAGCTCGCCCCAACCCCAGTCGATGCCGCCTTCGCGGGAGGTCTTCTGGCGGTCCTTGGCAACCTTGCGAACACGCTTGTGGTACTCGAAGTCCTCCGGCGGGGTGCCGTAGGCATCGCCGATCTCGGCGAGTTCCTCGGCAGTGATGGAGGTATCCAGACCGCGGGTCAGTTCCTGGGAGGAGGTAATACCGGTCTGCTCCTTCGGGCCAGCCTCTTGCGCCTTCTTGTGCTCGGTGAAGACGGATTCCATCTGGTCGTGGAAGTCGCGTGCAGCTGCCTCTGCCTCTTCATCGGAGAGGTCGCCGCGGCCGATGAGCTCCTCGGTGTAGCGCTCACGGACGGACTTGTGGTCATCGATGATGTCGTAGAGCAGCGGCTGGGTCATCGACGGGTCATCGGCCTCGTTGTGGCCGCGCAGGCGGTAGCAGACGAGGTCAATGAAGACGTCCTTGCCGAAGCGGCGGCGGTACTCGGTGGCCAGCTTGCCCACCCAGACAACTGCCTCGGGGTTGTCACCGTTGACGTGGAAGACCGGGCAGTCGAAGCCCTTGGCCAGGTCGGTGGCGTAGTGCGTGGAACGGCCGGAGTCCGGGGTGGTGGTGAAGCCAACCTGGTTGTTGACAACCACGTGGACGGTACCGCCGGTGGTGTAGCCGCGCAGCTTGGACAGGTTGATGGTCTCCTGGACCACGCCCAGGCCGGTGAAGGAAGCATCGCCGTGGAGCATGATCGGCACGACGGTGTGGCCCTCCGCGCCCTTGTCCAGGATGTCCTGCTTGGCGCGTGCGATACCTTCCATGACCGGGTCAACGGCCTCGAGGTGAGACGGGTTAGCGGCCAGGGTGACCTTGATTTCGCCGTCACCAAACATCTGCAGGTGCTCACCCTCAGCACCCAAGTGGTACTTCACGTCACCCGAGCCGCCGAGCTGGCCGCCCTTGTAGTTGCCGTCGAACTCACCGAAGATATCTGCCAGCGGCTTGCCCACGATGTTGAAGAGCACGTTGAGGCGGCCGCGGTGCGGCATACCGATGACGACCTCGTCGAGGTCCTGGCCAGCGGCGGTGTCCACGATGGAGTCCAGCAGGGCGATGAGGGACTCAGCGCCCTCCAAGGAGAAGCGCTTCTGGCCCACGTACTTGGTCTGCAGGAAGTTCTCGAAGGCTTCAGCCGCGTTGACCTTCTGCAGGATGTACTTCTGCTCAGAATTGGTCGGCTTCGGCATGCCGGCCTCAATCTGCTCCTGCAGCCAGCTGCGCTCATCACGGTCCAGGATGTGGGCGTACTCGGAGCCGACCTTGAGGGTGTAAGCGGAGCGCAGGCGGGTAACCACCTCACGCAGCGTCATGGTCTCCTTGCCGCCGAAACCGCCGACGTTGAAGGTGCGGTCCAGATCCCAGATGGTCAGGCCATGGGTAGCCAGGTCGAGGTCGCGGTGATCCGGCCAAGGAAGGCCCGGCTGCTTCCAGCCCAGCGGGTTGATGTCAGCCAGCAGGTGGCCGCGGGAGCGGTAAGCCTCGATGTACTGCAGGACGCGCGTGTTCTTGTCGACGCCCGTGTTGGGGACGTCGGCAGCCCAGCGGAAGGGCTGGTAGGGAACGCCCAGGGACTCGAAGAGCTCGTCCCAGAAGGCGTCGTCCAGAATGAGCTGGCCGATGGTGCGCAGGAACTCACCAGACTCAGCGCCCTGGATAACGCGGTGATCATAGGTGGAGGTGAGGGTAACCAGGCGTCCGACGCCCAGGTCTGCCAGACGGTCCGCGGAGGTGCCGGCGAATTCAGCCGGGTAGTCCATGGAGCCGACACCGATGATGGCGCCGGAACCCTTGGTCAGGCGGGCGATGGAGTGACGGGTGCCAATGCCGCCCGGGTTGGTCAGGTTGATGGTGACGCCGGAGAAGTCATCCATCGTCAGCTTGTTCTTGCGGGAGCGGTCAACGATGTCCTGGTAGGCATCGATGAACTCGGAGAAGGTCTTGTTCTCCGCCTCCTTGATGGCAGCCACGACGAGGGCGCGGGAACCATCCTTCTGCGGGAGGTCGATGGCCAGGCCCAGGTTGACGTGCTCCGGCTGGACCACGGTGGGCTTGCCGTCCTTGATTTCGTAGCGCACGTTCATATCCGGGTGGATCTGAACGGCCTTGACCAGCGCGTAGCCCAGGATGTGGGTGAAGGAGATCTTGCCGCCGCGGGTGCGCTTGAGGTGATCGTTGATCATCGCACGGTTTTCCCACATGAGCTTGACCGGGATGTCGCGCACGGTGGTGGCGGTGGGGATCTCCAGGGACTCGTCCATGTTCTTGGCGATTGCCTTGAACATGCCCTTGAGCACGCGGGAGCCCGGCTCCGGTGCATCCTTGATGCGATCCAGCGGGGACTCGGACTTCTTTTCAGCCTTCTTTGCGGACTTAGCGGCCGCGGCGGAAGCCTTAGAGTCGCTCGGTGCCTTGGCACCCGGTGCGGCAGGGGACTTCTCTGCAGCCTGTGCCGCGCCCTTCTTCTGTGCGGGGGTGGTGGCCGGAGCGTCCGCAGCCTTGGACTGTGCGGCCGACTTCGGTGCCCCGTTGGCCTCAAAGTACTCGCGCCACTCCTTGTCTACGGAGTTCGGGTCCTTTGAGTACTGCTGAAACTGTTCGTCAATCAGCCACGCATTCGGGCCATAGATGCTCGAGTTGCTCACGGCAGATGCTCGCCTCTTTCTGTGCTTCTAAGTTTGTCTTTATTCGACTCTAGTAGGCCAATCCACGGGTGCGAAAGGCACCCCGAAAAGTGTCTTCCTTTATGATACGGGCCCTGTAAGTTTGGCCACTATCCTGGGCGCGTTTCGCGGCCTTTACTCCCCCTGCAGGGGGGAGAGTTGGGTGTTGGCATGGTCAATAACTTGGCGGCCCAATTTGCGGTTGGCGGTTGTTCCCAACACCGCGCCTACACCCATCGGCAGCAGCTTAGACACCCACGCCCACTTCAGCTTCTTGGTGGCTTGCTTCATAAACAGCTTGGTCAGGCGGCCGTTGAGGCCGCTGAGGGTAGGGCCGGAGAAGCGCGAGAGAGTAGCCGCGGAGGTTACACCGGACAGTGAGGTCACATCGCCCACAAAGGTATCGACCAAGGCGCTGCCCTGGGAGCCGGTAAGCACCACCAACACGAGTGCACGGCGGCGCTCCTTATCCCGGATGTCGTCACCGCGCAAGTGCGCCGAGGCGAGGATGTACCACGCGGCTGCTTCGAGGAAGACCAGGGATTCAGCGCCAACGGTGGCCGCGCCGGTGACGAGGCCGATACCGGGGATAGCAGCGGAGGCACCGGCGGCGGCACCCGTGCCGGTGATGATGTTCATGAAGTGCTTGTCAATGAGCGCTTGGAGCTGAGCCGGGCTGGCGTCGGAGTTGCGCTTCTTTACGCCTTCGACGTAGCTGATGATGACGGAAGACTGTACTGAGAGGATCTTGTCGATGGCTCCTAAGAAACCTTGGGTAATGCGGTTGGACTCATCAACCTCCAAGGTGCCTACCGTCTCGGAAGTGCTGGCCCCCTCTTTAGATGAATCCCGGCGGCTAACAGTTTTGTTCTTTTTGTCAAAGACCTTGTCGAGCATTGTCTCACCTTATTTCTTTGCTAATGCTGATTGTGAACCTGAACTGTATGTTTACCACCGTATCGAAAAGCTTTATTGAGCGCGTCGGCAAGCTAGCACACTAGGGTATGAGACATGAGCGAGTTTGAGCCTTCCCCTCCGCGTGAGGTCAGCGTGGCCGCGGCGCGCTTGCTTGCAGATTCCCTCCACGCCCGTGCCCGCGCCGCCCACGAGGCAGCACGCACCGCGCTTGCCGACGATCTCACGGTCCTCACCAGCGGCGGTTGGGTACGTGGCTGCATCGAAGAGGAATTGCGCACGGACCGTCCGCTGAGCGCGCCCGTGCGATCGTGGCGCGGGATTCCCTTCGGCGCGGATACGTCGGGCGCGAACCGTTTCATGGAGCCGCGCCCGGCCCCGGCCTGGGAAGGGATCCGGGATTGCCGCGAGTTTGGCCACGTTGCTCCGCAGCCGGTCTATTCCTGGACCGACCGCATTGAAGGCGCAGAGGACTGCCTGACTCTCGATGTCGTCCGCCCGCACCATGCGGGTGGGGTCGATGCACCGTCGGGTTCTCAGGAAGGGGAGAAGCTGCCCGTCGTGGTGTATCTACACGGCGGCAGCTTCATCGTGGGCTCCTCCCACATGTTGATGCTGCGCGGTTTCGAATTCGCGGCGCAGATGGGCGTGGTCTACGTGTCGGTGAATTTTCGCCTGGGGGCTTTGGGCTACCTTGACGTCCGCAGTCTTGGCGGGGAGGCCTGTGCCAACCCGGCCGTGGCGGACCAGGTTTTGGCTTTGGAGTGGGTGCGGGACAATATCGCGGCCTTCGGCGGGGACCCAGACAACGTCACGCTCATGGGGGAATCCGCCGGCGGTGCGGCGGTCCTGACGTTGATGGCTGTTCCGCGCGCCGAGGGCCTGTTCCACCGTGCGATTGCTCAATCACCACCTATCGGCATGATCCATTCGCGAGCGCAGTCAGTCTTTTGGGCCCGCGAGCTGGTCCACAAGATGGCCTTGCCGCGTGATACCACCGCGGATGATCTGCGCCGCGAGGATTTCGCGGACGTGGTGCGCTCCGGTCAGTCCATGATGTGGCGCGCGGGCGAGTTACTGTATCTAAATTCCTGCTATGCGCCGACTGTCGACGGCGACCTCATCCCACAGCACCCCATCGAGGCCTTTGAGGCCGGCAACCAGCACCCCGTGCCGTTACTTGTAGGAACTAATTCCGGTGAAGCTAGTTTTGGCAAGTTCCTCTACCAGCGTCAGAGTGCGCGTGAGCGCGCAGCGCTGCGCCTGTTAGCTTCCTTCGATCCGGAGAGCGCACCGGATGTCGTCGCGGCATACGGCGGTGCGGTCTCGCGCCGCGACTTCGGGGACTTGCTTACCGACGCCCTCTTCTGGGCCCCCACCGTCCGCGTGGCTTCAGAGCATGCGCGGCGCTATCCGACGTGGATGTACCGCTTCGACTTCGCCCCGGCAGCACTGCGTTGGTTGGGCTTGGGAGCGATGCACTCGATGGAGCTCTCCAATATCTTTGGTGATCCGGGAGCATCACGCGTCTCCTTCCTCACCAGCATTGCTAAATCCTCCGAAATGGAGGAGGTGACCGAGACCATGCAGGCGCAATGGGGCGAGTTCATCAGGGGAGGGGCTCCTGAAGACAACTGGCCGCAATATCGCGCACCGCAGCGCTCGACGATGGTTTTCGATGTGGAGCCGCGCGTCGAGGAGGCACCGATGGAGGGACGTCGTCAAGCGTGGGAGGCCTACGACATGTTGGAGTGGGGCACCGGGCGCCCGGAGATTCTGAAGGAACTGGGATTCCTGCTTGAGGACGGCAGCTATTGAGGGCAAACGCAGGTAAGATGTGTGGGGCCTTGGCAGCAGCCTGGGTGAGACTCCCACATGGATGGATGTTTATCACATGAGCTTTTTTGAAGATATCGCCTCTGCGCTGGACGGGGAGGGCATTGAGTCCCGCGTCAATGACGATGTGATGTTCGTGCCCATCACCTCCGATTTGGAAATCCAGTTTGTGGAAATTGACCCACTTCTGCCAGCCGCCAACGTATATATCGCCGCCGCCGACGTGGACGAGGATGACGAAGACTTCGAGGCCGTTTTGGTGTCCGTGGCGTTCTCTGTGGAGGATGCGGTTGAGGCCGTATCCCGCCACATCGCCACGGACCAGGTGGTGACGGTGCTGCGTGACCTGCTGGAGGGCACCGATGAGCGCATCGCTGAGTTGGAGTTTGTCCAGGACGAATTCAACCCGAACCTCGTCGTGGCGGAGGTAGCCAATGACTCGGAACTGCGCGTGCTGGTGGAGACCATCGACGGTGTCCCGAGCGCGGTCGTGCGTTTCCTCTCCTTCGACTTTGATGAGGAAGAGCTCGATGAGCTGGAGGATGAGGCAATCAGCAAGCTCTGGGACATCGAGACTCCAGAGGACCTGAGCGAAGAAGAGCGCGTTGCCATCTTCGGCGACGCGGAAGACGTGGACGGCGGGCTAGCCCCCATCATCGAGGTTCCTGCCGAGGCCCTCGAACTGGGCACCTACACTGATTTTGACCGTCTCTTTGACGTGCTGAGCCTTGTCTCCGATCAGGCCTTGGACTGGGAAGCCCAGCTGGTTAGCATCGATGACTCCGATTTTGACGAGCCTGATGTCTATGACATCTTCGGCGCCGATGATGAGGACGAGGATGACGTTCTTTTCGACGACGATGACGACGATGATGATGACGATGACTCCGACATCGAGGAAGGCGACGCCGACGACTAGAAGCGTCCGGGGTAGGGTAGGAGCGTACTTTTCCTAACGTCGATGAGGAGCAACCAAGACAAATGCCGATTGGCAAGGCATCACTGAGCCAGCGTCTGTGTGTTGGCACCGCGCTAGTGTGCGTGGCCTTGTCTTGGGTCCTGTCGTTGCGCTCGGACTATGGCCATCGTGATTTTGTCTTTTCCTCCGTGCTTTCGACCGGCGTGTGGTGCCTGAGTCTGCTCGGCGCAATTCTCTTCATTGCCGCACAGTGGCGGTCCTTGGGTAACCACGCACTGTTCAACCCTTTGCTTGCAGTGGCGGCAAACCTCCTCTTGTCGTCGTTGATCTTCAACATCAACATCCCCTTGTACCTCGACATGATGGGCACGGCTTTCATAGCAATCGTTTACGGCCCCGTCTTGGGAATGGGCACCGCAGTTTTGAGCGCTTGCCTGGCTAGTATCAATAACCCGTCGCTCTTGGCGTATTTGCCAACAGCCGTGGTGGTGGCCTATTTGTTTGGCTGGCTTGCGCGCCGTGGTGCGTTTAAACGAATGCTGGCCATGATGCTTGCTGGTACCGGTCTGGGCATTGTCGCAGGATTGTTGTCCGCCGTTTCTACGTGGTTACTACCCAGCGATTACGGCCAGCGCGGCCCCGCTGAACTAATAGCGCTGTGGGAGCTCATACTGCATGATGAACGCCTCGCCATACTGCTTCAGAACCTGTGCTCTGACGTCATTGACAAGACGTTTACGGCGCTTGTGGTGTGCATTGCAATCCGCTTGGCGCCGAAACCCATCCTCCGCCTTTATGACTACCCGGAGACGCGCCCAGCATTGGATCGCGTGCTGACGGAGGACAGGTTCTCACTTTCTCTTGATGAGGAGCCGCCCAAAGGTTTTCTGGACCGGACCCAGCGCTATTTCTAGCGACTGAGCATCTCAATTAGATAAGGCCCACCGGTATTAGGCGGCCTGACTAAACCCTTCGAAAAGGGAAAGCGGGGAATGCACCGGTGTGTAGGTGCTATCCACCAGCCACACGAACGTAGCCGCGCTGCTGCTGGAAATCTCATGCACTGCGGAGACGAGTTCTTCAGGAACTAGGGCTCGCACCCACGCTTCCGCTAGTGAGGGGGCGACGGGGCGGCCAGTGGGATCAGTAATGCGCACCGTAACGAGGTAGGAGGGCACGCGCTTTTCGCCATACCCCAGAACGCGGGCCTTAGCCCGCTCACCCACGCGGTGGCGCGTAATAGTAAGCGTCAGGGGGAGCGCTTCACCGCCATATATCTCTACCGGTGGCAATACCTTTGATGGCGGGCGCCACTGCGGCGTCGGCCGCGCAAGCGAGCGCGGATGGCGGATGATGCTCTCTATGGAGCGAAGAGTTTCGTGGTGGTGGTAGAGGATATCCGCGGTGAGTTCACCGGTGCTGAGAGTGGACGGGGACTGAACGGGAGTGTGAATGCTGCTGTAGTTCTTCATGGCTCACACACTAGAAAACCAAGAGGACATCACCACACCCTTATGGGAACAGCCGTTCGATGTAACGTTCGGCGATTTGACGGGGTGGATACAGTGAATGGCGATATGAAAAATACTGCAGCCCCGCAGGTTAAAATCCCGCGGGAAATTTGGGTCATGGTCACCGCCGGGTTCATCATCGCCTTGGGGTACGGGCTCATTGCGCCGCTGCTTCCACAGTTCATCGTCAGCTTCGACGTCTCGATGGCCGCGGCTGGCCTCGTTGTCTCCGTCTTTTCCGCCAGCCGCCTTGTCTTCGCACCGGCCGCCGGCTTCCTCATTGACCGCGTGGGCACGCGCCGCGTTTATGTAACGGGTTTGTTCACCGTGGCGCTCACCACCGGCTTGGTGGGGATGGCGCAGGAATACTGGCAGATTGTCGCCTTGCGGGCTATCGCGGGCATTGGTTCGACGATGTTTACTGTCGCGGCGATGGGCCTCATCGTGCGCCTAGCTCCGCCCAGCATCCGCGGGCGCTGTTCGGCCACCTACGCCACATCCTTCCTTCTCGGCAACGTGATTGGCCCGCTCGTGGGTGCGAGCCTTTCCTTCCTGGGGTTCCGGTGGCCCTTCTTTATTTACGGCACCGGTGTGGCTATTGCCGCGTTGGTCGTGTGGATCCTCATGCCGTCGGTCAATCGCGCCGATGAGCGCCGGCGCCAACTCCGTCCGATGCACGTGGCGGAAGCCTGGGCGGATACCGCCTACCGGGCGGTACTGACGTCGAACTTTGCCCAGGGCTGGATCAACATGGGCGTGCGCGTGGCTGTCCTCCCTCTGTTCGCAGCCGCCATTTTTGCCAACGGTGCCTCCATGTCGGGCGTCGCTCTGGCGGCCTTCGCCGCCGGCAACGCCATTGTGCTGCAGTTCTCCGGCTCGTGGTCCGACCGGGTCGGGCGCCGGCCGCTCATTATTGCAGGACTGGTGGGCTCTGCATTGTTCGTTGGCACGCTGGGCTTGGCGACGAACATCGTATCCCTCCTCATCCTCTCGGCCCTGTCCGGCGCGGCATCAGGCCTCATCGCTCCGTCGCAACAAGCGGCCGTGGCGGACATCGTCGGCTCGCAGCGCTCGGGCGGACAGGTGCTGTCGACATTCCAGATGGCAGGTGACTTCGGGCAGATTTTAGGCCCGATTTTCATCGGGCTGCTGGCGGATAGGTACGGATTTGAGACCGCTTTCGGGTTCTGCGCAGTAGTGGCCGCGGCTGGCATTGTGGCGTGGACTTTCGGCCGCGACACTTTGGGGGAGCGGAAGATCATTCTGCGTGGGTTGCGCCGCCGCTACCACCCGCGGCGATAGAAAGCAGAATCATCCGACAGCGAATTGCTAGCGGAGTTGTGCTGACGGAGTTTTGGGGCGGCTTTAACGCTACTTAGCGCGTGTGGCGCGCTTTCTTGCTGCATGCAGCCCAGCGTGGGGTGGTGCCAGTCTTGAAGCTGCGTTCCCTAAAACGCGTAAACCCATACACGGAAGTTTCGGAACCGGTATCTGGGCGGTTCCAGCGCTTTTGGCTACGCTCGCTCGCGGCTCCCATAACTGACCTCCATTTTTCTGCACCAAGGCAACAGAGATTAATCTTTTTCTTAATCTGCTAAGAAAAGATTAATTTATGGTGGTGAGGGCGTCAACTTCCCGGTTTGGCTCAATGTGAGGTTTAAGCCACAGTGCGCCCGGCTGCATAAAGCTGCTTTGGCATGTCACGGCGGAGGCTCCACTCAAACTGGATCGGCTTCTCACCGCTGTGCGTGACATAATCGACGTTTCCTAGGAAGGTATATGCCGAAGCCGTGTCCACCTTGTTTCGCTTGTTAAAACGGGTTGCGATGATGATGTTGCCGTTGAGCTCATGGTGGTGGATGTAGCGGCGGGCCATCGCGGACTTAAGTGATGTGGTTGATTGGGATTCCCAGTGCAATCGATCCGGTGCTAGAGGGTAGTCGCGATAGTTTGTCGAAGCACTAACGTTCTCATCCTTTTGGAAAGTAACCAGGAAAAGATCAGTGTTAGAGGCATCGAAGCGGCGAACGCCTTCGCGTGGGAGGTTGGCGAGCTTGCGCAGAGGGCCGTCGTCCAAAGCGCCGATGAGTTCGGCGAGGCTGTAGTCCGCGTGTGTTTCCAAGACACTATTCGTCGATTTCTCTGGGATGACTCGGGAGTGGTCGAGCGTGAGCCGCATAACCTGAGTTACTTCGGCGACGAAGGTGGGGCAGGAGCGGATGATGCCCAGGGCCTCGTCAATGGTCTCCGGAATTGCCGTATTTGAGTTCGCCCACAGAGCTAGCACAAGCATGGTGGCGTACCGCACCTGCTCGGGAGTCATGTCCTTTTCATAAGGCCCATCCGGAGAAACAAGGAGACTGTAGGCCGCTACGCGGTTGGGATCGTTGATGTGTAACAGCACCCGGATTCGGCTGAGCAGAAACTCTTCGTGCTCGCTCGCAGGGCCGGAGGGCAGCAGGTTCTCGTCGCGAAGCAGCCTGGTCCACGTAATCCCCTTGCGACGGTAGATGTCTTCCACGGGGACGCCTGAGCTATTTATGAAGCTTGCGAGGTCGGTCGTGCCGTAGTCAGTAATGAGTGCTCGTATCTTCTTAATGGAGTTGCGGGCCAAGCGTTTAATGTTCTTTAGAACGCGATCGGTCGTGACTCGGTCCAAGGTGATGTTGGAGCCCGGCGGGGCAGTGGGGAATCCTTGCTCTACCTCTTTAGCCAGGTTCTTTCCACGTGCGGCAGTCAGCACTTTGAAACGCTCTTCAAAATCGAATTCCTCGTGCTGGAGACCTAAGAAATCAAAGACGGTACAGGCGTTCTTTCCTTCGTTGAGGCGCAGACCTCGGCCAAGCTGTTGGACGAAGAGCACCGGGCTTTGCGTCGGGCGCAGAAGCAACAGCGTGTTGACCGCTGGGATATCGACGCCTTCGTTGAAAATATCGACCGCGAAGATGATCTTGATAGTGCCTTCGCGAAGCTGCTCAATGGCGCGACGACGCTCATCAATGTTGAGCTTGCTGCTGACCGCTAGGGCAGGGATACCGAAAAGGTTGAATTGCTCCGCCATGTATTCGGCGTGGGCGATGGTCACACAGAAGCCAAGGGCTTTCATCTCGGAGAGATCGAAAATGCGACGGTTGAGCTCATTGATGATGAACCTGGTGCGCTTTTCTCCGGCCTTGATATAAAACTCGCTCAGCTCCGAAGCTTGATAGTCCTTCTTTCCACGGTTCCAGGTTAGGCTCGTCAGGTCAGTAGCATCGTCGACTCCGTAGTAGTGCAACGGTGCGAGGAGCTGGAGGCGCAACGCATCCCAGAGGCGAAGCTCATGGGCTACGCGATAATCGAAATACTTCTGGACGTTCTCACCGTCACCGCGCTCCGGTGTAGCCGTGAGGCCAAGGAGCTCACGCGGCTGCAGGTAGTCCAGAACAGCGCGATACGTTGCGGCTTCGGCGTGGTGGAACTCATCAATGACGACGACTTCAAAATGGTCCGGCGCAATCTGGGCCAGGCGCTTGCCATGCAGCGACTGGATGCTCGCGAAGACATGGTCCCACTGGGCGGGCTGATCACCGCTTAGGAGGAGCTCGCCAAAGCTGGCAGTGCGAAGAACCTCGCGGTACGTCCGCTGGGCCTGGGTGAGAATCTCACGCCGGTGGGCAATGAAAAGTAGTCGTGGCCTTCGCCCCAGTTTCTCGCATAGGCGGCGGTAGTCAAGTGCAGCCACGACCGTCTTGCCTGTACCGGTGGCGGCAATGAGGAGGTTGCGGTGACGACCGTGAACTTCGCGCTCGGAGTCTAAAGCTTCGAGCATCTCCTCCTGATAAGGATAGGGCTCGACGCGAAGGCCTGATAGCTCGAGCTTTTCGCCGGGCTTTGATTCGAGGAATTTGGCGCTGCCTAGCGCGTCCTTGAGGCGCTCGTAGTCCTTCTCGGGATCAAATGCTTTGAAGTGGGCATCGTACCAATAGCTGTCGAAGGTTTTGATGAACTTCTCAATGATCTCCGGCGTGGAGGAACGAGAACCTCGGACGTTCCACTCCCAGCCGTCAACAAGCGCTGAGCGCGAAAGGTTTGAGCTGCCGATGAAGGCGGTGTCGAACCCGGACTTTCGCCGGAAGAGCCAGGCCTTGGCATGCAAACGTGTGCTCTTGTGTTCGTAGCAAATGCGGACTTCAGCACCGTAATCTTCCACGAGTCGGCGCACTGCGGCTGCTTCGGTCGCCCCGCAGTAAGTGGACGTAATGACTCGCAACGGAATCTGGTGATCCCTGAGGTATTCCAGTTCATCGCTGATGATCGCAATGCCCGAGCTCTTGATGAAAGCGCACAGCAGATCGACGGAGTCCGCCGTTCTAATCTCACGGGCGATCTCAACCGACATATTGGTGTCGTCCACGCTGTTGGTGAACAAGGCACTGGTGTTGAGCGAGACTTCCGGAAGCTCCGGGGCCTCCTCGAGCTCTGATCGATAGATGGCGTAGAGCAGCTGTTCTGCGGCGATAGACTCATCCGCACCAAGATGTTGTGCTAGCGCATTGATGAGGGCAACGCGGTCTTCCGCCTTCGTCATCTCGGTGAGTTTTTGTTCAAGTGCTTTGGCGAAATGCTGAGACACTGCCGCGGCGAAGCGCGGATTGACGTCCTTCGTGGACTCGTGAGCGATGCCAGTAGCAGCCGTGGGGCGAGCCCGTTTGGTCTCCTCGATCCGCTCCTGAATACGAGCGGTGACCGGGGTTTCGTAGATGCCGAAGGGCAGGATGGATTCGGAGCTCATAGGCGCGAAGAAATGAGTTTGACGGTGGGAATGTCTGCGGGAGCCCAGTCGAGTTCCCGTGCCTCAGGTGAGGTCACCCAACGCGTCTCGTCGTGATCACTAAGGGTTAGTTCACCGGACTCGATGCGGCACAGGAATGTAGTTAGCTCAATGGTGGCGAAGTCATACTCGTACAAGGTCGAGGTGACCTTGTCGCCAACGGTTGCGGTTACGGAAAGCTCTTCCTTGATCTCACGCGCCAGCGCCTGCTCCGGGGTTTCGCCCGACTCAACCTTGCCGCCCGGAAACTCCCACATGCCGGCGAGGGACTTTCCAGGAGCCTTTCGACAGGCCAGGAAACGATTGCCGTCTGTGAAGACGGCGCCGACAACACGAATCGGTGAACTCATGGGGACCAGTATGCCGGCTAGCCCCGGTCTTATCTAGGAATTCGCGCCCGTGGCAGCAGAAATATGCGCAGTCACAATGTCATCAATCAACCGCGCGGCCAGCTTGGCGGTGTGGGCGTCGATGTCGAAGGTGGGGTTGAGCTCGACGACGTCGACAAGCGCGAGGCGTCCCGTGGCGGCGATGGTGAGTGCGAGTTCCCGGATGATGTTTACCGGGACGCCGAGGCCTGCGGGGGCGGAGACGCCCGGTGCTTGGTCGGCGGGCAAAACGTCCAAGTCGATGGAGAGGTGGATGGGTGTGGTGCCGGCGCAGATGCGCGCGGCGGTGTCACGCACCTGGGCGCGGTCCATGCTGAGCAATTCCTCGTCGAGGACGACGGTGACGCCGAGGGCGGAGGCTTCGTCGAAAAGCACCGGCGTGTTGTTAGGGCGGGAGATTCCCAGGACGGAATAGTCGAAGTCCTCGCGGCCGACCAGCTCAGAAATCTGCTTGAACGGGGTGCCGGAGGTGGGCACGTCTGCGGTGCGGAGATCGAAATGCGCGTCCAGGTTGATGACCTGCAGTGGGCCCTGGGCGCGGAAGGCGCCGCGGTGGGAGCCGAAGGCCGTCTCGTGGCCGCCGCCGAGGATGATGGGCAGGTGCCCGGCGCGCGAGAGTGTCTCCACTGCTTCGGAGAGGCGCTCGTGGGAGCCCTCCAGGTCGGTGCCTTGGGTGGTGATCGTGCCGGCGTCGTAAAGCGGGTGCGTATGGTGCAGCGCCAGGGAACCCAGGGCGCTGCGCAGGGCGGCCGGGCCCGCAGCCGCGCCGGGGCGGCCATGGTTGCGCTCAACGCCCTCGTCGGAGGCAAAACCCAGGAGTGCGACGCCGGGATCTGCCTGGGGCTTGGCGACGTCCAGCGGGCGAACCACGCTGTGCCACCGCGCATGCTCGGGGCCCGGGCCATCGGAGCGGCCGGACCACTCGGGGGCGGGGGAGTAGGCGGGGGCATCAACGGTGTTCATGGTTATCCTTTCGCGTCTGTTCCTTGCGGGGCAGTCTCTTGTGGGGCACTCGTGGCGGCGGTGCGGCGGCCGGTGAGGTAGAAGATGGCCGTCATCAGGAGGATGAAGATAAAGCCCGTGGCGAGTGCCGGGCGGTACTGCTCCTGCCACACCATGATGCCAAAAGTGAAGATGATGAAGGCGATGGAGAAGTATTGGCCCCAGGGCCAAAAGGGGACGGTGTATTCCAGACTGGCGCGTTCTTCGGTGGGCATCTGGCGGCGGGAGGCCACGTGGGCCAGGAGGATCATCAACCACACGTAGATGGTGGCGAAGGTAGCCAGGGAGGCGATGATTTCGAAGACATTCTCCGGGATGAGCGCGTTGAGCGCGGTGCCGATGATCATGACGATGAGCAGGATAATCATGGTCATGACGGGCACACCCCGAGTCTTCTTCGCCATGATCTGCGGCGCGAGGTTCTGGCGTGCCAGGCCGGTAAGGACGTTGCCGGCGCCGAAGAGATCAGCATTAATAGCGGAGACCGCCGCGGTGATGACGACGACGTTGAGGGCGGCCGCGGCCCAGGTAACACCAAGGGTGGAGAAGATTTGGACGAAGGGGCTTTCCTCACCGGTGATGCTGCGCCAGGGGTTGATCATCAGGATGACCAGGATGGCCAGGACATAGAAGAGCAGGATGCGCACCGGGATGGTGTTGACGGCCTTCGGTACGGACTTGGCGGGATCTTCTGCCTCCGCACTGGCGACGCCGACGATCTCCGTGCCGCCGAAGGCGAAGAGAACGAGGATGAAGGAGGCGACCATACCGGAGACGCCGTTGGGGAAGAAGCCGCCATCGTTGACCAGGTTGGTCGGGCCGGTGGTCTCTGCGGTGGAGAGGCCGAAGACTAAGACAGCTACGCCACCTAGGATCATCGCGATGACCGCGCCGACCTTGACGATGGTGAAGGCGAATTCCAGCTCGCCGAAAGCCTTGACGGTGGCGAGGTTGGCGCCGCCGACGAGAAGCAGTGTGGCGGCGACCCACACCCACTTGGGTGAGCCGGGGAACCAGAATTGCATGTAGACGCCGATGGCGGTGAGGTCGGCGAGAGCCACGATGACCATCTCGAAGGCGAACATCCAGCCGGTGATGTAGCCGGCCCAGGGGCCTAAGAAGGTGCGGGCGTATTCGGCGAAGGAGCCGGTGACGGGGTGGTGCACGGACATCTCACCGAGTGCGCGCAGGAGGAAATAAACCACGGCCCCGCCGAGGAGGTAGACCAAGAGGACCGAGGGGCCGGCGGCCTGGATGGCGCCGGCAGAACCGTAGAACAGGCCAGTGCCGATAGCTGAGCCTAAGGCGATGAAGTGCAGGTGCCGGTGTTTCAAGCCGGCGCGCTTGGCGGTGGTTTCTGCCACGGGGATGCGTCCTCCTCAGTTCCCCAATGCGGTGCTCGTTGGTTCCGGCGCCGCGGATGAAGGGGAGTGGTTGGTGCGGGTGGGTCTGGGAGTTACTTTCCTCTAGTTCAGACGTGGGGTCAATTTTGTGGTGGGGGTGGCACGGTTGGGCTCTATGGCGGGGGACTCATTCCGCTTATGGGGGTGACGTGTGTGACAAGTGTGTGTGGTGCCGCTAGTATGTGGAAGACCTGCGTGTGGCTGTCGCGTGGGCACGGCTTCAAGCAACCGCCTTTTCTTGGTGTGTGCTTGATCGGCGCGATCATTTAAGAGAACGCGTTTGTGGCCGTGCTAATGACGTGTAGTTTCCACCACCGTGAGGTAGAACATGAACTCTGAAGACGCAATCGTTGACGCCTTCTACGAGAGCGACGACGATGTCCCCTCCAAGAAGGGCATCTGGCGCCTCTTTGTCTACAGCGCTATTGGCGCTTTCGTATTCTTCTTTCCCATCAGCTATGACGGAAAGAAATCCATCCCGCTTGACCACATGGTCACCATCATCCGCACCTATGCCGATGCCTTCGTGCCCTGGTTCATCCTGGCGCTGGCGCTCTATGGCACGGTGCGCAGCATCGTGAACAAGAACTGGCGGGAGGGGCCGCTGCAAGCGGTCTTTACAGTTCTCAACGTGGTGGGCCTGGTGGTCTCCTTCCTCATGGTCATCGGAACCCTGCCGGGAGTGCTGGGCAACGAGGACATCGTGCCCTTCCTGTGGAATTCCATTGCCACCCCGGTGGGCCTCATCGTGCCGATTGGCGGCGCCTTCCTGGGCCTGCTGATTGGCTATGGCCTCCTTGAATTCGTGGGCGTGTTCATGCAGCCCATCATGCGCCCGCTGTGGCGCACGCCGGGGCGCTCCGCCATCGACGCGGTGGCCTCCTTCGTGGGCTCCTACTCGCTGGGAATCCTGATTACTGACCGCGTGTATCAGCGCGGCGGCTACACTGCGCGTGAGGCATCCATCATCGCGACGGGCTTCTCGACGGTCTCAGCGGCCTTCATGGTGATCGTCGCCAAGCAGCTCGACCTGATGGGCATGTGGGGGACCTACTTCGCGGTATCCCTCGTGGTGACCTTCGTGGTTACTGCAATCACCGTGTGGATTCCGCCGCTGAGCAGAATCCCTGATGAGTACGTGGACGGCGTGCAACCGGACCCCGAAAAGCCGGTCAAGGGTAACTTCATCAAGGCCGCCTGGCGCGAGGCGCTGCTGGCGCTGGACCGTGCGCCGTCCTTGGGTGCTGCCATCTGGGAGAACCTGCGCGATGGCGTGCGCATGGCGGCGGCAATCGTGCCCTCCATCATGTCCGTGGGCCTGATCGGCCTTCTGCTGGCTAACTTCACCCCGCTCTTCGATTGGTTGGGCTACCTGTTCTATCCCTTCGCATGGATTGTCCAGCTGCCGGAACCGGCGCTCGCGGGCAAGGCAGCCGCTATAGGAATCGCGGAAATGTTCCTGCCTGCCACCGTGGCGGCTGGGTCCTCGAGCATGGTGCTCAAGTTCGTCATCGGAGTGGTGGCGATTTCCGCCATCATCTTCTTCTCCGCGCTGGTGCCGTGCATCTTGGCCACCAAGATTCCGATCAAGCTGTGGCAGATCGTGGTCATCTGGTTCGAGCGCGTGGTGCTCACCATCATCATTACGACGCCAATTGCCTTCTTGGTGACCTAAGGAGGGCTCAGATGAGGGCTCACTAGAATGTGGGCCCATGAGTACCTCCCGAGTCCCGGCGGCGCGCAACGCGCTGGAAATCCTCCGGCTGCTGTCCACTATCGACGTGCCGATTTCCGCCGCGCGCATTCGCAGTGAGCTGAACCTGCCGCGCTCGTCCACCTACCACCTGCTCAAGGAGATGGTAGACGCGGGATTCGTGGTGCACCTGCCGGAGAACCAAACCTATGGGTTGGGGCTCGCTGCCTACTCCATGGCCGCGGCTTATGCCACGCAGCAGCCCCTCGTGAAGGCAACGCAGGGGCATCTTGAACGCATCGCCAGCACTGTGGGCGGCTCGGGGCACCTGTCACGTTTGGCGGGGTCGGAGATCCTCTACCTCAACGAGGTGCGCGCGCCGGGGGCGCTGTCACTGGTCACGGAGAGGGGAGTGCGCCTGCAGGCACAAAAGACGGCCTCCGGGCGCGCCATGCTGGCGCTGCTACCAGAAGCGGAATGGCGGGCGGCCTATTTCCCTGGTTCCTTAGGTTTTGGGGAGTACAAGGAGATACTGTGCCAGGTACGCGAGCGTGGTTGGGCCGAAGAAGTTGAGGTGGTGGCGCGGGGGCAGGCGTCGGTTGGCGTGGCGGTGGTAGACCACGTTGGCAGGCCCGCGGCGGCGTTGGCGGTGACTTTTCCTGTGGGCACCGTTGATGCCGCCGGAGTGGCGCAGAAATTACACGCGGCTGCGCAGCAGGTGGCGGCGAGGATGTACGGGCGCCGTTAGTGCGCGTGGGTGTGCGAGGTGCTTGCGCGCCGGGGAACCTGTTGTACTATGAGCGCAGCGCGTAAGGCTGTCGCGCGTATCACTATTTTTCTAAACTTGTGAAAGCAAGTACGTATTTTCACGTGCCTTTTCTACCCCTTATTGAAAGGGGTGAGGTGCGGGTAATGCAGTGACGTCGAAGGAGCCTTACATGTCCAATTCTTATCCCTCCACCGTGACCGTGGGTATCGGTGCGCTGAGCATCGAAGAGGTTGTAGCCGTAGCGCGCTATGGCGCACAGGTAGAAATTTCTGAGGATGCCCTGGCGGAAATCGCCTCCACTCGCGAGCGTGTCGAGGAGCTGGCCCAGGACCCGACTCCGGTCTACGGCATTTCTACTGGTTTCGGCGCGCTGGCCCGCCGTCACATTCCAGAGGAGATGCGCGCGCAGCTGCAGCTCTCGCTCGTGCGCTCCCATGCTGCGGGTACGGGCCCGGAGGTAGAGCAAGAGGTTATCCGAGCGCTCATGTTGCTGCGCCTGTCCACCCTGTGTACTGGCCGCACCGGCGTGCGTCCGGTGGTGGCGCAGACCTATGCCGCGGTGCTCAATGCGAATATCCACCCAGTGGTTCGCGAATACGGCTCCTTGGGCTGCTCCGGTGATTTGGCGCCGCTCGCGCACTGCGCGCTGGCGCTGTTGGGCGAGGGCGAGGTGCGCGTCGATGGCGGCGACATCACCCCAGCCGCTGAGGCCCTGGAGGCTGCCGGCATTGAGCCGCTCAAGCTGCGTGAGAAGGAAGGCTTGGCGCTAATCAACGGCACCGACGGCATGCTGGGGCAGCTGTGCCTGGCTATTACAGATCTGCGCGAACTGGCCAAGACCGCGGATATTGCCACCGCAATGACGGTGGAAGGTCTGCTGGGCACTCTGGTGGTCTTCGCCGATGACCTGCAGCAGCTGCGCCCGCACCCGGGCCAGGCGGATGCTGCGGCGAATATCCTCTCGGTGGCGGAAGGCTCGGAGATTCTCGCGGCGGCCCTCGAGGACTTCAAGAAGAAGCAGGTCCAGGACGCCTATTCGGTGCGCTGCGCCCCGCAGGTGGCCGGTGGTTTCCGCGATACCCTGGCGCATACCGCCTTGGTTGCGGAGCGTGAGCTCGCTGCGGCCGTCGACAACCCGGTGGTGGCCAAGGATGGGCGCGTGGTTTCCAACGGTAACTTCCATGGCGCGCCGGTGGCCTACGCGCTGGACTTTTTGGCCATCGTTGTGGCTGACCTGGCTTCCATTTCTGAGCGCCGGACCGATCGCTTCCTCGACGTTGCCCGCAACCGCGGCCTCAACGCCTTCCTGGCCGATGACCCGGGTGTGGACTCTGGCCACATGATTGTGCAGTATGCGCAGGCGGGTATTGTCTCTGAGCTCAAGCGCCTGGCCAACCCGTCCTCGGCGGATTCTATCCCGTCTTCGGCGATGCAGGAAGACCACGTCTCCATGGGCTGGTCGGGTGCGCGCAAGCTGCGCAAGGCAGTCGATGGCCTGCAGCGCGTGCTTGCCATCGAAATTCTCACCGCCGCCCGCGCTATTGATATGCGTGAGGGCCAGCCGGCCAAAGGTACTGGCGCGGTCATCGACGCTCTGCGCCAGACCGTGCAGGGTCCGGGCACCGACCGCTACCTCTCCCCGGAGATTGAGGAGACCGTGCGCCTGGTCAAGGAAGGTGCATTGGTGGATGCGGTAGAGGGGGCCGTCGGCACGTTGCGCTAACTCCACCCCAGCCCCATGGTCCACGCGGTCCATGGGGCTTTCTCGTCCGCCCTTGATTTCAAAAGTGCAGACCTGGAAGTACAGACCTGCTGGTCGTCGCAAAGCACTGCCTTGGCGCTTCACGACGCCCACCTGCGTGAATGCACTTCCAGGTCTGCACTTTTGGCTGGGCGCCGGATTGCAGGTAGTGCGGCGGAGGCGAAGTACGGAAGCCTATCTGTGGCGAGGCGCACAAAGCTGGGTTATGAGTAGTGCATGAACAATGAACAACTCTTTAACTTCTTAGACCAGCATCTTATCGACCTTCGCAAGCTACCCAATGATGATCCCCGGTGGAAGAAGGTGCATGCTGGCAAGGTTGCCAAACTGGCGTGGTGCTTCGTACTGCCGATGATGCATTGGCACGAACTCAAGCCGTGGCAGAAGGAGACCACGAAGGCATATGTGCTCGGGTTGACCTTGCCCAAGGCAACATTAGTGGGAAAATCCGCCGCCCTTATTCACGGAATTTCGCTGGTTGTGCCGCCGACCGAATGGGAGGCAACGTTGCCTTCGAACTCGGTACCTCCACGATCTAAAGCCACTGTCCGTTATCGCCGCATGGACTTGCGCGGTAAAGAGACGGTGGTTCACGGGATTCGCGTGTCAACCCTGGAGCGCACGGCCATTGATATTGCGCGGTTCTATGGATTTGAGGAGGGGCTCGTTGCCGTCGATGACGTGCGGGCGCGCAATGTTGGCCAGTTCTGGATCAGTGAGACGCTCGGCGCTATGGGGAGAGTTAAGGGTGTTGCCGCCGCGCGGCGGGCGGTTGCTGAAAGCGTCAATTGCGCGGAGTCACCGTGGGAATCCTATGCCCGTGCCTTGATTCTTGCGGCGGACTACCCGGAGCTGCGCTGGGTCAAGGC
>QWCP01000146.1_pt1 | contig 73904 bp, 61 predicted proteins | sample 1972561 | NCBI WGS metagenome assembly QWCP01 (sample SAMN09866705, study PRJNA288562) | Human vaginal metagenome isolate pre4_vaginal, whole genome shotgun... | isolation source: vagina | host: Homo sapiens | place: USA: California
TTAAGAAAACTCCTGAGTTTTGCTTCTAATTATCTTATATTTTATCACCTTTAAAAAGAATAATCAAATTTCGTATATGAGAGAATGTAAATATTTTTTTATAAGGATAGCTAATGCAAGTTAAAAAAATTAGGGGTTTGGGGATATTCCCCAACAAGCAAAATAGATTAAAACAAACAGTGGCTTTATAGTTGATTTAATCTATTTTTTCGTAAGTGCATATGCACTTACTGTGCTTGCTATTCAAGTGCTATATATGATATAAAAATTTAAGATAGTGACTTTATTTTAAAAATGAGATAGTATAATATGTTAGGTAATTGAATAATTAAAATTTTAAGATAGGGGGTATAAATTGAAAGAAAATTTGCATAATATAGCATTTTCAAAAGAACATTATATAGAAACTATCTATATATTGTTAAAAGAAAAAGATCGTGTTTACAACAAAGATATAGTAGAATATCTAGAGCTAAGCAAGGCATCTGTTAGTGTTGCAGTAAATAAATTAATTCAAGAAGAATATGCTTACAGAGAAAATAGATCAATAAAACTAACCAGTAAGGGTATAAGGGTAGGAAAAGAATTATATAAAAAGCATATTTTTTTAACAGATTTATTTTTGAAATTGGGAATTGATCAAAAAGAAGCAGAAAAACAAGCGTGTGAAATTGAGCACATATTATCAGATAATACCTTTAATAAGATTAAAGATTTTATGTGTAAAAATAATCAATAAATGAAAAGTAAGCAGTCAAATAATTATTTGGCCGCTTATTTTTTTATTTGGAAAGATATTGAGTTTTAATATCATTAATGATAAAATTAAGTTAGTCAAAACTAACTTAATCAAGGAGGGCGTTAAGTCAATGGATATCAAAAGAGAGTATAAGAAAAAAACTATAGAAATTTCACAAGAAAGAGAATTAGATTTATTTGATTTAGCTGTAAGCATAATAAATAATAATGTCATAGGAAATAACTCATACATGATATATGAAAATGAAGATGAAATATCGCTGGGCATAGGAGAATACATAGGAATTGAAGTATATAAAAATAAAATATTGTTAACGCAAGAAGGGCATTCAGTAGAGTATGTGGTGAACGATTTAAGCGAAGATATTAAGAAAATTTTTAATGAGCTTAATTTTGATGACTGGAGAATGTATGGGATTGCAGATTTTAATTATGCTAAGAATACTTTTTTAAAGAATGTTAGCGACAAAGAAGTTTTGATGAAATTATTTATTCCTAGAACCGATATTAGAATTTTGAAGGATTCATTAGAAATAAAAACTATAGATAATTTTGATGAAATTATTTTAAACTTTGATACAGAACGCTTTGATTTAGAAGATAAAGATTTTAATGTTAATTTAGAAGAAGTTAAGAATTTAGATGGGGATTATTATAAGGAAATAGTCAAAAAAGCTATAGGAGAAATTAAAAATGACAAATATGATAAAGTGATTTTATCTAGAAAGATTAATTTAGAGAAAAAAATTTCTATAAAAGATAGTTACTTGAAAGGAAGGAAGTTTAATACACCTGCTCGATCATATTGTTTTAGAATAGGAGATTTGGAAGCTGTAGGATTCAGCCCTGAGACTGTAGTGGAGGTTGATAAGAAAAGGCAAGTATATACATTTCCGTTAGCTGGGACTAGAGCATTAACTAACGATTTAGCAATAAATAAAGAGTTAAAAAGAGAACTATTAAAAGATCCAAAAGAAATAGCGGAGCATGCTGTTTCTGTAAAATTAGCTTTTCAAGAATTAGAACGCGTTTGTGATGAAGATAGCATATCTGTAATTAGGTTTATGGATGTACTAGAAAGAGGCACTGTTCAGCATTTAGCATCAAGGTTAAAAGGAACTTTGAGGAAAGAATTTAATGAATGGCATGCGTTTACAGCACTTTTTCCAGCAGTAACAGCATCAGGAATACCAAAAAAAGAATGTATTGAAGCAATAGATAGGATAGAGAAAGATAAGCGAGGAATATATAGCGGAGGCGTATTAACTTATGATAAAAATGGAACTTTAGATGTTGCCTTAGCATTAAGAACTGCTTATCAGACAAGTGCGGAAACGTGGATCAGGGTTGGCGCTGGAATAGTTAAACTTTCTAATTGCAAAAGAGAATTGGAAGAAACAAAAGAAAAAGCAGGAAGCATTTTAGACAAGTTAGTTTATATAGAAGATTAAGAGATGGATATATTTATTAACACTACGCAATCTAAATACAAAATATATTTAGATTGCATAGCTTTAAAAAACTTAAATGAATTTATTGCAAGCAAAAAAGAGTACAAGAACATTATAGTAATAACAGATAGCAATGTGGACCATTTTATAGACAACAGTTTTAATTTAAAAAATTATAAGCTTTATAAGTATGTTATAGAAGCAGGGGAAAAGTCCAAAAATATAGAAACATACTATAAAATAATAAGATATTTGACCTCAATAAACGCGGATAGGCATGATTTAATTATTGCATTAGGTGGTGGGGTAGTAGGTGATTTAGCTGGATTTGTTGCCTCTACTTATATGAGGGGCATAGATTATATTCAAATACCTACTAGTCTTTTAGCTATGGTTGATTCATCCATTGGATCAAAAACGGCAATCAATACAGAGGACGGGAAAAATTTAATCGGAAGTTTTTATAATCCTAGAGCTGTGTTTATAGATTTTACTTACTTAAAAACCCTTCCTCAAAAAGAATTTCTAAATGGACTGTCTGAAACAATTAAAGCTTCTATTATAAAAGATAGAAAACTATTCGAATTAATTATAGAAAGCGATTTAAACAATGAAGAAATAATAAAGAAGATTGTAAAAAGAAGCATTGAAATTAAAAAGGAAATTGTCGAGAGGGATTTAAAAGAAACAAAAGAAAGACAACTTTTAAATTTTGGTCATACAATAGGTCATGCTTTAGAAAAATTAAGTGACTATACCTTACCACATGGCTATGGGGTTTCAATCGGAATGGCAATGATAACTAGAGGATATTACAGAATGGGAAAAACAGATGAGAAAACCTATAAAAGAGTAGAAGAAATACTTAGAAAAAATCATCTGCCAACTCATGGTAGCTATAGTACAGAAGACCTCTACAGTGAAATTTTAAAAGACAAGAAAAGCAATGGAAACAAGATAAATATTATATATCCTAAATTAATAGGTGATTGCAGAATTGATACGGTAGATAAATCTAACTTATTAAAATTGTTAAAACATTGCTTATGATAGGTGGTTGTCGAATGAATGTAAAAATTAAGCCGAATGCAATTAAGGGAGAGCTGAAGTCGATACCATCAAAGTCACTATTACATCGAGCCATCATATTAAGCGGAATATCAAAGGATAGAGAAACTAAATTAGAGAATGTAAACACAATATCAAAAGACGTAGAAGCTACGCTTACTTGTATGGAAAAATTAGGGGCTAAAATTAAGGCGGAAGGAGACTCCATTAGAATTGCAAGCCTTGGAAATATAAAGAAATCTAAAGTTGAATTACACTGTGGAGAAAGTGGAACAACACTTAGATTACTTTTACCACTTGTAAGTACATTTTCAAAAACAGCAACAGTAGATTGCTCTGAAGGTCTTAGAAAAAGACCAATTAGAGAATTAATCGAAACATTAGAAGAATCAGGGTTATATTTCGAAGAGAAGGAATTTTCTATTAACATATCAGGAAATGTAAATTCTGATTTTTTTAGAATTAGTGGTGATATTAGTTCTCAATATGTCAGTGGCTTGCTTTTGCTTTCTTCGCTACTAGATCAAAAAAGTTCAATATATCTTACTACTAAATTAGAATCTAGGGCTTATGTAAATATAACAATAAAAGTATTAAGAGATTTTGGAATAATAGTTAATGAATTAGAAGAGAGTGTATTTGAAATATATGGGGGGAGAGACAAAATACTCCCGCCTAAAGAATATCAAATAGAAGGTGATTGGTCTAATGCAGCATTTTTTATTGCAGGAGGTTGTTTAGGAGACTCGATAAAGATGTCTGGTTTAAATTTAGAATCTAGTCAAGGAGATAAAAAGATAGTTCAAATTCTTAAAAAAGCTGGAGCAATTCTCGCCTGTTCTGACGATTGCATAAGTTCTAATGGAAGCCATTTAAACTCCTTTGAAGTAGATTTTTCTGAAACACCTGATTTATTTCCGATTTTATCAGTAGTGGCTGCATTATCAAAAGGACAAAGTATTTTAAAAGGTGGAGAAAGACTAAAACTTAAAGAAAGCAATCGAATAGAAAGTACATTTCAGATGTTAAAAAGTTTAGGGGCAGACGTAAAAAAAAGAGATGATGGACTGATTATTCAAGGGAAGGAAATTTTAGATGGTGGAATTGTGAATTCTTTTAATGACCATAGAATTGTTATGTCAGCAACCATGGCATCTATTAAATGTAAAGAACCTGTCTCGATAGTAAATGCAGGAGCGGTAAAAAAATCATATCCTAATTTTTTTGACGACTTTAAAAAAGTAGGAGGGATCTTTGATGTCATCAGTTAGTATAGGAGAAAACATAAAAATAAGCCTTTTTGGAGAATCTCATGGTTTTGCTATTGGAGGAGTAATAGATGGATTACCTCATGGACAAAAAGTTGATATGGAAAAACTAGACAAATTTATGGCAAGAAGAAAACCAGGTTCTGGGAAATATGTAACTCAAAGAAAAGAAAGAGATGAAATAAAATTTTTATCAGGGATAAAGGATTCTATTATTATGGGAGATCCACTGGCAGTTATTATTGAAAATAATAATATTAGACCGGAGGATTATAAAGCTTTAGCGTATACTCCAAGACCGTCACATATTGATTTTTCAGCTAAGAAAAAATTTGGAGAGCATATAGATTTAAGTGGTGGTGGGCATTTCTCTGGAAGGTTAACAGCGATTTTAACAGTTTTTGGAGGTATCGCTAAGCAAATCCTTGAAAGCAAGAATATTCTTGTATCTGCTCACCTAGATAGAATTAGAGAAATTCAAGACACAAGACATAATGATATAGAAAACATACAGAAGGCTGTAGATAAGTCGGAGAACAATAGATATTCTATAATTAATGAGGAAAATATGGAAAAAATTGATAAAGTCCTACAGGAGTTAGTAAAAGAAAAGGATTCTACTGGAGGTATAGTAGAGTGTTCTGTCTTTGGCTTATCCCCTGGGGTAGGAAATCCTGTATTTGATGGGTTAGAAAATAATATTGCTAAGATGTCTTTTGCCATACCGGGAGTTAAAGGAATAGAATTCGGATCTGGATTTGAGGGTGCTTTGAAATTAGGTTCAGAGAACAATGATAACTTCTATATTGATGAAAGAAAAGAAATAAAGACCAAGACTAACCATGCTGGTGGAATACTTGGTGGAATAAGCAGTGGAATGCCTATAAATTTAAAGGTAGCCTTTAAACCAACTCCATCTATTGGGAAGGAACAAGAAACAGTGAATATACAAACAATGAGCAATACTAGGATAAAAATAAAAGGAAGGCATGATCCTTGTATAGCAATAAGAGGTGTTGTAGTAGTTGAGGCGATAGTGTCTTTAGTAGTATTAGACTATTTATTATAAATAGCAAGTTAGAGGAGCAAGTATGGAATATGGATTACTAGGGAAAAAACTAATTTATAGTTTTTCTCCAATGATACACAAGTATTTTGGGGACTATGAATATGAATTAGTAGAATGTAGTGAAGAAGATATAATATTAATTTTAAGTGGAAAGAAATTTAAAGGCTTAAACATTACAAATCCATATAAGATAATGGCAAAAGAATATTGTGATAAGTTAGATGAAAGTGCAAGAAAGACAGGTTGTGTAAATACGATAGTAAATAAAAATGGCAGTTTGTATGGATATAATACAGATTATTATGGTTTTTTACACATGATTAAGAAGATAAAATCCATAAAGAAAGAAAGTCCGTTTTCTATCATTGGATCAGGAGCTACAGCAAGGATGAGTAAGGTAGTCCTAGAAGATTTAGGATGTCAATCAATAAAAATAATTTCTAGAGAAGATATAAAAAACCATAATATTGAAGAACTTATTAAAGACACAGAGATACTTATAAATTGTACACCAATAGGAGTTTATCCACTTGTTGATGAAAGCTTTCCTGTAGAAATAAAAAAACTGATTAAATTAAAGCATGTCATTGATTTAAATTATAATCCTTTAAACACGAGGCTGATGATAGAAGCGAATGAACTAGGGTGTAAGGCAAACTCAGGTCTTTCAATGCTAGTTGCTCAAGGGAAAAAAGCTGCGGAAATATTCTTGAATAAGAAAATAGATTATGACTTAATAGATGAGGTAGAAAGAAAGATAAGAAAGAGATTATTAAATATCGTATTAATTGGTATGCCAGGAAGTGGAAAAACTGTAATAGGAAGGGAGTTAGCACATAGAATTAACAGGGAGTTTGTAGATGTTGACAACTGTATTGAAAGTTCTCATAAAATGACTGTTCAAAAGATGATTGAAGAAAAGGGAATAACTTTTTTTCGTAAAATTGAAAAGGAAGTAGTAAGGGAAGAACTATTATCTTTTTCCAGAGTGATTTCTACTGGTGGCGGGGTTATTGAGGATAGAGAAAACTGGAGATACCTAAAATACAATTCACAAGTTATTTATATAGAAAGAAATTTAGACCAACTTGATACCAAGGGACGTCCTCTTTCACAAGGTGGACTAGATAGATTGAATAGTATTTATGAGAAAAGAAATCCTGTTTACAAGAAACTTTCGGATTATAGGGTTAAAAATAATAAAAATCTTCTAGAAACAGTAGAGGAGATAAAAAAAGTTTATGAAAAAAATTTTGGTCATTAATGGTCCAAATCTAAATATGTTAGGAATTAGAGAACCAGAAATCTATGGAATAAAAACATATGAGGATTTGTGTAGAGAGATCAAAAAATATGCAAAGAAGCTAAAGATAGAAGTGGATACTTTCCAATCTAATCACGAAGGAGAATTAATAGGCATAATTCAAAAAGCTTATGGTAGATATTATGGAATAATAATTAATCCAGGAGCCTATACCCATACCAGCATAGCTATTTTAGATGCCTTAAAAGCTGTAGGAATAAGAACAATAGAGGTTCATTTAACAGACATAATGAATAGAGATGATTATAGGAAAAAGTCATTTGTTTCAGAATATGCTGAGAGGACAATCTGTGGGATGGGGTTTGATGGCTATTTCCAAGCCATTGAGTCTCTAATTAAAAAGTAGAAAAGGGGTGATAAAATGCAATACATTCTGAAAGAAAGAAAAGACTTCAAAGCATGTGTAAAATATTTAAAAAAAGAAGATATTCTATTTCAAGATTATGATATTAAAGATTATTATATCATCAATATTTTTGACAATACTTTATGTTCAAAGATAGAAAATGAGGAAGAAGCTTTTCTAAATACAAAAGATATTTCTATTGAGAATGGATATTTAGTAACAAAAAGATATAAAGAGAAAACCATAATTGATGTAAAAGGGATCGAAATTGGAGGAGAAGAACCTGTTATTATTTCAGGACCTTGTTCTGTTGAGTCAGAAGAAATAGTAAGAAAGATAGCAATAGGTATAAAAAAAGCAGGAGCAGGTATATTAAGAGGAGGCGCCTTTAAACCAAGAACATCTCCTTACGATTTTCAGGGCTTAGGTAGAAAGGGAATAGACATTCTTAATAAGATTGGTAAAGAGCTTGAGATACCTGTAGTAACGGAAATAATGGATATCAGAGAACTGGACTATATGATAGATAAAGTTGATATTTTACAAGTAGGTGCTAGGAATATGTACAATTACTCCCTATTAAAAGAATTAGGGAAGGTAGATAAGCCTATTTTACTTAAAAGAGGGTTAAGTGCAACGATAAAAGAATTTTTATTAAGTGCTGAGTATATTATGCTTGGTGGCAATGGAAAAGTTATTTTATGTGAGAGAGGAATTAGGACTTACGAAAATTATACAAGAAACACAATGGATATAGCTGCCATATCTTTCTTAAAAAATATTACACATTTACCAATAATCGCAGATCCAAGTCATGCAACAGGAAAGAGGGAACTAATAGGGCCCTTATCTAAAGCTTCAATTTCAGCAGGTGCTGACGGAATAATAATAGAATCTCACTTAAATCCAGAAAATGCTTGGAGCGACGGAAAACAAACAATAGATATATCTAGTTTGAAAACTATAATTAGATTTTGTGAATAGCGAATATCATTTTATCAAAAATATTAAAAGATATTGAAAAACGCTATCAATATATGCTATTATTAAGTTAGGCTAAACTAACAAATACTAATATTTAATATTTTCCAGGAGGTAATAATTTGAGTAAGTGGTTTGTACATGGCAATGAAATAGGAATACAAGAGAGTAGGAATACCATTTTTATATTTCCCTATGCTGGAGGAGGAGCTTCTTCTTTTAAAAATTGGGGAAGACATTTTAAAAATAGCGGTGTGTATTTTGCTCAATATCCAGGTAGAGAAAATAGGTTTTCTGAAAAAGCTATTAAGGATATCAGAGAATTAGTTGAAGAATTATTTAAAGCTATGAAAACAGTTTTTGACTTTACATCACCGTATTATTTATTTGGACACAGCATGGGGACTAAGATAGTTTATGAATTAGCATTGAAAATAAAAGAGAGTGGACTTCCAAACCCTGAAGGCTTAATTATTTCAGCGGGTAGGGCACCATGCTATAAAGAACCAAATCCTATCTACCATTTAGATGATGATGGATTTATAGAAGGATTGAGAAGATATGATGGAACCCCTGATGAAATATTAGATAACAAGGACTTAATTAGTATCTTTTTACCTACTTTAAGAGCAGATTTTATCATAGATGAGGACTATCAAGATGAAGAATATAAAAAGGTTGATAGCGATATACTAGGCTTGATGGGAACAATTGATAAGGAAATGAGTTTGGAAGAGATGACTAAGTGGAGTGAATATACGACAAAGAATTTCACATATGAGTACATCGAAGGAGAACATATGTTTATAAACACTTCTGAAGAAGATGTAATTAAAGAAGTGAGAAAATATATCAACGATTAGAATGGATACAAAAATTTTACAAGTGTTTAAATTTGATGAAATCGACTGTATTGTTGATGGGATTTTTGGTAATGAAGTTGCCTTATTAACAATTGACACATCTGAATTTAAGGATAAATATTATACAGAAAAATTTTTAAAAAAGGAAGAAATTAAACATGCTCAAGGATTTAAATCAGAAGTAGCAAGGATAAATTATATTGTATCTCGAAGCGTAGTAAATAAAGTTTTTTCCTTTATATTAAGAAAAGATGTTGAAAAAATAGAGGTATTAAATGGAAAGTACAAAAAACCATTTGTTAAAAACAATAAAGGAATAAAGTTCAACATTTCCCATACAGATGGTCTTGTAATAGTTGGATTCTCTCAAGAAGAAATAGGCGTAGATATAGAATGGATAAATAAGAGATTTGAGTATAAAGACATAGTAAATGATTGTTTTACAGATTCAGAAATTGAATATATAGGTAACGACTTTTTCAAATTTTATGAATTATGGACAATTAGGGAAGCTTACTTAAAATGCGATGGCATTGGACTTATCAGAGATATGAAAGAGATAGAAGTTATAAATATAAGCAAGAACTGGGCTGAGATAAGCGATAGTAAAGGTTATAATAAACAACTTAGAATGATTAGAGGCATTACAGGATATATAGGGGCGATTTGTACAATGGAGGGAAAATGGATAGAAAAATTAAAGAAAAGTTAGAAAACTTTTATGATAAAGAGGTTTGGAATCATTTATCTCTGGGTGATTTCTTAACTAAAGTTTCCAATAAATATAATGAAAAAATAGCCATCAATGAAAATGGTAACGAGTATTCTTATAAAGAGATTGAAAGTATCTCTAATAGGTATGCAAATGGATTTTTAAAAGAAGGCTTTAAAAAGGGTGATAAAGTTGTCTTACAACTACCAAACAGTGCTGAATTGATTTTTGTGGCTTTTGCTCTTTTTAAAATAGGAGTAATTCCAATTATGTCTTTACCAGCTCATAGAAAGACGGAGATTAGTGGAATAATTGAATCATCAGAAGCAAAGGCATATATCGCACAAGATAGGTACTTAGGATTTTCTTATACGGAAATGATTAGAGAAGTTATTGAAGAAAATAGAACAGATATAAAAGTTTTTATTCAGGGAGATAATGAAGAGTTCAGATCTCTAACAGAAATCAAAGCAAATACGCCTATTGAAGAAAATGTGAATGTTGATTATAAAGACATAGGTTTACTATTGTTATCTGGAGGAACAACAGGAATACCGAAATTAATCCCAAGGAGACACTGTGATTACTTATATGTAGCAGAATATTCGGGACGAAGGTGTGGGTTAACTGAAGAAAGTGTATATTTAGCTGCTTTACCGATGTCTCATAACTTTCCTTTAGGATGCCCTGGAATAATGGGAACATTGTTTTATGGAGGGAAAATAGTGATTTGCCCTACTACAAGCCCTGATGAGATAATACCGTTAATTGAAGAAGAGAGAGTTACAATTACTGGATTAGTTCCTGCCATGGCTAATATGTGTATAGAGTTTTTAGAAATGGATGAATATGATATATCCTCTTTAAAATTGATTCAGATTGGTGGTTCTGTTTTAGACCAAATTACAGCCAAGAAAATCGAGAGAGGTTTTTCTTGTAAGCTTCAGCAAATTTTTGGAATTGCTGAAGGTTTAATATCAACTACAAGTTTAGATGATGATAGTGAAACTATATACAATACACAAGGTAAACCAATAAGTGAATATGATGAGGTATTGATTGTTGATGAAGAAGGGAAAGAATTACCTGTAGAGGAGTATGGAGAACTTATAGTTAGAGGCCCATATACAATTTATGGTTATTATAATTTAGATGAAATTAATAAGAACTGTATAACTGAAGATTGTTACTTCAAAACAGGTGATAAAGCTAGAAAGCTTAAAGATGGTAATTTTCAAATTGTAGGAAGGCTAAAAGAAATGATCAATAGAGCTGGAGAAAAAATAACCCCTACAGAGCTAGAAGAAATTCTATTAACTCACGATAAAATTGAAGAAGTTCAAGTTGTAGGAATTCCAGATCAAATTTTAGGAGAAAAAATAGGAGTTTTTGTCCTTGCAGGAGATAACGAGATTACTCTAAATGAAATCAGAACATTTCTAAAAGAGCATGGAGTAGCCCATTTCAAATTACCTGATTTAGTTAAAAAGGTTGATGCTTGGCCATTGACAAGCGTTGGCAAGATAAGTAAGGAAACACTTAGAAAATCTGCCTTATAGGAGGAATTAGTAATGGAGATAAATGATATAAAAAACATAGCGATACAGTCCATTAAAGAACAAATTCGCATGGAAATTAATGATGATTTTGAGAAGGACGATAATCTTATAGAAAGAGGATTAAGTTCTATTATGATAATGAAAATATCTAATAAGTTAAGAAAATCAGGTATTAGAATATCATTCTCTAAATTAATGGAAAAGCCAACTTTTAATGAATGGGAAATGTTAATTAAGAGTGCAAAAATTAACGATAAATTTATATTAAAAGAAGCAGAAATAGTTAAGAACAAAGAATATGTTGGTATTAAATTTCCGTTAACAGATGTGCAATATGCTTACTGGGTTGGTAGAGAAGATGATCAGGTTTTGGGAGGCGTAGGGTGTCATGCCTATCTAGAAATTGATGGTAAAGATATAAATGTTAAAAAATTAAATGAAGCATGGATAAAATTACAAAAAGATCATCCGATGTTGAGAGCAAAATTTAACAGTGATGGCACTCAGGAAATCATGGAGTTTCCTTACACAGATGAAATTAGTGTATACAAATTAGAGAATCTAGATAATAAAGAAATTAAGAATTCTTTAAATGAAATTAGAGAAAAAATATCTCATAGGAAATTAAAGGTCGAAGAAGGTGAAGTAGCAGGTCTTGGAATTGCTTTATTACCTGAGGGAAAGACAAAAATCTTTTTAGACATTGATTTGTTGGTTGCAGATGTTATGAGTCTAAGCATTATGATTAAAGAATTAACAAAAAATTATGTAGGAGAAGGTGAAAAACATTCTATAGACTATACCTTCAAAGATTATATTGAAGAGAATAAAGACAATCAATTACAATTAGAAGAGGATAAGGACTTTTGGAAGACAAAAATTGAAAATGACTTTCCTATGGAAGCACCTAATTTACCACTAAAAATTAGACCTGAAATGGTTAAAGAAACTAAGTTTATTAGAAGAAGGAAAGTGGTAGATGAAGAAAGTTGGAGCGAAATAAAAAGGCTAGCCTCTTTGCATAAGGTAACACCATCAATGGTTTTATTAGCCTGCTATGGTCTTGTAATAGAACGATGGACTAATCAAGAAAAGTTTTTAATAAATATGCCTTTATTTAATAGGGATACTGAAAACAGTAATTTAAGTAATATGATTGCGGATTTTACTAACTTATTATTGTTAGATTATGAGAGAAGACTAGGGGAAACATTGATACAAACTATAGAGAGGGTTAGTGAAGTATTTTTAGAGAATGTTACGCATAGCTCATATTCTGGTGTCCAAGTTCAAAGAGACATGTATAAAGAAATAGGTAACAATAATAACGTGGCTCCTATTGTGTTTGCTTGTAATATTGATTATCCTTTAGAAACGGAAAAGTCAAGAGAAGCACTTGGAGGAATTTCATATATGATTTCTCAAACACCAGGTGTTTGGTTGGATTTTCAGACTTATGTAACAGATGAAAAGTTAATTTTATGTTGGGATGCTGTGGAAGAACTTTACCCAGAAGAATTATTAAATGATATGTTTGATGCTTTTTATGAACTCCTTATTTCCTTAACTAAAAAAGAAAATTGGGAAAAGAGAACAGATGTTTTATCTCAAAGGCAAAAGGAAATTAGAAGGCAAGAAATTGAAGCTATTATTCCACTAAAATATCCAGATGAAAGAATTTATGATGGATTTATTAAAAATGTTAGATTAAATCCAAGTAAAGTGGCAATTATAGACTCTTCTACAGGTGAAGAGATAAGTTATAGAGAACTTTATGATAATGCTTTAAAAATTGCTTTTTATTTACAATCAGAGGGCATAAAAAAGGGTGATTATATAGGAATAACACTTCCAAGAGGAAGCAGACAAATTTTTGCTATCTTTGGAATTTTATTTAGCGGTGCAGCATATGTACCTATAGGAATTACACAGCCTAATGAAAGAAGAAGTAAAATATATGATCAAATTGGTATAAATCACATAATAAGTGATGAAGAAACAATAATTAGTTGTTCTTTGAATAACAAAGAAGTTAAGATTATTGATTTAGATAAAGGAATGAATAGTGATAAGGGATTAGAAAGCCCTGTTCAAGTTAGTCCCTATGACAGTGCATATATTATTATGACATCAGGGACAACAGGAGTGCCAAAAGGCGTTGAAATAATGCACACTAGTGCTATCAACACCTGTATAGACCTGAATAAGAAATATAACATTAACACTAATGATACTGTCTTAATGGTTTCTTCTATAGATTTTGACCTTTCTGTGTTTGATATATTTGGACTTTTACATGCTGGTGGTACATTTATTACCACAAGTGAAGACAATTATAGGAATCCAGATGAATGGCTTGAATTAATTGATAGATATAATGTTACTATTTGGGATTCAGTTCCAATATTATTTGACATGTTAGTTACAATGGCTGAAGGAAAAAAGAGAAAATTACCTTTTAGAGTTGTTATGTTATCAGGAGATTGGATTGCTTTAAATCTACCAGGGAGATTTTATAATATGAGCAATGACTCTGTTGTTGTAGCCATGGGTGGGGCTACGGAAGCATCTATATGGTCAAACTATCTAAATGTACCTAAAGAAATTCCAAACAATTGGGTTTCGATACCGTATGGAAAGCCTCTAGAGAATCAAGTATATAAGGTGGTAGATGACTTTGGCAGAACTTGTCCTAATTTTGTTAAAGGAGAGTTATTAATTGGAGGAGTGGGTGTTGCTAAAGGGTACAGAGGAGATACTGAGTTAACCGATAAAAAATTTATTGTGGAAGATGATATAAGGTGGTATAGAACAGGTGATAACGGAAGAATATGGAACGATGGTACTATAGAATTTCTTGGTAGAAAAGACACTCAAGTTAAAGTTAAGGGACATCGAATTGAACTTGGTGAGATCGAAAAAGCTTTATTAAAAAATAAAAATATAACAAAGGCTGTAGCGGAAGTAATAAAAGTTGGGTGTACTAATCAGATAGTATCCTTTATTGAAACTAATGAAAGCTCAGGAAAAAAAGAAAGCGACTCATTTGACGAATTAAAGGGTGAAATTGCTGATATATACAAGAATGTGAATGATTATGGAGGATACCTGAGAAAGGAGAATGAGAAGGTTTTAGATGTAATAACTAAAATTTTCACAGATTTAGGTGCGATGGATAAAGTCTACTATGAATATTCAACTTTAGTAGATGAGTTTTCCATACTGGAATCTTTTGAGTTATTAATAAAAAGATGGATCCATTTATTATATTTAAATGGTAGAGTTACAAAAGACATGGATAAATTTTGCTTTAAAAACCTTTCTGAGTTTAGAATATCATATGATAACACTTATGTTGAGCTAACAGACAAAATTATTGAGGTTTTAAAAGGCAGACTAAGTCCTATGGATGTATTTTATGATATTAATACAGAAATTACTCCGAAAAAATATCTTAAAGAACTTGATAATTATGAAGAAAATTCTGAACGCATAATTAGAGTTGTTGAAAAGATTCTGAATAAAAGTAGTGGAAGAATAAAAGTGCTTGAAATAGGAGGGCGTGATTCGTTTTTCACAAAAACACTTATTAAAGAAATATATAATAAGCTTGAAAAGTACGTTATTTATGATAATTCACTCTATTTCAAAAAAGAAATAGAAGACATATTAGAGGATAACAAAGTTAAATTTGTTAAATCTAGTCATGAAAATCATGTACAAAAAGATTTAAAATATGAAAAGTTTGATTTAGTAATTTTTAATCACTCGCTTCATTTGTATAGTGCAAAAAAGGAGATATTAAATGAGATTAAATATGTTTTAAAGAGCAAAGGAATAGTTATGGGAGTTGAGATAAGTAATAGTTTATTAACTCCTGAAATAACAGCGGCAGTTATTGAAAAGGGATATATAAAGTATAGCGATGACTGCGATGAAAAATATAGCATAATTCCAGACAATGAATTCATGGGTAAGATTATTAGCGAGAGTGGATTTGAAAAAATATTTATTTCTAATAATAAAGAGATAGAACAAACAGGAATGATGGTTTTTATTGCGGGAAAAACAGATATTGAACTAAGATACACCAATCTTGTGATGCTCTTGAGAAATGAACTTCCAGAATATATGATACCATCAAAGATTTTTAATGTGAACAAATTACCTCTAAACAAAAATAACAAAGTAGATAGGAAAGCATTGACTGCAATACTTGAAACCTCAGAAGTAATTAATCATGAAGCTAATCTTCAAAATGAAGAAGATATTATGATTAAAAAACTAGTTGATATTTTTAAGGAAGCATTGAGTGTAGATGGTGTTTTTTTAGATTCAAATTATTTTGAATTAGGAGGAGATTCTCTAACTGCAACAAGAATTGTAACAAAGGTCAAGAGTGAGTTCGGAAAAGATATTTCTATTGCTGATATTTTTAATAATCCTAAGATATGTGATTTGAAAAATTTCATTAATTCAATCGAACTATTAGAAACGAATGATAAATTTGAGATAAAACCTGACATTAAAAATTTGTACGAACCATATAATCTTACTGATGTTCAATTTGCATACTGGATTGGAAGAAATGGGAATTATTTATTAGGAGATGTAGCTACACATTGTTACTTTGAGCTTGATTGTTTCAATTTAGATGGAATTAGATTACAAATGGTTATAAACGAAATGATAAAAGATCATTATATGTTAAGAAATATAATTTTAAAGGACGGAAAACAAAAAGTTTTAGAAGAAGTTCCTCCGTTTGTATTGCAAATTAATAACATATCAGACTTCACAGAAAATCAAAAAAGTATAGCTTTAAAATTAATAAGAAAAGAAATGTCTCATCAGATAATGAAGCCAGATGAATGGCCACTATTTGATTTTAAATTAACTATACTAGACGAACAGAAGACAAGATTGCATATAAGCTTTGATAATATTATTTTAGATGGATGGAGCATGTTTTATGTTTTAAATGAATTAAATGAAAGGTATGAAGACAAGGATTATAAATATTTAAAACCAAAAATTTCATTTAGAGATTATGTTATAGCCATTGAAGAAATGAAGGTTAGTAAAAGATATAAGGTGGATAAACAATATTGGATCAATAGATTAGATGATTTTCTAGATGCACCTATATTTGACGGAGTTTATTCTGAGAAAGATATTAAAGAACAAGAATTCAAAAGGCGAGAATTTTATATAGAGAATGAAACTTGGGAACAATTGAAATATATTTCTAAGCAAAATAATATTACAACAACATCCTTACTAATTACTATATTTTCTGAAACTCTAAAAAATCACACTATCAACAAGGAATTTGTGCTAAACATAACTCAATTTAACAGGGAACAAATACATCCTGATATAAATAAGATACTAGGTGATTTTACTACTTTAACTTATTTGGAAATAAAAACAGAATCTGAAAAATCCATTTTGAGCAAAGCTAAGAAAATACAAAATCAACTAACAAAAGATTTGAGCCACAGATTGTATAGTGCGATTGAGTTTGGCAGAGAGTTAAGAATATCAAAAAACAAGAAAAATGAAGTATTGATGCCAATAGTTTTCACAAGTGGTTTAGGATTAACTGGATATGAAAACAAAAAATGGTTAGGTGAGTTAGTATATAATATTTCTCAAACGCCACAAGTATGGTTAGATCATCAAGTTATGGAAGAAAAAGGCAGGCTGAAAATAATGTGGGATTCTATAGATGAACTATTTCCTGAAGGATTATTAGATAGAATGTTTAACGAATATATCGATAATATAATTTCATTATCTAAAGTAAATGTTTTAGAAAACAAGGTAAAAGGATCCAATGTTGATATACAAGAAGTGCCAATTGATTTATCATACGATACTATTCAAAGAAACAAAGAAAGTGATAAGAATTATAGTAAAGATGAGAATGATATTTTAGAAAATAAAAATAAGGATGGGATAAAGGAAGAAATTATTAGATTGTGGAAAGAAAAATTTCCAAACCAGGATATTTGTGTAAATAGTGATTTTTTTGAAAGTGGTGGAGATTCTTTAAAAGCTGTTGAATTAATGAATCAATATAAAGATGTATTCAAAGTCGATGTACCATTAAATATAATCTTTAACCTAAATACAGTTAGAGAACACTATAAATTCATAAAGAAATTGATAGATAGCAAAAGTGACGATAATGTATATAAATTATAAATTCAACAATATATATTTGACAATAAAGTCAAATGAGTGTTTTCTGGGATGGGAAAGACTTTTCACTTGTTAAATCTACTATATGAGGAGTGGTAAATTGGAAAAGATTTTAATATTAGGTGCAACTGGAAATGTCGGAAGCAAGGTCTTTAAAAGAATAGAAGATGAAAAATATAATGTAGTTGGCACAACTAGTAAGATAGATAAGACGGGAGAAAAAATTCAGTTATTGAATGTAGAAGACGATAAAAGATTGCTTGAGTACATTCGTAATTGTGATATTGTTATAAATTGCATAGGGCCTTCATATAAATATAAAAACAAGATAATAGATATATCTAACAGATTAGATAAAGGGTATATTGACATCTTTGGAGGTCAAATACTAGAAAAAAGTTTGAAGAATGCTAGGAGGAACGTATCAATAATTAATGCTGGTTATGAACCAGGAGTTATGTCTATAATACTCAAAAAATTCAGTAATTTTTTTTCGGATCCTGATATAAGTATAAACTTATTTAGTGGAGGAAATGAGTTTGGTGGATATGCCGCCTTTTCGGATATAATTTTAAGTACAATAAATGGGTACAACAAGAGTGATTATTATATAAAAAATGGTGTTGTTACTAGAGCAAACTCCGAAGGAATATCAAATACAAAAAGAGGAAAGGTTATTGAGCCAAATTATAGATTGTATTTAACAAAAGAGATGGAAAAATTTGCTGAAAAATATAATGTTCCTAATTTGTATTCATACAAACAGGTATATGATGTAATAGACAACTTAATATTGGAAACCTGTATTATGTTATTTAAGTTAAAAGAAATAGATAATCCAGATAATATAATTTTAGAATCATATGAAAAAATGTATAACATTTCTTTTATCGATGAATTCCATATAAAAGCTGAGCTTTTAAAACAGGGTGAACTAATAGATAAGATAGAGTTAAAAATCAAAAATACATCTAGCTTAATATCTATTCTGGTTATGATAATATTAGAAAAAATGCTTCGTGGGGAAATTCCAAACGGTGGATATTGGGCGTTTGAAATAGTTAATTATGATGAATTAATAAACAAGCTAAATATTATTAATGATAATACTCGAATTTATTTATAAAGCAGGGAGAATTATGAAAAAAATGAAAGTCTTAGTATGTGGGGCAACATTTGGGAAATTTTACATGAAAGCCATAGAGGACTCAGAAGAATTAGTTCTAGCAGGAATTCTTTCCAATGGAAGCAAAAACTCTATTGATATTGCAAAGAATCTAAAAGTACCATTATACACTAACATTAATTCAATAAGGGGTGATATGTTTGATCTTGCTTGTGTAGTTATAAGATCTACAATTGTAGGAGGGGAAGGAAGCAAGTTAGTAGATAGTTTGTTGAATAAAAAAATAAGTGTTATACAAGAACAGCCGGTTCATAAAAACGAAATTATATCTAATTATAAAACGGCGGAAAACAATCAAGTCTTTTATGGATTAAATTCTTTTTATCCTTATTTTGACACAGCAATAAGATTTATAAAAATAAAAAAGGAATTACTAAAAATGACCAAGATAAGAGCTATAGAATCAACATGTAGTATTCAAACGTTATACCCTTTTCTGTGTGTTCTCAGTAGTATATTTGAAGATGTAGTGCCATTTGAATTAGATAAAAAGATGTTAAATTTCAGTGAATATAAAGTAATTACTGGGAAAATTAAGGGAATTCCATTCATTATAAATGTTCAAAATCAGATTGTACCTAGAGACCCAGATAATTACTACAATTGGCTTTATAAAATGTCTATTATTACAGAAGCAGGGAACTTGGTTTTAACAAACTTTAACGGTGCAATTATATGGGAACCTAAAATCTATCACGGAAAGGATGATTCAGGTTTTATTATGACTAAGGATGGAAAAAACGTGTGGTCAAAAATCCCAGTAATGCAAATTTTATCGGATGGTTCACAGAAAAATGCCTATAATTTATTCTATGAACACTATCCTAATTGTATAAAAAACTATATAGATAGATTTTACAATAATATAAAAGAAAAGAACATTGATATGTCAGATATAAATAGGCAGCTTAACATATGTGATTTATGGAAGGAAATTTCACACATGATAGGAGCAGTTGAAATAATAAATCCATATAAAATTAAAACACTAATTTATCAGCAAGATAGAGGTGTTTTTGAAAGCGTAAAGGAGTAGAAATATGAAGATAGAGGACATAATTAAAGAATGTAATGCTAATAAAATTGAACTGTGGACAGAGAATAAAGATTTGTTTTTCAAATTCCAAGATAAGCCATCAGAAGAATTAGTTATGATCTTGAAAAATAACAAGCAAGAAATAATACAGTATTTAGAGGGAGAAAAAAACATTGAGGCTGATAAAGAAAATTTATATGAACTTTTCCCACTAACTGATATTCAGTCGGCATATTTAGCGGGGTCAAAAAATGAATATTATTTAGGAGGGGTTAATTGTCACACATATCTTGAATTTAAAGTTGTAGATATTGATGTTGGAAAGTTCCAAAAAGCATGGAATAAAGTTATAGACAAAAATGATATGCTGAGAGCTATTATAAATAAAGAGGGAAATCAAAGAATAAAGAAGAAAGTAGAATATCCTACAATAGAGATTAATGATTTGAGAAACTTATCAGGCAGTGACTTAGAAAATGAACTTCAGAATATTAGAAATTTAAAAGCATTTAAAAAATACGAATATAATAGCTGGCCTCTTCATATGTTTTCTATATCTGTTTTAGAAGACTATAACATAATACATTTTTCTATAGATATGATAATAGCTGATTTTGTTAGCATTAAATTGATACTCAAAGATATAGAAGATTACTATTTTGAGAGAAATAAAGAATCTGAAATTGAATCAGATATTTCTTTTAGGGATTATGTAATTAATATTCAGAGAAGAAGAGATTCTTTGTATCAAGGCATTAAACGTTTTAATGAAGATAAAAAATATTGGATGGATAAGATTCCTTTAATGGGCGATGCACCAATTATGCCAATCAATATTAAAAATTTTAAGGAAATTAGGTTTGATAGATTTGAATATAAATTAAATAAGGACAAATGGGATTATATTAAAAAATTAGCTGCCCAAAATGGGGTAACTGCATCAACCTTAGTGTTGTTAGCCTATACTGAAACGCTGAAAAGGTGGTCTGAGAACAAAGAGTTTTGTATAAGTATGACTATAATGAATAGAGAAAGAGCATTTGAACATGTTGTGGGTGATTTTACATCGGTAAACATATTGGATATAAAAAATAATAAAGGTTCTTTTTTAGAGAAATGTAAAAAAATCCAAGATACAGTAATAAATGATTTGAATCATAGTGAATTCTCGGGAGTAGATGTACTTAGGGAGCTTAAGAGAAGAAAAGGTGAAGATATAATAATCCCATTCGTGTACACTAGTACGTTGGGATTAGGGAGTTTTTCCGAAAAAAAAGAAAGTGACAAGCAAGTATTTGATCAAAGCAATATAGTTTTTGGCATTTCTCAAACGCCACAAGTAATTATTGATTGCCAGGTGCTGGAAAATAATGGTGATTTAATAATTAATTGGGACTATAGATTAGATGTTTTAAAAAATAGTGTAATAGAAGATATGTTTGAGAGCTTTTCAAATATTATGAATAACATTGAAGATAATATTATGAATGAAAAGGACAACTTTAATGCACCATTACCTATGAAAACAATTAAAAGCAGAAGTTTATTAGGCTCTGATTTATGCGAAGAATTTTTTTCAAATGAGAAAATGTTGATTATAGATAAAAATGGATTAGTGTGTCCAAATTACGTAAAAGGTGAACAGGTAATAATTGACGATAAATCAGAGCTTCTCTATCATGATAATTTAAGCGATGAAAGATTTATAAGTAATAAATATGAAAATTTTGGTTTATCCTTAACAGGAGATAAAGGATATTACGATTCAGAAGGTATTATTAAACAAATTGAAGACGATAAAGAATTTGCTAGGCTCAATGAAAATATATGTAGAGTAAAAGAAATTGAATTTGCTATTTCTAAGATTCCTTATGTAAAAGAGAATGTATCGATAATTGAAAAAATGGAAGATAGTACAACGAAAATAAGTAGTTACATTGTAGTTGATGAAGATAAATCATATACTAAAACGATCAATGAAAAGTATCTAGAGTTTAAAACTGGAATTAATGAATTTCATAATATATTTAATGCTCTTGATAAGAAAAATTTGGAAAAATGGATTCGAGCCGCTAACCAAGTTGCATGTATTGAAATTTTATTTAATTTTAGGAAAGTGAATATTTTCATCGATTCTTCAAAAGGTTATAGTCTAGAAGAAATTCATAATAACATTCAAGAAAAAGTAGAATTTGAAAAAACTGTTAATAAAATGGTGCATTCAATGCTAGATAATGGTTATATTATCAAATCTGACTCTAAATATTATCTTGAAAATAACATAGACATAGATTCAAAAAGACATAAACTGTGGAATGAATTTTACAAAATAGAAGAGATAGTTAACTATAGTGAAGTATTTGTGTATTATTTTAAAGAATCATGTTCTAACATCCTGGAGCAATTAAGGGGAGAAAAGAATTCTCTTGATTTATTCTTTCCTAAAGGCTCGCCCAAAGTAGCTATTTCTGCATATCAGAGCAATGTATTTAACAAGAAGTTAAATGAAATTGTTGCAGAGGTAATAAGAGAATACATTATATTATATCAAGAACCTTCAAAAAAGATAGAAATACTGGAAATAGGTGCGGGAGTCGGAGGAACTACAAAAGATGTCGTTAATAATATTTCTGATAAAAACATTAAATATTATTTTACAGATATCTCCAACTATTTTTTAAACAATGCTATGAAGGAATATAATAAATTCAAATTTTTTGAGTATTTATTATTAGATATTAATACTGATTTACAAAAGGATGAATTCAAATCAAAGTTTAATATAGTTTTATCTAGTAATGTTTTACACAATTCAAAAAATATAAACAAGACATTAATTGAGATTAATTCTATATTATCAGACAATGGAATATTGATAATTATTGATGCTACAAAAGAACTGGAATCTTTACTCGTATCATTAGAATTAAAGGGAGGGTTATCAGATTTTAGTGATATGAGAAGTAATACAGATTCATTCTTTTATAATATCTATCAATGGGAGGAGGCTATAGAAAATGCAGGTTTCTTCTTATTAGAAACATATCCAGATAAGAAGGATTTGTTAAACTGTATGGGACAAACAATAATAATCGCTATGAAAAAAACAAATGATAGCATTGATTTTAAAGAACTGAGTATTAAAATAAAAGATACGGTTCAAGAAAAATTCCAAAATAGTTTTAAAATAGACGAAATTGTCAAAATAGATTCCATACCATTTAATAAAAATCGTGAAGTAGATATTAATAAATTAATAGAAGCAAACATAGTAGAAGAGACTAATAAGAAAAACATTATAAAAAAGCCTAGGAATTCTATTCAAAAAAATATTTTAACAATATGGCAAACTGTTTTAGGGAAAGAAGATATTTCAATAGATGATAATTTTTATGTTATTGGAGGCGACTCTCTTCTTATAGCTCAAGTAGTAACTGAAGTTAAAAACAATTTGCCGGAAGTTACTGAATTTGAGTGGGATCAGATAATGAAGTTAGCCCTGGAAAATCCAACAATAAGTAGTTTATCTGAGAAAATACTTGAACTAGTTGGAAATAATTTAGAGCCTTCTAAGGGTAATGATGAGTCGTATACTAATATATATAGGATGAATGAGAAATCTGATGTTTTGCAGGCTTATTTTCATGCAGGAACTGGAAGGATGATTGACTACGAAGGAATCTTCGATCATTTACTATCATTAGATAGTAAAGATTTCAATAAAGATATAGTAGGATTTACCTATGGGAATGAAAATGAATATTTGGAAATATTAGAGGAAGACTTGATTACAAGCTTAGCTAAAAAATATGCAAAGAAACTTTTAGAATTAAATAAGCCAAAGTATGAACTAGTAGGATATTGCATAGGTGGATTTATAGCTCTTGAAACTGCAAAAATATTAAAAGAAAAAGGTAAAAATGTAAGTAAAGTAATTTTAATCAGCTCTCATTTATGTCTTCATTCTATTAGTAATCAAATTTTAATAGAATATGCGTATGGGAATGTTATCAATAGTGATTTAAGGAAGATAGGTATTGATAATGATGATAATAGATTGCAGAAAGCATTAATTTCAATCATTGGGAACAAAGATATAGATATTACAAATAATGACTTAAGCGGATTAAGTGGAGAATATAAAGATTTAGGAAACACTTTCAGTAAACTATCCAATTTGTCACAACAAGAGAGGCTAGATATAATATATAAACAACTGGATAAAAAAGAATTCAATGGTGATAAAAGCACGATTTCTATGTTGAATACTTTATATAAAGTATTTGAACACTCTTTTAAAGGCATGATTCATTATGTTCCAGATAAATACAATCTAGATGTTCTAGTATTAAACCCTACAATTAAAGTAAATACGTTCTATCCAAACATAAGGAATGATGTTAACTGGAATGAAGTTATTACTGGAGATTTGGAAATGTATGAAATTGAAGGCAACCATGAGACGTGTATAGACAACATGCATATCAACAATATCTTACCTTTTCTAGTAAGGAGGTGGTAAAATGGAAGTAAGTCATTTACTATATAAGGTAAATAACATATATCATGCGGTAGATTTTTTTAGGAAATTGGGTTTTGAAGTTTGTTATGGTAAGAAAAAAAATCCGTATAATGCTTTAATATATTTTCAAGATAAGACATATATTGAATTAATTGAAAATGTAAACATGAACAGAGTTATTAAAATATTTTTATATTTAACAGGAAAAAAAGACTTTGCAAATGGATTAGCAAATATGGAAAAATTGGAAGAGGGTTTTATAAGATTTTCTTTTCACATAGAGAAAAATAAAATAAATAATATAGCGACAATTTGTAATGATGAGTTCAAAGAAAAAACATATGTCAGAGATGTTAAAAGAAAAGATGTTACAGGAAATAAATTATCTTGTAGTTGTATATTTCCTTATAATTCAAAGCTACCATTCTTTAATACAAGATTAGAGGGGAATGAAGATTTATGGAAAATTAAACATGACAATCAAATTATTGGAATAGAATCAATTGTTTATGAAACGACAGGTAGAGAATATGATTTTATTAAAAGATTCGCTAATAATAGTTTTATAAATCTGGTTAATGCAAATGGTGGGGTAAAAAAAATAAGATTTAAATATGCAGATAATTCAATAAAAAAACAATTAGTGTTTGAGGAAGGATGGAGGACAATTAAAAATGAAAATATAGAAAATATCGATAAATTTGGAGGAACTAAATGAAATTTGTGACTAAAAGTATAATAAGATTGATTTTTACCATTTTTTTTATTACTGTTATATCATTTTTTCTTATAAAAATTTCTCCTATAGATCCAGCTACAGCATATGCAAGACGTGTTTTTATAACATCAGATGAAGGAATTGAAGAGCTAAGAGAAGAAATGGGTTTAAATCAACCCGTGGCTAAGCAGTATATAAGTTGGTGGAAAAATGTAATAAAAGGAGATTTTGGAGAATCGTTAATAACCTCAAATAGTGTGTCGAGAGAAATAAAAAATGCTATTACTTATACATCAAAGATAGTATTAATGGCTATTATAATTCAAGCTCTAGGCTCGATATTTTTTGCTGTGGTTGCTTTTTTGAGTAAGTATAGATTAATTGGGAAGGTTATGAGTAAGGTTTATATAGTTGCTATATCAATACCTCCATTTATAATAGCAGGATTTATATTAGAAATACTAGCAGTCAAACTTAGAATTATTAATATTTCTACCAACGAGAGAATTTCTAGGTTTTTGCCAGCGGCAATTAGTTTATCTATTAGTGGAATAGCTTACTTTGGGAAAATATTATATGACTCATTAGAAAAACAAATGAGTTCAGATTCAGTTTTTTACTTGAAAACAATGGGAATCAGCGAAAAACAAATAATTATGAAATATGCCTTATACCCTTCAATATGGTCTGTATTTCCGACATTCATGCAAATGATGGGCATGTGTTTTGCAGGAACCATGATTGTTGAAAGAGTATTTGGGCTTCCAGGAATGGGAGATTTACTAATAAACAGTGTTCTATATAGGGATGCGCCTATGATTCATGGGATCATTTTATGTTTAGGAGTTATAATGGCAATTTTTATGATATTAGCTGATTTACTGAGAAGGGAGAATAGGGGAAGTGAAATATAGATTTAAAATTAGCATCTTAGTTATTTTGATAATTTCTCCTATTATTTTAGGATATTTAATTCCAAACTCTCCTTTCCATGTTGATGTTACAAATAAATTTGCAGGTTATTCGAGAGACTATCTATTGGGAACAGATCACTTAGGTCGCTGTGAATTATCTAGAATCTTATTGGCTGGGAAAATAACTCTTAAATTAGTTATAATATCTTCTTTTTTGATAGGTGTTATAGGAACTGTATTAGGATTAATATTAAGTATGAATGATGGTGTTTTTAAAATGGTTACATTAAGCATTATAGATTCTATTACTGCCATTCCAACTATAATCTACTTAGTAATTGTTGTAGGAATGCTAGAAAATAGAGTAGTCACTGTAATCCTGTCTTTGGTATTCTCTATAACATTAAGATTGATAAAGTTTGTCCTGGTATTAAGCCAGGAAGAACAAAAAAAAGCATATTGTAGTTGCGCAAAATGTCTGGGTGCCTCTAATTTTAGGATAGCTTTTGTTCATATATTGCCAAATATAATATACAGGATTCTAAGTTATATAAGTTTATCTTGTGCCGAAATTATAATGACGATATCAGGGTTTTCTTTTATAGGAATAAATCTTGGCGATACAAAAATTGATTGGGGATACATGCTTAATGAGGGTAGAGCTTATTACAATATAAAACCTACTTTAATGATATATCCTATGGTTCTCATTATATTCTTTACATTTATCTTTAATGTTTTGTCTAATCAAATTAAGGAGAAGGGAAATATATGATAGAAATCTCGAATTTAACTATAAGGTATTTCGATAAAAAGATTATTAGTGATGTTAGTTTAAAATTAAAAGATGGAGAAATAATGGGTTTAACAGGACCTTCTGGTGCTGGAAAGACCACATTGTTGAAATCAATTATGTCTTTAAATAATCATAAGCTTAAAATAACTAGAGGTCAAATTAAAGTCGATGGAATAGATATTACACATATGAATTTTAAAGAAATGAGAAAATATCTAGGAACACTTATAGGATATATTCCTCAAAGTCCAATGACATCCTTTTTTCCATACAAAACAATTGAAGTTCAATTAACCAATAACATTTCTAATAGAATGAATATTAGTAAATCTCAAGCAAAAAGTATGATTTTAGAAAGCATCAAGAGCGTAAATTTTGAGGATCCAGCTAGAGTTTTAAAGTCCTATCCTAGGGAGTTATCAGGAGGAATGTTACAACGATTATTTATAGTAAATATTTTAGTTATGAAACCCAAAATCATTTTAGCAGATGAGCCTACATCTGCACTAGACCAATTCAATAAGAATATACTATTGGACTATTTATTAGACTTAAAAAAAGAGTCTTCAATATTGTTTGTTAGTCATGATATTGATTCTATAAAAAAAATATGTGATAGTGTTTCGGTTATTTTAGAAGGGAGTGTTGTGTTTAATGAAGACATACAAAATATCAAAAAAAATAGAAAAAAAAGCTGTGAGTCATGGTTAGAAGAGTTTTTAAATGAGTTAGATAAAGATTACGAGGAGAGTTGGTGTTGGAAAGAATTGTTGTAAAAAATGTAAGCAAAGAATTTTATTTAAATAAAAATATTAAATATACTGCTTTAAGTGATGTAACTTTTGAATGGAAAGAAAACGAAATTATAGCGATTATGGGAGAATCAGGTTCTGGAAAATCCACACTTTCTAAAATTTTAGTAGGACTTGAAAAACCTTCTTCAGGGAAAGTGCTATTTAACAATCAAGATATAGCTGAATGGAAATATAGAGAATGGAAGAAAAACAGAAAATATATACAAGCTGTATTTCAAGATACTTCAGGAACATTAAATAGGGGATTATCTGTCTATAAAAATTTAGAAGAAGTCTTAATCAATCTAACAGATTATAAAAGAAAAGAAAGAAAAAAAATAGTCTTAGAATTAATGAATGAAACAGGTATGAGCCAGGAACTATTTAAGGTAAAAGTAAATAATTTATCGGGAGGAGAGCAAAGACGATTATCCTTATTAAGGGCTTTGGCAATAAGGCCAAAATTCTTAATATTGGATGAAATTACAAATGGTTTAGATTACAAAACTGAAAATGACATATGTGAACTTCTAAGAAGATACAATGCCTTATACAAGGTTGGATATCTTTTAATAACACATGATGAAGGGATAGCAAATAAACTTGCTAGCAAAATATTATATTTAAAGAATGGGAGTCTAGTAAAAATAGGAGAAAAGAAATGATTAAAAAAAGTTAGTTTAAGTTAAATTCATATTATTAATAATATGTCTTAAGTCATATTATAGTTTATCTAGCACTGTATTATAAAAAGAGGAGGAAATTCAATGAAAAAATTATTAACAAAGAAGAATTCGATTATAGCAATGATTTTAGTGTTATTTATGTTAATAGGATGCTCGAAGTCAGAAGAAAAAGATATGAATAAAGAGGACAAAAAAATCTTGACAATAGGTGTAGATTCTGAAACAATGCTTTTATCACCACTTTATATGGATAGTATGAATTACTCTACGACAAAGTTAGTGTACGAAAATCTTGTAAATTTTGAGGATGGTGAAATTAAGCCTGGACTGGCTGAAAGTTGGGAATATTCAGATGACGGTAAAGAGTTAACATTTAACATTAGAAAAGATGTTAAACTTCATAATGGTGAAGAGTTTACTGCTGAAGTAGTAAAAAAGAACCTTGAACATAAGCAAAGCAATCCGAGTTTTTATACTTTAAAAGGAATAACTGAAATACAAAGTATGGAAGTCAAAGATAAAAACACTTTAACTATTCATTATCCAAGACCTTACTATGCTTATTTAAGTGATTTTTGTTGGCCTGATGTAATGCCAATTATTGCACCTGAACTTTTGATTGAAGGAGATTTTCAAACTGTAAAAGGGGTTATAGGTACAGGACCATATAAATATGATGAGTTTATCTCGGGTAAATATACAAAATTTATTAAAAATGAAGATTACTGGGGAGATAAACCTTATTTCGATGAGATTATAGTAAAGTACATTCCAGATACAAACACACGTATAAAAGCCTTAAAAGCTGGAGAAATTGACCTAATATATGGAAGCAATCTAATTAGTTATGATCAATATAATGATGCAATCAATAGTTCCAATATTAAAGGTATAATAGCTGATAAAGATACTAGAGCGAGAGATATTACCTTAAATGCATCTGGTAACTTGTTAAATGATATAGATGTAAGAAAGGCAATTGCATATGCAATAAATAAAGAAGACATTTCGAAAGGAATTACTGGAGATATCGAGAAGATAGCAAACTTGCCATTTACAGAAGACTCTCATTTTTTTGATTTAGATCTGAAAAATAAGTTTGAGTATGACAAAGAAAAATCCAATGAATTACTTGATAAAGCAGGATGGAAATTAAATGAGAAAACAAATATTAGAGAAAAGAATGGTGTTGCTTTAAATTTAAAGTTCATTACTTACCCTTCTTATGATGCTGTAAATGATTCGATAGTTACTTTATTGAAAAGTCAGCTTTCAGATGTTGGTATTAATGTTAATATTGTTACTTTAGAAAAGATGGAGTGGTATCAAACATATATGAATGGTGATTTTGATATAAGTATCTGGCTAGGTCAATACGCTTATGCAAATCCTCACTCTTGGTTTAATCCAATGGATACCATGACACCTCAAACAGCGGCATTAAAGAATGTAGAGGGAGCAGATGATTTTTTTGAAAAAATAAAGATGACTCAAGGGTTAACAGATGAAAATGAGCTACAATCTATATTTTCGGAGTTAATTAATTTTGACTTGGGAAATGTAATAGATATACCACTGACTTATCAAAAAGATTTGATTTTATATAATTCAGATATTGTGGATGACTATAAATTTAATGGCGTGCCAACATTTTTTGATATTCATTCATTAATTCCAAAAAAATAAATAAGAATTTATGCAAGGAGCTATATTAGTGTCTTGCATAAATTTTCAACTAATTGATAGCATTGCTATCAATTATGGCAGAGATTATGGAGGAGGTAGTTAAGTTTTATGGCATATAAAGATGTTAGTATAACTCCTAAGTTGATAGATAGTGCAAGAAAAGAATTTAGACTAAATGGGTTTGAAAGAGCATCGGTTAATACAATTTGTAGAAATGCTAAAGTTACAACAGGAGCATTGTATAAGAGATTTGCTACAAAAGAGGAGTTATTTAGTTATTTAGTTGAAGAACCTGCGGAGGAATTAAAATTAATACTTATTGATCAAAGTAATTGTTTTTATTTGTTGCCAAAAGAGAAACAATTAAGCAGTGCATTTAATAGTTGGCAAGGAGAAGATAAATTTATCGAGTATATATATGAAAACAAGGAAGATTTTTTAATGATTTTCACCTTATCTTCTGGGACAAGATATGAGCACTATATTGATGAATTAACTTGGTTAATTACAAAGTCAACAATTTTATTTATTGAAGAAAACCATAGGATAACGATTGATGGAGATATGTTAGAAGATTTAGTTCATATACTTGTTAGTTCATATATAACGGGGATATTAAAACCGTTACTCTGTAATATGACTAGTAAAAAAACGGAAATGTATATTAAATATATAAAAAGATTTTTTTATATAGGATGGAAAGATTTGTTGGGCTTATAATTAAGGAGGAAAAATGTTTAGATTATATAAAAAATTATTCAATTATGTCCCTGAGAGGAAATCATACGCATATTTATCTATATTTTTAGCGACGATTTCATCAATTTGTTTAATGACTTCTTATTGGTTTTTATGGAGGTTTTTCAATGATATATTTATAAACAAAAATTTTGGTGTAGCCATTAGAAATAGTAAGCTGATAGTATTATTTATGATACTTTATGGTGTGATTTATTTCTTATCTTTAATGGTTTCTCATATGCTTGGATTTAGATTAGAAACAAATATTAGAAAAATTGGATTAGAAAATTTGATAAATGCATCTTTTGCTTTTTTCGACAAACATTCATCAGGTAAGGTTCGAAAAATCATTGACGACAATGCTGGAGAAACACATTCAACAGTCGCACATTTAATTCCTGATAACATAATTGCTATAATGCTTCCAACACTAATGTTTATTATGACGTTTATGATTGATTATAGACTCGGTATTTTATTGTCAATAACTATTATAATAGGAATTTTCCAATATAAGGCTATGAGTGGTGGAGAGGAATTTATGATGGAGTATTCTAATTCTTTGGAAAAAATGAGTTCTGAAACTATTGAATATATAAGGGGGATGCAGGTAATAAAAATTTTTGGTATTACAGTACGTTCTTACAAAAGTTTGTTAGATGCTATTATCCAATACTCAAAAAGCACCTATCAATATTCATTAAGCTGTAGAAAACCATATGTTTCATTTCAAACATTATTTAATGTTTACTATTTATTTTGCATTCCCTTTGGCTTTCACTATATTACAAGAGGTGGTCAAACAAGTGTAATATTAACTAAGTTGATTTTCTTTACTTGCTTTTCAGGAGTAATTTTTTCATCATTTATGAAAGTTATGTTTGCATCACAAAATAATTTTAATGCAGGTCAAGTTATAGATAGACTTGAAAATATTATTGGAGAAATGAAAAGTGGAAAACTAGAACATGGAGATAGGAAGAAATTTTCTCACTTTAATATTGAATTTGACCATGTTTATTTTAAATATGATCAAAACTATATTATAGAAGATTTAAGTTTCAATCTGGAAGAAGGAAAAACATTTGCATTAGTAGGCCCATCTGGTTCTGGAAAATCAACAATAGCGAAGTTAATATCAGGATTTTATTCCTTAGATGGTGGGGCTATAAAAATTGGAGGATACAATATTCGAGAATATTGTGAAGAAACCTTACTTGAAAACATTTCTTTTGTATTTCAAAATTCTAAGTTATTTAAAACATCTATTTATGAAAATGTAAGAGTAGGAAATCAAAAGGCTTCAAAAGAAGAAATAATGGAAGCACTTAAATTAGCAAAATGTGAAAGTATTCTTGAAAAATTTCCAGAAAAGGAACAAACTATTATTGGATCTAGAGGAGTGCATTTATCTGGTGGAGAAACGCAGAGAATAGCCATAGCCAGAGCTATTTTAAAAAAATCAAAAATTGTTATTCTTGATGAAGCTTCTGCGGCAGCAGATCCAGAAAATGAATATGAACTACAACAAGCATTTTCTAATCTAATGAAAAACAAAACAACTATTATGATTGCTCATAGATTATCCTCAATACGTGATGTAGATGAAATATTATTTATTGAAAATGGACAAATAATAGAACGAGGAAATGATAAGGAATTAATGAAATTGAATGGTAGATATAGGGAACTTCAGAATTTATATGCAAAAGCTAATGATTGGAGGGTGATCTAATGAAAAAATTATTACAAGAAAAATTTCAATTAACTAAAACTGGAGCTAAGGGTCTTGAAAAAGCAATCTGGTCTTCATTTGCTTATTATGCTATCTATATGCTACCAATGATGTTAATAATGTTTTTTGTTCAAGACATATTAGAAAACAAAGAATTAACAAGTATGGGTTTAATTTTAGGAGCAGGAGCTATTATAATAATTCTAGTTTATATAGTTACAAATATAAACTATAAAACCACATATAATGAAACATATAAAGAATCTGCAAACCTAAGAATTGAAATAGCGGACACATTGAAAAGTTTACCATTAGACTATTTTTCAAAACATGATATTTCTGATCTATCACAAACTATTATGGCTGATGTTGCCGCAATAGAGCATGCGTTAGCTCACGCCATCGGTCATACTATAGGGTATGCTATATTTTTTGTGATAATTGGAGTAATGATGTTGTCTGGGAATCTGAAATTAGGATTTTGTGTACTGGGACCTATTATAGTTTCTATAGGAATTTTATATCTATCCAAAAAAAATCAAATTAGGATAAGAGCAAATCATTATGAGAAGTTAAGAGGAATATCAGAAGAATTCCAATCCTCAATTGAAATGAGTCAAGAGATAAAAAGCTATGGATTAAAGAAAAAAACATTGGAAAATATAACAAAAGACCTGGAAGACTCAGAAAAGATTCAAATGAGAGCAGAAGTTATTCAAGCTTTCCCGGTTAGTTTGTCTGGTTGGGTTGCAAAATTATCAATTGGATTTACAAGTATTTTTGGAATACACTTATTCATAAATAATGAGGTTTCTTTATTATATTTAGTAGGTTATATAATAGCTGCTACAAAGATTTCTGAAGGAATAGAAGGAATATATATGTATTTAGGAGAAATATTCTATTTAGATGCAAGAGTCAATAGAATTAGAAAATTAAGGAATACAAAAATACAAACGGGAGAAAATGTAGATTTTTCAAATTATGATATTGTATTTAAAAATGTTGATTTTTCTTATTCAGATAAAAACAAAAAAGTAATTGATAATGTATCATTTACAGCAAAACAAAATCAAATTACTGCATTAATTGGGCCTTCAGGTTGTGGAAAATCCACACTATTAAAGCTAATGTCTAGGCTTTATGACTATGATAGTGGTGAAATAACGATTGGTGGTTACGATATTAAAAAGGTTGATGCAGAATGTTTGTTTCAGAAAATATCAGTAGTATTTCAAGATGTTGTATTATTTAATACTAGTATAATGGAAAATATAAGAATTGGGAACATAAAAGCATCAGATGACGAGGTGAAAAAAGCGGCGGAAATTGCAGGTTGTCAAGAAATCATATCTAGACTTCCCGAGGGTTTTCAAACTATTATAGGGGAAAATGGAGCGAAATTATCTGGAGGAGAAAGACAGAGAATTTCTATAGCGAGAGCACTTTTGAAAAATGCTCCAATCATCCTTTTAGATGAAATTGCTGCTTCCTTAGATGTTGAAAATGAAACAAAAATTCAAGAAGGGTTAAATAATTTAACAAAGAACAAAACAGTAGTTATTATTTCCCACAGGTTAAAATCCATTCAAAATGTCGACCAAATTGTACTACTAAATGAAGGAAAAGTTGTTTCTACAGGAAACCATAAAGAAGTCTTTGAAAATTCAGTATTGTACAGGAATATGATAGAGAAATCAAATTTAGCAGAGAAGTATAAATATTAAGATGTAAATTATTTTAAATTTTAAGCAAGAAGAGATTTTATAAAAAAATAAAAGAACAATTATTAACTAAGAAGATTATTTTGCTAATGATTCAGTTATCTAATCCTGTTGTAATTGGGATGTTAGTTATAGGGCTCTATTTACTTATGTAGAGAAGTATTTACAGAACAAATAATAGGGGGGAATGCTATGGTCACTTTCTCAATAGCTATGCCATTTACATTTTTTTGGATAGGGTTAGCTTCAATTTTATTAAAAGCCATGGGATAAGTAATATATTATGAAAAATAATTTGAAAAATGAAAAATTACTTGTTAATAAAAGAAAATTACAAATACAAAAAGCTAGTGTAGAAGTATTTATTTCTAAAGGTTTTGCTATGACAACAATGACAGATATATAAACAAGTAGGAATAAGTACAGGCTGTTTATATTACTACTACAAGAAAAAAGAAGATATTTTATATGATTTAATTCACGAGAATTTCAATCTTATAAATTTCTTAGAATTGGAATTGAATGAAGTAGACAGAGTTTTTTATACAAATATTAGAGAAGAAACAATAGATAATCTGATTTTGGACGAACCTACAAGTGGTTTGGATTTTAAGAATATGAAAGAAGTTTCTAATGGAATGATGAGGCTTAAAGAGGACGGAAAAACTATTTTTATTATTACACATGATCCGGAATTAGTAGAATGCTGTTGTGATTATTTTATGTTTATGGAGAATGGAAAAGTCAAATGGCATGGTATTAAATATGAAAAGAATATGGAAAAAATTAGGGAATTCTTCAATCAAACTTAAAATTTGCTAAAAAAATCTGGATGAAAAAAGGAGGTAATTTTATGAAACAAGATATGAAAGAACAATTATTAACAAAAAGACCTATAGATTTACTTTTTCAATTATCTGTCCCTGCTGTAATAGGAATGATAGTAATAGGTCTTTATCCACTAATGGATGGGATTTTTGCAGGAAATATTATAGGGCAAACTGCAATGACAGCTTGTGGTGTAGCTATGCCACTTACCTTTTTCAATAGTGGAGTATCTACACTTATAGGTGTAGGTTCAGCATCAGTTTTATCAAGAGCCATAGGAAAGGGCGACCAAAAAACAGTTGATAAAATTATGGGGAATTTAATCTTTTGGGTTATTCTATTCTCATCAATTATTACAATAGGCGGAATTTTAACTCAATCAGCAAACATGGTTATGCGTGGAGAAGGATTAATGAAAAAAGCCATGCTTATTATGGGACTAGGAGCTTTCTTAAACATAATTCTTGATCCTATTCTGATGAAATTAATGGGGGAATGGGCTATTGAAGGGGCTGCACTAGCAACCATTATAGCACAATTTGTTCAAGCAGTAATTACTTTACATTATTTTAAAAATAAAAGTAAGGTTGTAAAAATAAATAAAATAAAATCTGAGCCGGAAATAAAAAAAGAAATGTTTGGTGTAGGTTCATCTGCCATGGTGATGCAAATTTTATTTATGATTCAGCAGACAATGCTCTATAAAATGTCATTTAAATATGGCGGAGATACAAATGCTATCTTGATGGCAGCAACGCTCAGAGTTTATGCTTTTTCATTTATTCCACTTTGGGGAATGAGTCAAGGGCTGCAGCCTGTCGTTGGTACAAATTTTGGAGCAAAGAGATATGATAGAGTAAAAAATGCTATGAAAGTATTCTCTATTGGAGGATTAGTGCTAGCGGCTATTTTTTGGATACCAGCGCAAATATTCGCCAGCCAGATTTTGTCTACTTTCAATGTAGATACTAAAATAATTTCGGAAGGAGTAAATTATTTTAGAATGTTTTATAGTGTCTTTATATTATATGGAGTAATGGTTATGAGTATTACCTTTTTCCAAGCTATAGGTGATGGGAAAAAGGCAGGAATTATTGTTATGCTAAGACAGTTAATACTTTTTGTCCCAGCCATATTAATTCTACCTAAGCTATTTGGAACAAGCGCAGTGTGGTGGGCAGAACCAGTGGTAGATTTTATAATGATAATGGTTGGATTAATAATTCAAGGCAAAACTCTATCAGAAATGAAGGTAAACAGTTAAAGGAATGATGATATATAGATGGGTTATTTAATTGTCAGAAAATTAGATATATGTATGCTATTTTTAGCTGGATCTAAGAAAAATTAAAATTTGAAATAATTGAAGAACAAATAAAGCTAAGATTTTACGATTTATAGAATATTTTTATAAGAAAGTTTGGATAAGTTCATACGTTTGAAAAGAAAATAAATTTTGAATAAATTCAAGCCATTAATACTTCAAATAGAATTTTGGATATTAAGTATAATGATTATTCTTATAACTACTTAATATGGGTGTAATGGAGGCAGATATTTCAATGAAAAAAAATTCGAATATGATTATTATAAGAACATCCACTTGCCTAAAAAGCATATTTATTTTAATTTTTTAGGCTTAATGTAAAACGGTTCTTAGTTTCTAAGCTTCTATTTTTCAGAGGACTTGGCATATCAAAATGCCGTAGTCCTCCTTTTTTATTTTCAAAAATAAATTTGAGAATAAAAAGGAGGATAATATGTCTAAAGAAAAATATATTTATGTAAACGGAAAGAAAATATATGTAAGTGATGAAGTATATCAAGAATATAAAAAACTTAAAAATCATGAAGAATATCTACAAAGAATAGATGGAAAATATATAGACTATAAATTTCAAGGAGTAAACGATTCCATAGAAAATATAGAAGACAAAAAAGTAGATATTGAAAAAATAATAGAAACTAAACTAAGGTTAGAAGATCTATATAAGGCACTCGATAAATTAAACGAATATGAGAGAAGAATAATTATTGCCCTATATTTTGAAGAAAGAACTATTAGAGATTTAGCGAAACAAGAAAAAGTGTCTCCTAAGAAAATATTCAGCCTTAGAAATAAAATATTACAAAAACTAAAGAAAATAATTGAAAGAGAATAATAAGAAGATGTCAACGGGGAGCAGTCTTTGCTCTCTATTTTTTATGAAAAAATTAAAAAAATTCTAGAAAAATGGAAACAAGAGGCCTAAAAATTAAGGTTTATATATAGAGGGATATTTTTTATCACTCGATTTATACAGATGAAAGAATTGAACCTTGACAACTGCATAGACCACGATAGGACATTAACCAAGTATGGAGCGATACAAACTACGCCAAGATCTTTCTGCTTAAAAGATTAGGTTTAAATGGATACTCAAAAAAGAATTGAAGGATAAAAGAAAGAGAGCGACAAATAGTACCTGTAAATCAGAAATGGCTTTCTGTGCTATGAAGTACTTGGGGATAATGATACTTCTAAAGTTGATGCCGGCTCATCTAAAAAGAGGCGGAGGTGAAATTCCTATGCTGTCTGCCAAGACACCTACCAAAGTCATAAAACTTAACTGTTTATTTAAGACCAGCTATCAAATGTCAAGAGAAAATAAAAAATAATTTATCTTGAAATTTAAGGCATGTCAAACAAGCCTAAAAATTTAGGCTTATCAAAATTGAATAACAACTAAATATTAGGTATGTAAGCTTTGTTATCCCTCAAAACAGCAAAAATTATGTTGGTAAGTTTTCTAGCAACAGCACCAATAGCTGTACCATGAGCCTTACCCCTTTGTCGAAGTTTTTGATAATACACAGACAAAGCAGGATCTTTAAAAGCAGCAACACAAGCAGCAAGCCAAATAGCACGTCTAAGATAAGGAGAACCACGTTTAGAAATCTTAGTATCAGTAGCATTAAAATTACCAGATTGCTTAACAGCAACATCCAAACCAGCATAAGCGACCAACTGATTAGCTCTCTCAAATCGTGAAATATCACCGATTTCTGAGAAAATAGCAGCACCTAAGACATCACCAATACCGGTAATAGAAGTAATAACAGGGCATAAAGAATTAATCATAGAAGAAATTTCATCTTCAATCTCAAAAATCTGATCTTCAAGAAAAGAAATTTGAGCAATAATTTGTTTGATTTGAAAAGAAAAAGACTTCAAAGCAAACTTAACACCAAAGGAATTAGAAGCCTTCTCTTGAATTTCTTTAGCCTTATCAAGGCCAAAGCGACCTCTACTACACTTAGACAACATCTTAGCTAGCTCATCAGCAGAAATAGAAATCATATCCTCAGGCAAAGGATACTTACTCAAAAGCTCTCTAGAAGCTACACCATAAATATTAGAAAAAAGCGAAGAATACTCAGGAAAAACTTGATCTAAAATAGCAACAAGCTTTCTTTTCCAATCAGAAGCTTCGTCAACAAGAGCAAACCTGAACCTAGAAAGATTTCTTAAAGCAAAAGTATCCTCATCAGAAAAATGAGAAACAGAAAACTCACCGAACCTAAGAATTTGAGCAATTGTTAGAATCAATCGAAAAAGAAGAAATAAATTTCTGAAACTTTTCTAAACCCCTGATAGAATTAGAAAAAGAAAAAGACTCAGAAACAAGTTTACCATTAGAATCAATTATTGAGGCTTCGTGGTTATTCTTTGCAATATCAACACCAATGTAAAACATAAAATCACCTAGCTTTAATATAAATTTAGATAGAGAAAGAACCCTCAAGAACTTTACGACAATCAAACCTCGTTAGACATACAGCAACGAAATGTGCTATCCAGCTCATACTGATAAGGACGTAAAGTAGAGGCGTAACCCTTAAATAGGAAGACTAGCTTCAAGGAGGATAGCTACGACCTCTATCTATACAATTATTATCCCATATGAAAGTGAGATTGAGAATAAAATGTAGTATTTATTACTACAACTATATTATACGAGGAGCTTAGAAGTATGAATAACTTAAATTTAGATGAACAAAAAATAAAAGAAGGTATACAAAATGAAAGCTTGAAAAAAGAAGAAAAAACAAGTGATAAAACTTACGACATAGATGGCTACAAAGTACTATTTACATTTAAAGATACGGGTCTAACATTAAGCGACATAGTAGAATCATATATAGAAGAAAAACTATTTATTTTTTAATAAAGAGTATTGAAATAGAAAATAGGGAGCGTTATACTTTGATTGTGGAAGCCTAACCTTCATTTAATTTTGTATCTAAAGAATAAAATGAAGGAGGGCTTTTTTATGTGCAAAAGTAAAGCTTGTATTTATTTAAGATTATCAAGAGAAGATGGAGATGTAGAAGAAAGCAACTCAATATCAAATCAAAGAGAATTAATTCATAACTATGCAAATAAGCAAGGAATAGAAATTTTAAAAGAATTTGTTGATGATGGTTATTCAGGAGCTACCTATAATCGTCCACAATTTAATGAAATGATAAAAAGTCTTGAAAATAAAAAATTCGACACTTTGATAGTAAAGGATTTATCAAGATTTGGAAGAGATTATATAGGAGCAGGACGATATATTCAAAAAATATTTCCAGATATGCAGGTTCGATTTATATCCATAACAGATAATTATGATAGCCAAAATGCAGATATGAATGATACACACCTTATATTACCAATAAAAAATTTCATAAACGATAGCTATTGTAGAGATATATCAAATAAAGTAAGAAGTGCTCAAAAAGTCAAGAGGGAAAAAGGGGATTATATAGGTGCTTTTGCTCCATATGGATATAAGAAGAGCAAAGAAAATAAGAATAAATTAGAAATCGATGAAAAAGCTGCTGAAGTAGTAAAAAGAATATTTGGAATGAAATTGTTAGGATATTCTTCTAATTCTATAGCATACCATTTAAATGATCTTGGAATTGATTCTCCATTAATTTATAAGGAAAAATCAGGATTAAATTTTAATGGGGGATTTAGACCAATTAAAGGCGGAAAGTGGTCAGTTAACTCTATAAATAGGATTATCAGAAATAGAGTATACATCGGTTATATGGAACAAGGAAAAAGGATTAAATTAAACTACAAAAGCGAAAAAGAAATTTGTGTAAATCCTAATGATTGGGTCATAGTTAAAAATTGCCATGAAAAAATTGTATCAAAAGAGATATTTAATATAGCAAATAATTTATTAGATAGAGATGTATGGCAAGCTAGAAATAAAAATCCAGATATTTTTGCTGGTTTAATGTTCTGTAAAGATTGCGGATCACCACTAATAAGAAGAGAAATAAAAAGTGGAGGCAAAAAGATAATTCAGTATATATGCTCAAATTATAACAAAAATGGTTCTTGCACTAGACATGCTGTAAAAAAAGAAGAACTTTTAGAAGTAATTAAAGATATATTTACTCAGTATATATCTTTTCAAGAGTTGCTATATAAGAAGATTAAAAATAAAAAAATAAAATTATCTGCTATTGATTATGAAGGACGTGAGTTAATAAGACAAAAAGAAAAGTACGAAGCTATACTATCTTGTCTATATAGCGATTTAGAAGATAAAATATTGACAAAAAATGAATTTAATAGGTTTAGAGAAGCTTATAAAAGTAAAATTAAAGAAATTGATAAAGAAATACAAAATAGAGAAAATATAAAATCTAATGTGTATAAACTTCTAGAAGAAAACAAAAAATGGATCAATGAAATTAAGAGAAATAAACAACTAAATAAAATCGACAGATTATCATTAGTTATGTTGGTAAATAAGATCGTTATTGGAGAGAATAAAGAAATCCAAGTAGTATTTAATCATGCAGAAGAGTTTAAAATATTAAATAAAATGATAGCAAATGATAAGGAGCTAGATTCTTTAAAAAACATTTCTTCAGCTAGGAGGATAAGCTAAATGGCTAGAACTAGTAAAAGATATTTAAATAAAGATAACAAAGTAGCTCTATTATCTAAAAAAGAAACTAAATATAGAGCAGGAATATATACACGATTATCTCAAGATAGAAAAGAAAAGTATAGGAATAAAAGTGAATCTATTGATAGCCAAATAGAAATAGGAAAAAAGTATGCAGAAGAAAATGATATACAAGTAGTAAAAGTCTACGAAGATTATGAATTCACAGGCACAAATTTTAAACGTCCAGGATTTATAGAGATGATGGGAGATATTAAGTCAAAAGAAATTAATTGTATTATAGTAAGAGATCTTTCAAGATTTGGAAGAGAATACTTAGAAATAGGTAACTATATAGAAAATATATTCCCATTTTTAAAAGTTAGATTCATATCTGTTATAGATAAAGTAGATTCTTTAAATGGGCTTGATGACAAGAAAAGCTTTGAAGTAACAATTAAAAATATCATGAATGATATGTATTCAAAAGACATATCAAAAAAAGTTAGAAGTTCTAAAAAAGAATTAATGAAGAAAGGATACCATATTGGCGGGAAGCCACCTTTCGGATATATATCAGTAAAAACAGAAGGTGGAAGTGTATTTAAAGTTGATGAAAAAGTAAGAGACGAAATAGTTTATATCTTTGAATTAGCTAATAATGGAGCAAGTATGGTAACGATAGCTAGAGAATTAAATAAAAAAAGATATAATCCGCCAAACATTTATTATAAAACAGGAGAAGTATATAAAGACAAAGAAACGAATCCTGGATGGAGAAATTGGTCTATTCAAAGAATTTTAAAAAATGAAGCGTATATTGGAAATTTAGTCCAAGGCAGATACACAAATATGATAGAGGATGGTAGTAGGAATAAAGTAAGGCCAGAAAAAGAATGGATAAGAATTGAAGATAGACATGAAGCAATTATAGACAAAAAAGTATTTGAAAATGTTCAAAAACAATTAAGAGATAAATATGATAAGAGTTTTGGAAAATACTTGATACCAAAATATGAGGGAAGAGAAGATTGCTTTTACGGATTGCTATTTTGTGGTATATGTGGAAATAAATTATATAGATACTACTCTGTTTCTTGTGGCAGAAGATATTACTACTATGGTTGTAGAAATCTAGAAGAGGATAGGAGTAATAACCATGTGGTTATTTCAGAGATACAGTTAAAAAGCATATTAAATGACGAAATAAAAAAATTAATGGAAGAAAACATTAGCTTTGAATGGGTTGAAGAAACTCTTAAATCAAAATATGAAAGTTTAAAGCAAAATAAGATGAAGTCCTTAGAATCTATGGACAAGAAAATAAAAGATCTTGAATATGAAATATTAAAAACATATGAAAAATATTGTCAAGGACAAGTTAAAATTGATTACTATAAAAAAATCAGAGAAGTTAAAAATAATCAAAAGAACACAATTGAAAGAGAAAGACGAATAGTTGATACTCAGCTAACTAAGTTAAAGAATATGTATTTAAAAGGAATTGAGTTTTCAAAGAACTTATATCAACTTGACAGGGAGCAATCTGGATATTATAGTAGCTTAATTGATAAGGTTATTGTTTATAAAGATAAAAAATTAGACGTATACTTTACTTTCACACTTTAAAAGTCAGAGGAAATCAAGATGTATAAAATAGGAATTTACATGAGATTATCTAAAGAAGATTATGAAAAAAATGAGGAAAGTAATAGCATAAAGAATCAAAGACAATTAATCTTATCATATATTGATAAAAATTTTTCGGATTTTTGTGTAGATAATAAGATTGAATATATAGATGACGGTTATTCAGGTATGAATACAAATAGACCTGCATTTGAACGATTAATGGAAGATATAAGAGATCTAAATACCAATTGTATTATTGTAAAAGATTTATCTAGATTTTCAAGAGACTATATAGAAACTGGAAACTATTTAGAAAATATTTTTCCGTTTTTAGGAATAAGATTTATCTCTATCAATGATGGATTTGATAGTAAAGATAATTGTAACGGAACCATTGAAATTGACACTCAATTTAAATCATTACTTTACGATTATTATAGTAAAGAACTTTCAGAAAAAATAAAGCTTACTTTGAATTCACTAAAGTCAAAGGGAAAGATAATTAACGAGGCGCCTTTTGGTTATGTTAAAGATCCAAAAAATAAATACAAAATCATAAAAGATGACATATCTGCTAAAGTGGTAAGAAAAGCTTTTGATATGATATTAGAAGGACATTCCCAGGGGAGTATAGCTAAAAATTTTAATAAGAAAAAATATCTTACAGGATCTGAAAGAAAGAGAGTATTAAGAGGAGAAAGTCTAGAAAATTATAAAAAGATTTTGTGGACCACAGGACAGATAAGTAGAATTCTAAGAAATGAATCTTACACAGGAGTATTTTTATATAATAAAACGTACAAAACTCCAATAAGAAAAAGTATACCAAGACCTAAAGAAGAATGGGGCAGAATAGAAAATGCTTTTGAACCAATTATTTCCAAAGAGGAATTTAATAAAGTTCAAGATATATTAAATCAAAGATCGTTTCCAGCTCATAATGATGCAAGAGATGTAGATAGTCCTCTTAGGTTAAAAGTAAGATGTGGTGTATGTGGTCATAAAATGAAGTTTGATTACAGAGTAGTTGTTGGTAAAAATGAAAAGAAATATGACTGTAGATTTAGATGTAGAGTATGTAGCTTAAATTCAAAGTCAAATTCCATTAGTTCAAAGACAGTCGAAAGTTATGTGTTGGAGAGTCTAAAAAGAAGAGGTGTAAAATTAGAAGAAAGAAAGACTATTAAAAGTAAAAAAATAGATCAAGGAAAAGTGAATGCACTAAAATTTGAAATACAAAAGAACTACGAGTTATATTTAGATTCTAAACTTACACGAGAAGAATTTCTAGAAATTAAGAATAATATAAATGAACAATTAAGTAGTTTAAAAGAGGAGTCTGAAACTAAAGATAAATTAGAAAATATTACTATGTGTAATACAGACTTAAAATTAACTAATGAAATTGTTGAAAATAACATCAAAGAGATTATAGTAGACGCCTCAAAAAATATAGAAGTTATCTATAAATAATGTGATATAATTATGAGCAATAACTTGACACAATAGGGTAAGACCACAACACTGTACACAATGTTAGAACAAGAAAATACAATCGATAAAAATATTATCACAATTGAAAATCCAGTTGAGTACAATATTTTTGGGATCAATCAAATTCAAATCAACGAAAAAATTGGCTTGAGATTTGACAATACGTTGAAGTTTGTACTTAGACAAGACCCTTCCGTAATAATGGTCGGAGAAATCAGAGATTTGGAAACTTCCAAGCTTGCAATCAGAGCGTCAATCACAGGCCACAAAGTTTACTCCACAATTCACACAGACGACTGCTATCAATCGATAATTAGACTGATGGATATGGGAATTGAAGATTACATGATAAGAGCATCACTTAAAGTTGTCATCGCACAAAGATTGGTCAGAAAATTGTGTCCTCATTGCAAGAAAAAAGTCACACCAACCTCTGAACAAATGGAAATTTTTAGATCAAACGGGTTAAATCCAACTGAAATTTACGAGCCAGGAAATTGCGATGAATGCAGTTTGGGTTACGATGGGAGAATGGCTGTCATGCAAATATTAAAAATCGATGATGATTTGAGAAGTTTAATAAAAAAAGATATGAATTTGAAATCATTGAAAAACTACGGAGAAGAAAATAACATCGACAGTTTGTTCAAAAAAGCGCTAATTCAAGTAGCACTTGGCAACACTTCATTTGACGAAGCGATGAGGTTGTACAATGAAGATTGACAGTTTATTAAAAGAAGATAGTATATTAAAGAAGGAAATAAACTTCAAGGCTTCCAAGAAAAAGCTGTTTTTGTTTTTGAGACAATTTTCAATTCTTTTGAATGCGAAGATTCCAATCATAGAAATAATCAATCTACTTAAAGAACAAAAAGAATTCAAACAACTGAAGCCAAGCTTGGACAAAGTTTCTGAGAATTTGAATAACGGGTTGAGCGTGTCGGAAAGTTTCTGTGGCAACAAAAACTTCGACATGTTTTTTACATCGATGATGAAACTCGGAGAAGAAAGTGGTAGACTCGACAAAGTGGTCTACGATTTGAGCAAATACTACGAGAGAACCTACGATATCAACAAAAAAATTCAAAATGCAATGATTTATCCCATTATTTTGACTGTTACGGGAATTGTAATGTTGATATTTATGCTCAAAAACGTCATTCCAACATTCGTGGATTTGTTTGAAAGCTCTGACATGGTGCTACCACTGTCTACAAGAATTCTAATTTCAGTATCAAATGTAATTAACGAAAAAGGATTATTGATATTAATTATTTTAGTTCTAATAATTGCGGGACTTATCATAGCTTATCGAAAAACAAAATTTGGATATTACCTAGACAAATTCAAAACGACAAATCCGATTTTTGGGAAACAAAGACAAATCGTAATCTCATCTGAAATTGCGAGAAGTTTAAGCATAACTCACAAAAACTCCATGACAATTCTTGATGGACTGATCATAATTCAAAAATCCATGAAAAACAAATACTACAAACAAGAACTTTCCGATATTTTCAAAGAAATAGAATCTGGAGAATTTACACTTGAAGAAGCCTTCAATAAAAGAAAAATAACGCCACAAGTGTTCAATTCAATGTTAAAAGTTGCAGAAAATACTGGGGAATTGGGAGATATTTTCGAGAAATTATCTGAATTTTACGATGGAGAAGTGGAATATGCAATCAAATCATTCATAAGCATATTAGAACCAATGCTTATAATCTTCATGGCAGTAATCGTAGGATTTATCGTAATATCCATCACTATTCCTATGTTTGATGTGATAAACTCGTTTAATTAAAAAACTGTGGTATAAAATATCAACACTCATGCACGAATATCATAGGATAGTTGTTCGTGCATGAGTTTTTTCAATTTTTCTATTTTAAGTTTTAGCATATTTTGGTATGAAAAAACCCCTCCATCCGTATTCCGGATTTTGGGGTTCAGGGCACATGCCCTCAATTTTATTCTACATTAATTATTTTGTCGAAAAGACTTGCATCTTCATCGATTTTTGTATCATTACCAACAACAACTAAGTGATTTTCTTTCATTGCTTTTTTGATTATCTGAGCAAATTGTTTCAAATCATCCACTGTTGTGTGTAGCATGTTTTCAAGATAATTTTCGTAATCTTCTATAGTTCTTCCTGACAAATACATGTTTATCGAACGACTTCCTTTTGTGAATGTCGTCATTGGTGGGTTGAATTGGTTCACAGTTCCAAGGATGAATTGTTTCATTTCTTTTTCATCGAAGCTCATGTTTTCGACAAATTTATCAATTTGATCGTAGATGTCGATTGTGTTTTTGATGTTAGGGTCTCTGTAGGAATATACATACAATATTCCATTCAAGCTAACGCTCATTCCAACTCCGTAAGCGCCGCCTTTTGCTCTGACTTCGTTGTACAAGAAAGAAGTGTTCAATATATTTGTCAACACAGTTATTTTGGAATTGTATTCAAATCCGTATTTTTTCAAATCTGCAGATTTTACTACGTAATTCACATTTGAAGAAGTCTTGTAGGCTTCTTTTAATTTGAAGAATTTTGTTGGAGAAGATTTTGTGTCGATTGCTCCTGTGTTCATCTTGGAAATCAATGATTTTTGTAATTTGGCGAAGAATTTGCTTGCAGAATCTTTTTCGTTGATAATGCTAACGATCATATCGTTTGAATTTACGATTTTTTCGTAGTAATCTTTTAATTTCTTCAAAGTGATGTCTGCTTTTTCATCGAAATCATTCAACACGTCGCACAATTTTTCGTAATAACTAATTCCAGAACATTCATCTTCCAATACGCTTTTTTCTGAGAATGATGCCATCGATCTTGTCAATGCGAATTGGTTTCCTGCTTCAAGAATTCTCGTTTTATATTCTTGTTTCAAGTTTTGAAGGATGTTTTTGAATCTGTTTTTATCTTCAAATTTTACATTGAACAAGTATTCTTCCAAGATTTTGATACATTCGTCTTCTGTTTTTTCTATTGTTTTGAAACTAAACACAAAATTAGTTTTCAAATCTTCGCTATTTTTCGTATTACTCAAATGAATAGCAGTGAATATTCCACCTGATGCAAGATATGTTTGAGTGTATAATTTCTTGTAATCGTAATTTGTAGTGTCGCTTAGTCCGATATAATCGGATAGAAGTGACAAATAGAAGTAATCTTTTTGCGAGAACTTCGACAAATCAAACATAAATGATGCGTAGTGAATGTTTGATGTGAATAGATTTGGATTTAAGAATGTGTAGTTGTCGATTTTCTTTTCAATTCTTTCTACATCTTCAAGCTTTGCGTCAATATCGGAAAGCTCCAATGTTGGAATAGTGTCTTTTTGTTCTTTTGAGTCTTCTTCTGATTGGAATTGTTCCAAGTTTTTGTTCAAATCTACTAATTCATTCAATTCTTCATCGGACAAACTTTCCTTGTATTGTTTTAATTTTTCCTTAACTTCGTTGTCTTTTTTCAAATTAAGACCGGGTGTTGCCTTCAAAGAAAGTATCAATTTAAAATTGTTGTTTAACAATTTTTCTTCAATGAATTTTTCGTAGTAATCTGTATCTATTAATTTTCTGCATTCTGCAAGAGTTTCTGAGAATTGCAATTGGTCGTAGTAGCTATCTGAGTACATGAAACTTAGAGCTGATTTTAAGAAATAGATAACTCCTTTTGTGTGGAAACTTCCTGCTTCTTTCAAATCGTATTCTAATTTGTTAAGAGTAGAAGTGAGTTCGTCCTTGTCGATTCCGTTTTTCACGATGTTTTCTAATTCTCGTTTAACTAATGATTCAAATTTTTCAGTGTTTTTTACATCTGAGTTCTCAGCGATAACACCCATTGTGATTTCTTGGCCGTAAGATGATACGTTTTCTACAGATTCACAGATGTTTTCTTGCAATAATTTTTCTTTGATTATCGCAGATTCGTTGGAAAACAATACATCACTTAAAATAGTTGAAACAAATGCATCTTTTACATTTGTGATGTGTCCGACATTTGCAGCATATACCAATACATCTTTTCCGTCAGGATTTTCGTCTTTTGATATATTGTATTCGACTTGTACTTTTTTAGCCTTTTCAAATGGTTTTTGGTAAGGAATTTCTGAGTCGATTTTTTTGTAATCATATTCATCCAAATATTCTGACAAATGATCCAATTCTTCTTCGATATTTCCATTTCCATAAAAATAAATAAACGAATTTGATGGGTGGTAGTATTTGTCGTGGAATTCCAAGAATTTTTCGTAAGTTAAATCTGGAATATTATAAGGATTTCCGCCCGATGAATGTGCATAAGTTGTATCTGGATACAAATATTTGAACAATTCATCGAAAATAATCGTATAAATTGAACTGTAAGCGCCCTTCATTTCGTTGTACACTACACCATTGTATTTGATATCATCATCGACATTTTTGATTTCGTAGTGCCATCCTTCTTGGTAGAAAATATTTTTCTTTTCGTAAACAATTGGATTGAACACTGCATCCAAATAAACGTCCACGAGATTTTTGAAATCCTTGGCGTTACGACTTGCTACAGGATAGCAAGTTTTATCTGGATAAGTTATCGCATTCAAAAATGTTTGTAGTGAAGACTTTACTAAATCCATAAATGGTTCACGAGTTGTATATTTTTTGGATCCATTTAATACAGAGTGCTCCATTATGTGAGCGACACCTGTACTATCTTGAGGAATAGTCTTAAAAGCAATTGAAAAAACTTTGTTTTCGTCATCGTTAGAAAGTTTCAAAACTTTTGCTTTTGTCTTTTCGTGTTCGAAAAGAAATGCAGTAGAATTGATGTCTGACAATTTTCTCGTATCTATTAATTTAAAATTTTTATAATCTTGCATAAAAATCTCCTTTTTTCTTTTTAATATATTATATCAAATTGCGAAAACTTAACAAAATCACAATTTATTAAGTTTTCGTTTATTTGGGTATAAATAATTGTTAGAAAAATTTACAAATATAAGTCACAAAACTGTATATGATATAATAAATAACAAATAAGAGGTGAGTATATGAAATTAATATCATGGAATGTTAACGGATACAGAGCCGTTATGAAAAAAGGATTTATGGATGCTTTCAATAGTTTGAATGCGGATATTTTTTGTTTACAAGAAATCAAAATGAAAGAAAATCAAATGACTGACGAAATGAACATTGAAGGCTATCACAGATATTCTTATTCTGCAAACAAGGCTGGCTATTCTGGAACTTTGGTTTACACAAAAGTTGAGCCTATTGGAGTAAGTTTCGGGATTGGAATTGATGAACACGACACTGAAGGACGTGTGATTACTTGCGAATACGAAGATTTTTTCTTGGTGAATGTCTACACTCCGAATTCTAAACAAAAACTAGAACGCTTGGATTATAGAATGGTGTGGGAAGATGAATTTCACAATTATTTGAATATTTTAAGAGACAGAAAACCTGTAATTGTGTGTGGAGATTTGAATGTCGCTCACAATGAAATTGATTTGAAAAATCCACAATCAAACAGACGTTCAGCAGGATTTACCGATGAAGAAAGAAACAAAATGTCACTTTTATTGAATGATGGTTACATCGATACATTCAGATATTTTTATCCAGATAAAATAGACGAGTATTCTTATTGGTCGTATTTTGCAAAGGCGAGAGAAAGAAACGCTGGTTGGAGAATAGATTATTTCTTGGTTAGCGATGATTTGAAGGACAATCTTGTGGATGCGAAAATTCACCAAAGTATAATGGGTTCAGACCATTGCCCAGTTGAATTGGAAATAAATTTTTAAGGAGAGATTATGAGTAGAAATAGAATTTGGATAAGTGGAGCAGATGGAAAAATCGGAAAAGTTTTGCAGAAATATTTGGATCCATTTGAAGATGAGGTATTGGCAACAGACAAATACATCGTGGACATTGTAAATTCCGATGAAACTTCTATATTTGCAAGAAGAAACAGACCGAATGTAATCATAAATTGTTCTGCATTAACAGATCCTGTATTGTGTCAAGAAAATCCAGACGAGGCTTTCAGAGTAAATGCTTTGGGTGCGAGAAACATGGCGGTTGCAGCGAACACTGTGGATGCAAAAATAATTCACATGTCTGCAGATGATGTTTTCAGTGGACAATCTAGAAGCGCATACAGAGAATACGACACTCCACATCCTACGACAATGTATGGTAAAAGCAAATTGATGGGAGAAAATTTCGTAAGAGAATTCAGCGTGAAACATTTTATTTTGAGAACTAGCTGGTTATTTTCACCAGTAAATCACAGAGTAGAAGACATTATAAAAGAAGCAATTCAAACAGGAAAAGTTTACGTGCCAAAAGCACAATATTCTTCTCCAACAAGCGCATATCAATTAGCGGAATTTATCGTAAAATTGATGGATACTTACGATTATGGAATTTATCATGCATCATGTGAGGGAGTTGCTAGTAGAAAAGAATTTGCAGAAGAAATCTTGAAAATAAAAGGAATTAATGCAGAAGTAATAGAAGATGAGAATTTGAGAGTAGAAGGCCACAGACCGGATTTTACAGCTTTGGAAAACTTCTTATTGAACACTTCACAAATTTACAAATTCACTGATTGGCAAACTTCTTTGCAAAAATATATCGAAAAAAACAATTTGTAATGCAAAATGAATTTTAAGAAAAAGGAAAGATATTTATGAAACAAAAGAAAAAAATGGGGCTTACAACTCAAATTTTCATAGGATTATTTTTAGGATTGTTTGTCGGAATAGTTTTTAATCTATTTGTTCCTTCATCATATATAAAAGATACAATTTTGGTAAATGGCGTATTTGATGTATTGGGACAAGGATTTATTAGATTGATGCAAATGCTTGTGGTTCCATTGGTGTTCTTCTCACTTGTAACTGGCGCCATGAGTATGGGAGATACGAAAAAATTAGGAAAAATCGGAGTCAAAACACTTGTGTTTTATTTATTCACAACTGCATTGGCGATTACATTGGCGCTTTTGTTGGCATCATTTATCAAGCCTGGGGTTGGGATTGATCTTACCAAAGTAAGTCAAGCAGCAGAGGCCAATCCTGCACAAGCTGTTTCACTAAAAGATACTGTATTGAATTTAATTCCTACAAATCCAATTCGAGCGATGTCTGAAGGAAATATGTTGCAAATAATTTTCTTTGCACTCTTAGTTGGAATTATTTTGGCAAATTTGGGAGAAAAAGCACACAACGTTGCAAATATTTGCGAAGAGTTCAACGACATCATGATGGATATGACTATGATTGTTATGAAGTTTGCGCCAATTGGTGTATTTGCACTTATCACAAAGACATTCGCAACTTTGGGATTATCAGCTATATTCTCAATGTTAAAATACATGCTCACAGTAGTTTTAGGATTGGGACTTCAACTTTTATTAGTGTACATGGTTTTATTGACGATTTTTGCAAAAGTAAATCCATTCAAATTCTTGAAGAAATTTTTTCCAGTTTTGGGATTCGCATTCTCCACATCATCTTCAAATGCAACAGTGCCAATGAACATAAACAAATTGGAAGAGCTTGGAGTTAGTAGAAAAATTTCTTCATTCACAATTCCACTTGGAGCGACAATCAACATGGACGGAACTGCAATCATGCAGGGAGTTGCGGTAGTATTTGCAGCGAACGCTTATGGAATGCAATTGACACCACAAAATTTCTTGACAGTAATTGCTGCAGCGACACTTGCGTCAGTAGGTACTGCGGGAATTCCTTCAGTTGGTTTGATAACTTTATCCATGGTATTTAATTCAATCGGACTTCCGATTTCTGCGATTGCAATGATAATGGGAATAGACAGAATTTTGGATATGATTAGAACAGCGATAAATATCACAGGAGATGCTGTGTGTACAGTCATAGTCGCTAATAGCTCTGGTGAAGAATATTTCGACAAAGAAAAATTTAATTCATAAAAATTTATAAATGATAAACACTTATAGAATATTTCAATAAGTGTTTATTTTTTTATTTGATATAATGAATATAAGGAGGGGTAATTTTGAAATTAAAAAATAAACATATCAAAAAAATTGTCGTTATTCTCATTGTGGTTCTTGCATTTGTATTTATCAAACCACTCAGAGAAGGTTTGACTAACATGTCCAAAGCTTTCAAAGACCTTGAAAGTGTAAAAGCGTACATTAGATCGTTCGGAAAGACTGCGGTTGTAATTTCATTTTTGATGATGATTCTTCAATCCGTTGCGGCTCCAATCCCAGCTTTCTTGATTACATTTTCAAATGCAGCTATTTGGGGATGGGTGAGAGGAAGTATATTGTCTTGGACATCTGCAATGGCAGGAGCAGCGCTTTGTTTTGGAATTGCTAGATTTTTGGGAAGAGATATTGCAGAAAAATTTGCTACAAAAGGAGCATTGAAAGAAGTGGAGGGATTCTTCGACAAGTATGGCAAGAACGCTATTTTGGTTGCAAGATTATTGCCATTCGTTCCATTTGATCCTATAAGCTATGCAGCGGGATTGACTCCGATGGGATTTTGGGAATTTTTCATCGCGACAGGAATCGGACAACTTCCAGCTACATTGATTTATTCTTATGCAGCAAGCAAATCCACAAATCCATCTACATGGGTAAAAGGACTTATAATTTTATTTGGAGTGTTTGCGCTTGGAATGTTGATGAAGAGAATTTATAACGATAAACAAGCAAAGAAAAATATATAAAAAAGAAAGCCTCAAACTTTCCTATAAATAAACAAGCCCTTATGCACTTTTGTACATAAGGGCTTGTTATTTTTTTTCTATAATTTAAAATTTTGATGTTATATTTCTTTTATTTGTTCGACTAATTTATCGAATTGCATTGCATGAGATGCTTTTACTAAAACTAATGTATTGTCCACGATTAATTCTTGTAATTTTTCAAGCAATTCTTCTTTTGTTTCAAAGTAGAATACTTTGTCTTCTGCAAAGTTTGTGCGTGCTCCTTTGATTATGTTTTCTGCTAATGGTCCAGTTGCCAATACGTAGTCGATTTTTTCTGGATTGATTGATTTTCCGATATTTTTGTGAAGAGTTATTTCGTTATCTCCAAGTTCTAGCATATCACCCAAAACGGCGATTTTTCTAGAATATCCGTGCAATCCGTAAGCTGTTTCTAGGCAGCTTGTAAGTGATTGTGGATTTGATTTGTAACTGTCGTTTAAAATATGGAATTTATCTAGTAGGATAAGTTCGTTTCTCATTCCAGTTAATTCGATATTTTTAAGGCCTTTTGCAATATCAGAATAATCCAATCCCATAAGTTCTGCTACGATTATTGACATTGTAGCGTTGTACATTTGATGATGTCCCAACAATTCTATGTTGAAAACATGATCGTTGATTGAAAATGTCGATCCTGTTTCATCAGCTTTGATCATTTCCATTCTATAATCGCTGTCTGGTTTTATTCCAAAAGTTATGGTTTTTTCTGGTAATTTGTATTCTTGTTTTACTTCTCTAAGAATTGGATCGTCATTATTTAAAATAAATATTCCATCTTCTTTTAAGCCTTCAAGAATTTCGAATTTCGCTCTTGCAATATTTTCTTTTGTTTTCAAATTCAATAGGTGACTGTCACCAATGTTTGTAATCATTGCGATGTCGGGATGAGCGATGTTTGTCAATTGTCTGATTTCTCCGAAGTTTTCAGTTCCCATTTCAAGTACGGCAACTTCAGTATCATCATCTATGTCAAATATCGTCTTGGATAATCCGATTTCGTTGTTGTAATTTTTTTGTGTTTTAACGACTTTGTATTTTTCTTTTAATAAAGAACTCATGATATCTTTTGTAGTTGTTTTTCCGTTGGATCCAGTGATGGCGATTACCTTGCAGTCCAAGCTGCTGATGTAACCTCTAGCCAAATCCATCATAAATTCTTTTGTATTGTCTACTTCGATTACAGGATAATCGTTGATATTTCTGTAATCTCTGTTAACTACACAACAAGATGCACCCTTTTCGAAAGCCATCTCTATGTAATTTTGTCCATCGAAATTATCTCCTCTAAGAGCGATGAACATATTATCTTTTTGAATAGTTCTTGTATCTGTTGAGATACCTTTTACCATTACATCATGGTATTTTTCATTTATAATTGTGTTAGTAAGTTCTGTTATTGTTTTTAAATTTCTTGTTAACATATTTACCTCTCTAACTTATATGCTTTATTTTTTTCATATTCTTCAACAGCCAAACCAATCAAGTTGTCGAATACTTCTGAAACACTCATATCGTTAGTGCATTTCCACAAAACTGGAAACATTGAATGTGGAGTTAGTCCTGGAACTGTGTTGATTTCGTTCACCCAAAGTTCGTTGTCTTTTACGAACATATCAACTCTTGAAAATCCTGACAAACTCATTAATTTGTACACTTTTTCTGCCAAATGTCTTGCTTTTAATTCTAACTTTTCATCCATTGGAAATGGTGTAAGCATTTCTGTTTTTGAATCGTTGTATTTTGCATCGTAATCGAAAAACTCTACATCGTGTATTTGGTATACACCCGGACGTGATGCAACAGGATTATCATTGCCCATAACCGCGATTTGAAGTTCAGGGCCTATGATTTCTTCTTCAACCAAAATTCTTCTGTCGTATTGGAATGCGTTTTGAATTGCTTTTTCCAATTCTTCTTCTGTTTCTGCTCTCATAACGCCAACTGATGAACCAGCATTACATGGTTTCACATAAACAGCTTTGGATGTTTTTTCGAAAATTTCTTTCAAATTGTAATCGTCGTTTTTGCAAAGTACTACGTATTTTGCTTGAGGAATTTTGTTCAATTCGAAAATATCGTTAGTGTATCCCTTGTCCATGCATAACGCAGAACCCAACACATTACAACCTACAAATGGCAAATCCAAAACTTTTATGAAACCTTGGATAGTTCCATCTTCGCCGTAACTTCCGTGAATTGCAGGAAATATTACAGTGTTTTCAGGGTTGATTTTACTGATACAATCGCTGACAGATTCTATTACTGAAAGATCAGTGTCAAGAATCAATTCTTCGTCGGATTTTATTTCTTCAGTTATGTTTTCTTTCATAATGAATTTTTTATCGCGGCGAACGAAAATCGCATTTACGTTGTATTTTTCTTTTGATAAATTATTTATTAATGTTCTAGCACTTGTAATACTTACTTCGTGTTCAGTACTAGGACCGCCATATAATACATATATATTTTTTTGCATAATTTTTGTCCTTTCTTGTGACTCATTAATATATTACTATAACTAAAACATTATATCAATAAATTAGAAAAATGTATCATTTTTGTTGATTTTTATAAAAAAACAATACAAATTTAATAGGACTATTTCACAAATGTGGTAAAATATAGTTGAGCTGAGAATAGGAGGATTTTATGGAAAAGGAAGAATTTTTGTTGCAATTTGAAAAAAACTTATTTAATATGTTCGGGAAAGATTTACACACTTCAACTAAAAAAGAAAAATACATAGCTTTTTCGAAAATAATAATGAACGAATTGGCTGATGATTGGAAGAAAACTTCTGACAAACACAAACATATTAGAAATGCCTACTATTTTAGCGCAGAATTTTTGATAGGAAGATCTTTGGGAAACAATTTGTTGAATATGGGATTGGATGAAAAATATTCACAAATTTTAAAAGAATTGGACATCGACATCAATGATTTGGAAATTCAAGAAGAAGATGCAGCTTTGGGTAACGGTGGACTAGGAAGACTTGCAGCGTGTTTCATGGAAAGCGCAGCGAGCTTGGATTATCCGTTGACAGGTTACGGCGTTAGATATCGCCAAGGACTTTTCAAACAGTATTTTCACAACGGATTTCAAATGGAAGTCGGAGACAATTGGACATTGGACAAGGATCCTTGGTCAAGACGTGTTGAATCTGAATCCAAAATCATTAGATATAAAAACCAAGTCGTAAAAGCAGTTCCTTATGATATGCCAGTTGTCGGTTACAAAAACCACGTTGTAAATACTTTGAGGTTGTGGCAGGCGGAATGTGATGACGGATTTGATTTTCAAAAATTCAATAATTTTCAATACGATGATTCGGTAAAAGAAAAAAATAGAGCAGAAGATATTACGAGAGTTTTGTATCCGAATGATATCCAAAGACCTGGTAAAGTTTTAAGATTAAAACAACAGTATTTTTTCAGTAGCGCATCTATTCAAGATATAATCGAAAAATACGAGAAGAATTTTCCGAATGATGTAGATTTTGAAGATTTTGCAAAATACAACACAATTCAATTAAATGACACACATCCTGTTATGGCTATCCCAGAAATGATGAGAGTGTTGATGGATGACAAAAAACTATCTTGGAAACAAGCTTGGAATGTTACAAGTAATGTGTTCAATTACACTAATCACACGATTTTACAAGAAGCAATGGAAAAATGGAATGTCGATGTTGTTGAAGAGGTAAGCCCTAGAATTATGGATATTATCACTGAAATCGATAGGAGATTTGTCAGTGATTTAGTGGGATTGTATTACTCTGTGGATAGAATCGACAATCTCAGAATAGTGAAGGACAATACTGTTAATATGGCACATTTGGCGATATTAACTGCCGTAAAAATTAATGGCGTTGCGAAAATTCACACCGAAATTTTGAAAAATGACACATTAAAACCATGGCACGATTTGTATCCGGATAAATTTGTCAACAAAACAAATGGAATTACTCCAAGACGTTGGTTGTTTTATGCAAACCCAGAATTAACACAATACATCACAGAACTTTTGGGAGAAGATTGGAAGACTGATTTGACGAAATTAAAAGAGCTTGAAAAATTCCAGGACGATGACAATGTTTTGGATAGATTAATGGAAATCAAACTTCACAATAAAATCAGACTCAAAAAATACATCAAAGAGCATGAACAAATCGATGTGGACGAGAACTCGATTTTCGATATACAAGTGAAAAGACTTCACGAATACAAGAGACAATTGTTGAATGCATTTCATATTTTGAATTTATACTACAAGATTAAAAACAATGAAATAACAGATATTCCAAAACAAACATATATTTTTGGAGCGAAAGCTGCACCTGGTTATTTCAGAGCAAAAGCTATTATAAAATTTATAAATGAAGTTAAAAATCTCGTGAACAACGACGATGTTGTCAACAAATACATCAAGGTTGTTTTCTTGGAAAACTTCAACGTATCCATCGGAGAATTGGTGTATCCTGCAGCAGATGTGAGTGAGCAGATTTCAACTGCGGGAAAAGAAGCATCGGGAACTGGTAACATGAAATTCATGTTAAACGGAGCGTTGACTGTGGGAACTTACGACGGTGCAAATATCGAGATTTTCAATCATGCAGGTGTAGACAACAACTTCCCATTTGGAGCGACTGTTGATGTATTAAATTCCATCAGAGAAACTTACAATCCAGTCGAATATTATTATAAGGATGAAAATATTAAACGTGTTGTGGATACATTATTAAGCGATTTGATTAATGATAGTGGATCGTTTATGTTCTTGGATATTTACAATTCACTTGTAAACAGAGATTCTTCATTTAAATTGGATGAATATTATGTGTTAAAAGATTTCAACGATTATGAACAAATTCACGAAAAGATTTTACAAACTTACTCTGATAAGAAAAAATGGGCGAAGATGAGTTTGATGAACATCGCAAATTTCGGAGAATTTTCATCAGATAGAACTATAAAAGAATATGCAGAAGAGATTTGGAGGATAGTACCAAATGAAAAAATTTAAAAAGAGTGATATCAACTCTAAGGTATTTAACAAAGGAAACAAGATTTTATTTTTCGAAGCGGACGGGGTTTGCCCTTGTATTCCGGCGAAAAATGATTTGGAAGATATTGAAAAATCCTTCCAAGGAGAGATTGAATTTTACGAATATACAGCAAAAAAAGTCAAGGAAATAAACAAAGATGAGATAATCACTCATTTCGAAGCTTTGCCGCTACCTACGACTTTGTTTATAAAAGATGGCAAAATCACCGACAGGCTTGTTGGAGATAATTCAAAATCGACGTATAGAAATTACGCAAACAAATTAGTGGAAGAAAAATAGGAGATAGTATTGGCTAATTTATTATTTGAGGATAGAATCAATGAAATATTAGAAACTCTTAGGCTTGAGAATGATCTCGAAAACACGAAAATTACTTTTTGCAGTTTTAATGAACATCATTTTGACAAACATCAAACCACAGACATCGATGATATCGAATTGAGAGATGATAGGATAAATTGGATATATATCACAGGATTATCTGATTCGGATAATTTTATAAAAATGAAAGAAAAATTCAAAATCCATCCTCTTATAATAGAAGATATGTTGGATGTGGAGCAGAGAACAAAACTAGAAGCTTATGACGATTATTTGTTCGTTGTAACGGATACTGTGGATTATGATATGTTCAATAGCGTAAAGGAATTGTCATTTAATCAAGTGTCATTCGTATTAAAAGAAAATTTGTTGGTGACTGTTGAACAAAACAAATCCACATCATTTGACAGAATTGTAGATAAATTAGAAAAAATACCTGTCTTTAGACCCAAAACTACAGATGGATTGCTTCTTTTGTTAATGGATGCGGTAATCGACAATTATTACCAAATTTTTGATATTTTGGGAGAATATATCGACGATTTGGAAGACACTATGATGACAAATCACGACGATGATGTTCTCAGAGAACTTTACACCATGAAGAAAAACCTTATATTTTTGAGGAAGACTTTGTGGCCGTTGCGTTCGGTTATAAATGAAATGTCAAAATTCAGAGTCAATCTAGTCAGTCACAACACATCGATTTACATGAGAGATTTGTACGATCATATTATTCAGATGCTCGAATTCATCGAAGTGTATCGCGATATGATTAACTCCATGATAGACGCATTTGACACGAATATTTCCAACAGGACAAACGAAGTAATGATGGTGTTGACTGTGTGGTCGACGATATTTTTGCCGTTGACTTTCTTAACTGGCGTTTATGGGATGAACTTTAAATATATGCCGGAGCTTCAAGGAAAATACGGATATATTTTGTTCTGGGTTACTGCTGTTGTGATTACCAGCGTCATGATTTATTTCTTTAAAAAGAAAAAATGGATGTAATATAAAGGAGATTTTATGGAAAACAGTACTTTTTTGGCATCTGATTATGAAAAAGAACAAATCGACGCTATTAAAAAAATACTGCGAGTGTATTTTAGCGGAGATATAGAATTTAGCAAGAATTTTTCTAGTTTGAAACCAAACATAGATAACGAAAATCTGAAGAAAGTTTTGAATGAATTGGACGACAAAATAACCAGAGATGATTTGATAAGGTATGTCAATGATATCAATATAATGGCTTATAATGATGAAAATAAGCTTTGTTTTATGTACGATGCGAACAGAAAATTCACAATAGAAAGAAAAACTGCGCTTGAAAATTATCCGCCAGAAAAAAACTATGGTTTTTGCCTTGATAAATGGATAAATAAATGCGACATTACCCTTCACAATTCATCATCTGATTTGCAAAATGCCATTTACAGCAGCATGCTTGATATTTGCTGCGAGGAAATGGGTATACTTGTAGTAAGAATCTGCGAGGATGATTTTGATTGGACAGATGATCATGCAATGGAAAAATTGAACGAAATTGTAAGTAATATAAGGAAGGGAGATTTTTGTTAATGAAAGTTATATTAGCAGTAGACAAAAATTTTGCGATAGGAAAAGATGGAGATATGCTTTTTTCGATTCCTGAAGACATGCAAAGATTTAAAGAATTGACTACGGGAAACATCGTAATCATGGGAAGAAAAACATTGGAATCTCTACCTGATTCAAAACCTCTACCAAACAGAACCAACATTATAATTACAAGCAAAGATTTGGATGGAATGTTGTGCGTGAAAAATGAAGAAGAATTGCTACGCACATTAAAAGAAATCAATCCAGATCACAAAATGACAGAGTATTTGATAGGTGGCGCAAACACCATTGAATCATTGATTCATTTAGTTGATGAATTCGTAATTACTTATGTTGATTGTGAATTTAAATACGATGCGAAAATAAGAAACTTATTCGAAGACCAAGATTTCTATGTATCAGAAGAATCAGACATTAAATCATACGAAGACTTGGATTATAGATATATGGTTTTTAAAAGAAAATAAAAATGAATTATCAAAGGGATAGTTATATCCCTTTTTTATTGCCCAAATATTAAGATTTGGCAAAGTTATAATTCAGTATAATGTATTGTGATATAATACGGTTACGGAGGTGAGTAAATGCGTTGTCCTAATTGCAATGAAAAAGTGTTAGATACGGTGAATTTCTGTCACAATTGTGGATTTAATTTGAAGGAATATCGCGAAAATTTGAATCAACAAAAAAGTGAATCAGAAGTTTCACAACAAAAAGAAAATACGTCTACAGACAAGGATTATTCATATTCAGATGATGTCATGAATATTTTCAATATAAAAACCAGCGAGAAATCTAATGAGCAACAAAAGTGCGAAGAAATCATCAATAAAAATAAAACCGAACGCAAACCGAAAAGAATTGAAGATATCTTCCAAGTGATTAACAAAAACAAATCTCAGTATGGAAAGTTCAATCCTGATGAAGAAGTTGAGAAGAAAATCAATCACGAAGAAGAAAAAGGAACCGAAGAAAATTACGAAAACACGATTTTTATCACGAAAGGTTACGATGATGTCGAAGAAAAAAACAAAAGGGACGAGTCGATAAGATTCACATCGGATAATGAGTTTACTATTCATAAGTTTGAAGACGAAGAAGACGAAGATGATATGGACAAATTTATGGATAATTTTGATGTGAAAACAAAACAAGTGTTTGACAAAATTAATCTGTTTTTCACGAAAATTTTGAAGAAAATGATGGGTGGAGTACAACCTTACAAGTTCTCGATGAGATTAGCTGTTGTTGTATTGTCGGCGTTGCCGCTTTTATTCTTTTACATGAATTCTACAAATCACTGGACACTTACTCAAAAATTAAAAGCTATCGTGGTTATGGTTTTAGTATTGATTTTAGATTTGTTACAAAAAGTTTTATCATATAGTTTTGGGCTTAAACTAGCTGACACTAAACTTTACCAACCTATCGACAAAAATTTGAAAAAGAATATTTCTGTACTACTTTCTGTCGTAGAATCTTTAATATTCAGCTTATTTGGGGTTCTAACAGCAGGGGGTCTTGTCGGATTTAGTTCGTCAATATTCACGTTCACATTCTTGGGAGCACACGCTTTTATATATTTGATTTCATTATTAGTATTGATATTATTTGCGACGATCATTCTTATAGATAGATTTGATTACAAAAATATCTGGAAAATATACGGACTTAATGCGGCTGGAATTATAATAACGAGACTTGTGGTGTTCATGGTCGTTATGACGCTTCTTCAAAAAATATTCTTTGGACTTGCTCCAGGATTAATGTAGGTGATTGAATGATTTACACAGTTACAATGAATCCTGCACTTGAATTTGTAAGTGAGGTTACGGATTTTAAATTTGACAAAAACAATATATCTGATTTTGATTTGATGCTACCAGCAGGAAAAGGAATCAATGTTTCAAGAATTCTGAAACAACTTGGGCTTCCAACAGTTGCAACTGGATTTGCAGGAGGATTTACAGGAGAATTTGTCGAAGATTGGCTTAGAAGAGAAGATATTAAATCTGAATTCGTAAGAATAGATGACAATACCAGAATCAATATAAAAATCACAGGAACAACGAAAACGGTGATTGAATCCAAAGGACCGAGCATTTCTCATCAAGAACTACAGGAACTATTGTATTATCTATCCAGGGTCAAAGAAGGAGACACTGTATTCTTGTCCACGGCTTTTCCAAGAAATATTACAGAAACTGTAATTGAAAGAATGATTGCTATCTGCAAGGCCAACAAAGCACAATTCGTACTTGATATAGACGAGTATTATCTGGAGAAATTTGCAGATGAAGGATCACTTCTTGAAAATATCAGCGTAAAATGCTTGGAACATTTATTTAAAACCAAAATAAATTCAGAATCTGATTTGCTTAAATGGAAAAATGAAATATCTAATTTGAATTCAAAATTTGTCGTAGTTCCATTTGTAGAGAATAAAGTGTATTTGTTTCAAAAAGATTCCACATACGCATTTGAAATAGACGAAATAGCAAACCAAAAACGAGATTTTGTTATTGACTCAATAATCGCAGGATTTATAGCTACATTTATAAGAACTTCGGATTATGAAAAGTCTTTTAAAATGGCAAGCGCATGTGCACAAGCTTCATTGAAGACAAAAGATTTGCCGAAAAAATTCCAAATAGACGACTGTTTTGACGATATTAATATAGTAAAAATAGACTAAAATAAAAAAACAAGGTGTTGAATTAAATTCATACCTTGTTTTTTTATGTTGTAATAAATTAAGAAATGGAGATTTAATTGAAAATGAAAAAGTTTTCAATCTGTAAATATATTTTACCATTTCGATATATCGAAAGCAAGCTTTTTGTTACAAATTTTCAAATTTAATAAATTTGTAAATAGGCTCATGATTATTATTACTTTACCACAATAAAGAATATAAGTCAAGTGATTTTTATACAAAATTCGAAAAAAGCTCTTTAAAATTAAAAAAATCGTAGATGAATAAAAATAATTTTGAAAAAATTTCAAGAAAAACAATTAATCGCAGAAAATAGACAGGAAAACAAAATCATAAAATTTGTATTTCTGAGGAAAAACTGTAATATAATCCATAAAAACATAATAAACGCAAATTTTATACTGAAATTTTAAATCATAAAATAAATAATAATTGACAAATTCATTTTATCTCACTATAATTAGGTAAAGTATTATTTATTAATCATACATAAATCATACGCAAAATAAACTGAAAGGAGAATAAGATGTCTGCTAATAAAAAAATATTGGAAGTTAATAATATGCATACAGCTTTTAGAATAAAAGACGATTTTTACGATGCTGTCGACGATGTTTCGTTTGAATTATACGAAAACGAAGTATTGGCGATGGTTGGTGAATCCGGATGCGGTAAATCTACACTTGCTACTACTATTATGGGTCTACATAATATGAATTACACTCAAATTAGCGGTGAAGTTATATATAACGGCGAAAATATTTTGAATTATACAGAAGCTCAATTCAATGATTTGAGAGGTGGAGAAATTGGTATGATATTCCAAGATCCATTGGCATCGCTTAACCCATTAATGAGAATTGGCGAACAAATTGAAGAAGCTTTGTTTTATCATACAGATTTGGATAAGAAACAACGTCAAGAAAAGGCTATTGACCTTCTAAAAAAAGTAGGGATTGAAAATGCTGAAATTATAGCAAGACAATTTCCTCATCAATTATCAGGAGGTATGAGACAAAGGGTAATCATTGCAATTGCTTTAAGTTGTAAACCTCGTGTTTTGATAGCCGATGAGCCAACTACTGCACTTGATGTTACGATTCAAGCACAAATTCTAGATTTACTAAAAGAATTACAAAATCAAATGAATTCAGGGATTATCTTGATAACCCACGATTTAGGAGTTGTAGCACAGACCGCTGACAGAGTTTGCGTAATGTATGCTGGTCAAATCGTTGAGATTGCACCAGTAGATGAGTTGTTCAACAACCCACTTCATCCATATACTAGAAGTTTATTAAATTCCATTCCACAAGCAGATACTGATTCTGATCAGTTGCATGTTATAGAAGGTATGGTTCCTTCATTAAAAAATTTACCAAGAAAAGGATGCAGATTTGCACCTCGTATTCCTTGGATAGATGATCATGAACACGAAGAAAACCCAGTACTACACGATGTTGGCAATGGACATTTGGTTCGTTGTACTTGCTGGAAGAATTTCCATTTTAAAGACGAATAGGAGGAAAATATGGGATTTTTAGAAGTTAAAAATTTGAAAGTTCATTATCCAATTCGTGGTGGATTTTTTAATACGGTTCAAGACTATATCAAAGCTGTTGACGGCGTGGATATGGATATTGAAGAAGGAAAAACTTATGGATTGATAGGAGAATCTGGTTCAGGAAAGTCAACTATAGGAAAGGCTATTGTTGGACTTGAAAAGATTACAGATGGACAGATTTTGTACGAAGGAAAAGATGTTACAAGTAGATCTTACAGAAAAAAGATCAACTACAACCAAGACGTTCAAATGATTTTCCAAGACTCAATGAGTTCACTTGATCCTAAAAAAAGAATTTTGGATATAATAGCTGAACCTATCAGAAATTTTGAAAGATTAACACCAAAAGAAGAAAAAGAAAAGGTGTTTAAATTGTTAGATATAGTTGGACTTAATGAAAGTGCAATTTACAAATATCCATTTGAATTCTCAGGTGGTCAAAGACAAAGAATTGGTGTTGCAAGAGCTGTTGCATGTAACCCAAGATTAATTGTTGCAGATGAGCCTGTAAGTGCACTTGACTTATCAGTTCAAGCACAAGTATTAAACTACATGAAATTAATTCAACAAGAGTTTAATCTAAGTTACATTTTCATTTCTCACGATTTGGGAGTTGTAAGACACATGTGTGATTATATCTACATCATGCACAATGGAAAATTTGTAGAAACTGGAAATCGTGATGAGTTGTATTCTGATCCACAACACATTTACACGAAACGACTTATCGCAGCTATTCCACAAATTGATCCAAGTATAAGAAAAGAACTTAGAGATACTAGACAAGCTATTGAAAAGAAATTTGATGAACAAAAGAATGTCTACTACGATGAAAATGGATCAGTGTCTGATTTAGAGAAGTACAAGGATTCTCATTATGTAGCAGCTAGAAAGGGGGAAATATAATATGACTAAAACAATAATAAGACGATTTTTAATAATGATTCCTCAATTGATAGTATTAAGTTTATTTATATTCTTTGTAGCTCAAAAAATGCCAGGTGACCCTTTTACAGGGAAAATCACACCAAGCACTGGTAACTCAAAGGTTGAAGAAGAACTTAAGATAAAATCAGGATTTTACGATCCATGGTATGTAAAATATAAAAGATGGGTTGGAAATGCAGTAAAAGGAGATTTTGGTGATTCATATACTCAAAAACTACCTGTAAAAGACGTTATAGGTCAAAGAGCTAAGAACACATTCTTCTTATCATTGTTCTCATTATTAATAATGTATGCAATTGCAATTCCATTGGGAATAAATGCAGGTAGGTATGACGGATCGCTGTTCGATCAGGGAGTTAACTTGTATAACTTCTTGGCACTAGCAACCCCGGGCTTCGTATTCTACTTGATAATGTTATTGATTTTCGGATATAAGCTTGGATGGTTCCCAACAAGTGGAATCATAAGCCTTGAAGCCTCAGCAAAAGGTGGCATGGCAGCAGTATTAAGCAGAATATATCATATGCTACTTCCAGCAATATCTTATGCATTACTTACAACTATTGGAACTATCCAATATTTAAGAAATGAAGTTGTAGATGCAAAAAGCCAAGACTACGTAAGAACTGCGAGAGCAAAAGGGGTTCCTATCAAAAAAGTTTACAGCAAACACATTTTTAGAAACTCACTTTTACCAATAGCTGCATTCTTCGGATTCCAAATCACAGGATTATTAGCAGGTTCTATCATGATTGAAACAATTTTCGGTTACCAAGGAATGGGTTCACTATTCGTTGACTGTATCAACCAAAGAGACTACTCGGTTATGACAGCGCTTGTTATGATATATGGATTCTTGACACTTTGTGGTTCATTATTAAGTGATATTATCATGAGTATAGTGGATCCAAGAATAAGGATAGAATAGGAGGTTTTTATGAAAGAAGTAAAAGTAACAGAAGAAAAGCTTGAAGAATATAAAGACCTTGCACATGATAATCCAACTGGTTTTAAAGTAATTGTCAATGAATTCAAAAAAGACAAATTAGCCATAATATCTTTAGTAGTATTAGCGGTTTTGTGGATAGGAATATTTGTTGGAGCAATGTTACTTGATAAAAAACAAGTAATGATGGTAGATATTATGAATTCATATGCACCACCAGGAGAAGCTGGACATATTTTAGGTACAGATCAAGGTGGTAGAGATTTGTTCGGACAATTGATAATCGGAGCTAGAAACTCAATTGTAATAGGAATTGCTGTAACAGTACTTACATCTGCTATAGGCATAGTTGTAGGATTGTTGATAGGCTATTATGGCGGATGGTTGGACAATATTATAATGAGAATTATAGATTTCATCCAAATTCTTCCTACGATGATGATTATCATAGTTTTCGTAACTATAGTACCAAAATATTCGATGTTTACATTCGTAATGATATTTACAGTGTTCTACTGGACAGGAATGGCGAGACTTGTAAGATCAAAAGCTCTTGCTGAAAGTAAAAAAGACTATGTAAATGCATCGAAGACTATGGGAACTAGCGATTTGAAGACGATGTTTACAGGAATATTACCGAATATTTCTTCAATATTAATAGTAGATATGACATTAAGTTTCGCAGGAAACATCGGTATTGAAACTGGACTAAGCTTTCTAGGTTTCGGGCTTCCACCATCAGATCCATCACTTGGAACGTTGGTATCATTAGCCAGAAAACCAGAAGTTATTCAAGACAAATTATATGTATGGTTACCCGCATCATTATTGATATTGGTAATGATGTTGTGTATAAATTACATCGGTCAAGCATTAAGAAGAGCTTCCGATGCAAAACAAAGGAAAGGATAAGGGTGAAAATAATGAAAAAGAAATTCAAATCATTATTAGCTATCTTTTTAGTATTAGCATTCGTACTTACTGGATGTGGAAATGCAAAGAAAGATAGCGGAAAATCTTCAGACTCCGGTTCTAAACAAGAATCTAGTACTGGAAAGAAAGTTAATGAAGAAAACAAGGGCAACATAGTCGGAGAAAAAATGGGCGGCGGTGTTGTTGTTGAAAACGAAGGCACACCAATTAAAGGTGGTACATTTAGAGTAGGTATTCCTACAGACTCACCATTTAAAGGTATATTCAACAACACATTATACGATGACAACTACGACTGGAACATCATTGGACCTACAATGTATACAGCAGCAAATGCTGGAGAAAGCTTGGAATTGAGAGATTCTGGAGCTGAAAAATTCGAATGGGATGAAAAAGCAAAAACTGCTACTATTAAACTTTCAGACTCATTCAAATGGAATGATGGAAAACCAGTTACTGCAAAAGACATTATAATCAACTACCTAATCATTGGTCACAAGGATTATCCTGGTGTACGTTATGATGATGATATGATTAATATCGTTGGTATGGAAGATTATCACGCAGGAAAAACAAAAGACATCTCTGGTGTTAAAGAAATCGACAACAAAACAGTTCAAATCCAATTTAAAGAATGGAAACCAGCAATCAAATGGGGCGCTGGAATCTGGGCTGAACCAAATAGCTACGATCAATTAAAAGATATACCAGTAAAAGATGTAATCTCTTCTGACCCAGTTAGAAAGAACCCTAAATCAGCAGGACCTTTCTACATTTCAAATGTAGTTCCTGGACAATCAGTTGAATTTTCAGCTAACGAACACTTCTGGGGTGGAAAACCAAAAATCGATAAAGTTGTAATGGAAAGAGTTCCAAGTTCACAAATCTTAGCTTCATTAAAAGCTGGTAAATACGACTATATCGCAGGTGGAGCACCTTCAGATACATTCAAAGAAATATCAGAATTAAAAGGATACAAAGTAGCAAGATTCCAAGATATGGCTTACACTTACTTAGGATTTAAATTAGGTAAATGGGACAAAGCTAAAGGCGAAGTTGTTGTAGATCCTAACGCTAAGATGGCAGATGTTAACTTACGTAAAGCTATGGGTTATGCAGTTGACAACAATGCTGTTGGTGAAAAATTCTATTTAGGATACAGATCACAAGCAACATCAGTTATAATTCCAATCTTCAAGGATTACTTCAATACTGAGCTTAAAGGATACAACTACGATCCAGAAAAAGCTAAAAAATTATTAGACGAAGCTGGATACAAAGACGTTAACAACGATGGATTCAGAGAAGACAAAAATGGTAAACCATTGGTAATCAAATTTGCTTCAATGGCAGGTGGAGATATCGCTGAACCATTAGCAAAATATTACATGCAATGTTGGGAACAAGTAGGATTGAAAGTTGAATTAACAGGCGGAAGACTAATCGAATTCAACGCATTCTATGACAAACTTAAAAACGACGATCCAGAAATCGACGTATTCCAAGGTGCATGGGGAACAGGAACTAACCCTGATCCATCAGGATTGTTCAGTAAGAAAGCATCATTCAACTACTACAGATACACTAATCCAGAAATGCAAAAAGCATTGGATAAGATTTCTGATGGTAAAACATCTGATGAAGATAGAGCACAAGCTTACAAAGATTTTGCTAAAGTAATGGAAGACAGTGTACCATTGATTCCAACACTTTACAGAGAAGCTTTATCTCCAATCAACAAGAGAGTTAAGAAGTTTGATTTCAGATATGTTCAGGATCTTAACAAAGATGACTTTAAATGGAATCAAATCGAACTTACAGCAGAAGAACCTCTAAAAGAATAATAGATTTTAGAATTAGTGGGGTGTAAATTTACACTCCACTTTTTTTGTTAAAAATATGTAAAAATAGGTAAAATATAACGTTTTCGTTTATTGACTTATTCTTTGTTATTCATTAGAATATTAGAGAGGTGTAATGAATGAAGCGAAAAAATATTATTGCTGTAGTTTTAGTAACTGTGTTAATATTTGTTGGTGCTTTTGTGGGATTAAATATTTTAAATTCATCAAAAGCAGAAAAATTAGATAAATTGGCTCACCAATGTATAGTAGATGGTAATTACCAAAAAGCAGTTGATTATTACAGTGAATTATACGATAGAACAAACGATGGCTCTTATATTGATAAGAAACGTGAAGCTGTGGAGCTTTTATCATCGAAGAATAATTACGATTATGGTGTAAATTATTTGAAAGAAATGAAGTATATCGACGCAGCAAAAAGTTTTTTGAAAGTAAGTAACAAAGACAATGTCAACTATCAAAAAGCACAACAAAGATTGCAAGAAAGCACTCAAGCGGTGATAATTGCTAGCGATTCATTTGCTGAAGATGACAACTTTGATGCAAGCTTGAACATGTTAAACTCATATGCACGAGTTATGCCACACGAAACACTTGTAATTGATAAAATAAAAGAAGTAGAAAAAGCAAAGAATCAATACAATGAAAAGAAACAAGAAGAAGAAAAACAACGTGCATTGTCTGAGAAAAAAGAAAAAGAAGCTAGAGAAAAAGCTGAAAAACTAGCCAGTGAATCAGCGGAAGAATTAAAGAAAGAAAAAGAAAACTCAAAGAATCAATCTAATAATGATGATAGTTATGAAACAGATGATAACAGAAGACTTATTGACTTGTGTATACGTCTTGTAGGTAAAACTTATTTGGTAACTACAGATAATGCCAAAATTTACGAAGAACCAAGCAATAAATCACAAATGATTTCTTCAATTCCTATTGGAAGTGAAGTTTACATTTATGAAGCAAAGCCTGATTCAGGACAAAGAGTATGGTGTCATGCGATAATTAAAAGTGCAGATTCACTAAAATCGTACGATGCATGGATATCATCAAACAACTTAGAAATTAACGATTAAGCTCTCAATAATGAGGGCTTTTTTAGTAGAAAGGGGTGTGTTATGGATTTAAATTTTTTGCATTTTGATTTGGATGCTTTCTTTGCGTCTTGTGAAATTCTCGATAATCCAAAATTGAAACACGTCCCAATGGTTGTTGGTGGAAGAAGTCAGAGAGGGATTATTACTACTGCAAATTACGAAGCGAGAAAATACGGTCTACATTCTGCGATGCCAATATTTCAAGCGAAAAAAATAGTTCCAAACCTTGTTATAGTTGCTCCTGATTTCGAGAAATACAGAAGAAATAGCGAGAAAGTTTTCAAGGTATTGTCGAGCTTTTCTAATAAGATTCAAAAAATGAGTATAGATGAAGGTTGCATGGATATTTCTCATATTAAAATGGATAGATTAGAATTGGCAAACTTAATCCAAGAAAATGTCAGGATAAAAACAGGACTATCTATTTCAATTGGAATTAGCTACAACATGAGCCTTGCAAAGCTTGCGTCAGATTGGAACAAGCCTCATGGAATCAAAATCATAACACAAGATGATATTCCAAATATTTTGTTGGATTTAAAAGTTGGTAAGATTCAAGGAATTGGCAGAAAATCTGAAGAAAAATTAAATAAAATCGGAATCAAAAAGGTAAGTGATTTGTACGATTTATCTAGAAATAATTTGAGAGAATTGTTCGGCAAGTTTGGAGAGGTGATTTACGATAGAATTCGCGGAATCGATGAAAGGCAGTTGGATTTATCTAGAATTAGAAAATCTATCGGAGTAGAGTATACTTTTGAACGTGATTTGAAAAATTACAATGAATTATTGAAAAAAGCAAGTGAGTTCAGTGAAGAATTAAGTGATGATCTTCATAAGAAAAATATTAAAGCAAAAACTATTAGAATTAAAATAAAACTCAATGATTTTTCGGTGATTACAAAATCTATGACTCTTGAAGAATACATTAGTGATTCTAGCGATATTTACAGGATTGTAAAGTATCTTGTGGTTAATACGAAGATTGAAAAGTCTGTGAGGCTTTTCGGAATTACGGCGGCAAATCTGAGCGACACGACTTTTGAGCAATTAAAATTTTTGTAGTAAAAAACTTTACACAATACCTTGCAATATATACTACCGTGTATTATAATATAATCAGGAGGTAAGATATGAACACACAATTAAAAAAAGGGATTTTAGAATTATGTGTCTTATCAGTTATATCTAAACATGACAGCTACGGATACGAAATTATAGATCAGATAAAAGATAAGATACCAATGAGCGAGGGAACAATTTATCCGATGCTTAGAAGATTGAAGAATGATAAATACTTGGAAGATTACACTGAGCAATCAGAATCGGGTCCATCTAGGAAATACTATAAAATAACAGATGAAGGAAAAAAATATTTGCACTCACAACTTGAAGACTACAAGAAATTGGTTGAAAGTGTCAAGGCCTTGTTAGAGGAGGGTTTTTAAATGAATAAAGAACAATTTATGGAACTTTTAGATTATTATTTTAGAAATGTAGATGAAACTACTTACAAGGAAATCAAAAATGACTACGAAGAACATTTTAGAATCGGAGTTGAAAACGGAAAGACTGAAGAAGAGATTTCAACTGAATTAGGTAATCCAAGAGAAATATTCAACGAATGTAAAGAAGCTGGAATTATCAGAGAAAATAACTTCTTTGGTATGTTTAACTTGGATAGCATTGGTGATTTCTTCAATTCTAAAATTTTCGATCAATCAAAAGACAGAGATTACGATTTGTCGCAACAAACATTGGAATTCGACAATGATTTCCACAGAATAGAAGTTAAATCAAATGCAGACATCGATGTGTCAACTCATGAATTGGACAAAATAATCGTAACTTACACTACAACTGATGAATCACAAAAGTTAGATGTTGATTACATGAATCACGTGTTGAAACTTGGCAAAGTTAAAATGGAAAAATTCTTCCAAAAAAGTTTCATCAAATCTATCTCTATCAAAATTCCACAATACAGTGATTTGGGTTTGAATATCGCAACAGCAAGTGGCGATGTACATGTAGATGTTATTAGTAACGATGTTACTTGCAACACTTCAAGCGGAGATGTTGATATTACTACACAATCTAATAATGTAAATGTCAACACAGCAAGTGGAGATGTTCAAGTTTTCAAATGCAAAAAAGAAATCTACGTAAATACTGTAAGCGGTGATGTGAAGATAGTTTCTGAAAATCCTGAAATTACAGTGAACACAGTAAGTGGAGAAATCAAAATCGACGTGGATGAAAACAAAGACTTGAATGTAAGGGGCGTATCGAGCGATATTAATATCAACATAAAAGAAAAGAAAGGTTCAATTGAACTTAGAACTGTCAGTGGAGAAATCAAAATCGACAGTTACTACAAGGATAACTCCAAAAAAATCAGTAAATCTCACGACCAATCATTCACGAATGATGATGTAAAAATTAGCGCTGCAACAGTTAGTGGAAATATTACTGTAGATTAAATTACAAATTGACTGCAACGATTTTGAACTGACCCCCAAAAGTTAGACCAAAAAACTAACTAAAGGAGGTCAGTTTTTTAATGGCAAAATATAGCACAGAATTCAAAATGAAAGTAGTAAAGGTATCTCATATAAATCTTTATTAGAAAAATATAAACTTTCTCATCATGAAATAGTAAAAAGATGGGTAAATGCATACAAGTCGCAAGGTTATGAAGGACTAAAAGTAAAGAGAGAAAATACACAATACACTTTGGAATTTAAGTTAAATGTAGTAAACTTGTACTTAACAGGAGAAATGTCCTATCAAAGCCTCGCAAACAATCTTAAAATCAATAATCCATCAATAATAACTCGATGGGTCACTGAATATAGAGAAAAAGGAATTGAAGGACTTAGATCCAAGAAGAGAGGAAGACCTTCAAAAATGACAAAAACACCAAAGAAATCAAAAGACACTAAATTAGAATTATCATCACAATCAACCAATGAAGAAGATAATTCATTAAATGAAGCACAACTAAAAGAAAAAATAAAAAAATTAGAAGAAAGAAACTATTGGCTCCAGCTAGAAAATGATGCAATAAAAAAAAAGATAGAATTGTCTCAAATGACAGATACAGAAATAAGACAATTGCTGAAACAATTGAGGTCTTAAGAAACAAATACAAACTAAAGGACTTGTTAAAATACTTTAATATTCCAAAATCAACATACATGTATTGGCAAAAACGCTTAAATAAACCAAATAAAGATATAGAAATAGAAAAGAAAATACTTAAGATAAGAAAAGACAATCCAAACTATGGCTACAGAAGAATAACAGCTATGTTAAAAAGAGCGGGAATGATAATAAACAAAAAGAAAGTACAACGCTTAGTTCAAAAGTTAAAACTTCAAGTAAAAAGTTATTCAAGAAAATCCAGAAAATACTCATCCTACAAAGGACAGGTAGGAAAAATATCAGACAACAAAATAAAAAGAAATTTTAAAGTGGAAAAACCATACACAAAAATAACAACAGATACAAGTGAATTTAAGTATTTAGAAAAAGATAAAACGGGAACTTATCAAATAAAGAAACTCTATCTAAACCCATACCTAGATATGTACAACAGTGAAATAATAAGCTATGAAATATCAAAATACCCAACAATAGAACCAATCTTAAAAGCCTTAGATAAAGCCATAAAAACAACTAACAAAAGCAAAGAAAAAAGAATATTCCACTCAGATCAAGGATGGGCATATCAAACAAATCAATACACATCAAGGTTAGAAAAAAACGGAATCACCCAATCCATGTCCAGAAAAGGCAACTGCCTAGACAACTCGCCAATGGAAAATTTCTTTGGAATATTAAAACAAGAAATATATTACGGAAGAAAATTCTACTCATACGAACATTTAAAACAAACAATAGAAGATTTCATAAAATATTATAACGAAGAAAGAATAAAAGAAAAATTAGGATACTTATCACCAGTAGAATATAGAAAGAAAAATGCAGCATAAAAATTTCCTACCCCTAGGGGTAGGAAAGGA
>QWCP01000119.1_pt1 | contig 73279 bp, 62 predicted proteins | sample 1972561 | NCBI WGS metagenome assembly QWCP01 (sample SAMN09866705, study PRJNA288562) | Human vaginal metagenome isolate pre4_vaginal, whole genome shotgun... | isolation source: vagina | host: Homo sapiens | place: USA: California
GACCATGGTTGCTTGATGCTGTTGGTGGTTGCTATTGTTTCGCTAACTTCCTTTTCCTCACAGTGGTGATTGTTGGCAGTGTTTGGGTGATTGTTGAACATTGTGTTAGTAGTGTTTGTTAGGAAGATGCTGCTGATTGGTAAAGGCTTGGAGAATAGTGCTGTGATGGTGCTTGTTTTCCAAGCCTTTTTCTTATTTTTTCTTATTGTTGAGAGTTATGTATGCTATTGGGTAAAATGCAGTAACTCTATATTTCATTGCTATCGGTACAATTTTTCTTCTAGTAAAATACGTGTTTATATCAAGTCTTTCGCATGGAGTAGAATATCAAAGTTATGTGCGATTTTACTGTTGTACTCAGCAAATGATAACGCACATATTTGCAAACACACTCCTGCTGTAGAAAGTCTACAGCCGATAGTCCGAAGGAGGTGGGTGATGTCTGCACATAAATATGAACTGATGTTCATTGCAAATCCTGAGCTGGATGAGCACGGTCTTAAGAAGTTAACCGAGCAATATCTTGAGCTCGTCACCAACGAAGGTGGTTCCGTCGATGGTACCGATTATTGGGGTCGTCGCAAGTTTGCCTACGAAATTGAAGGCAAGACTGAAGGTAACTACGTTGTTGTGAACTATACTGCTGAACCAGCTGTAAGCGACGAACTTGATCGTGTGTTGAACCTTAATGAGTCTGTAATCCGCACGAAGATTCTTCGTAAGGACGCTAAGTAAATACACGTTAAAATAAGTAAATGTGTGTAAGTTGCGCATATTTTGTGCGTACGTGCATGTTGGATTACGCGTGAAGCGAGAAAGAAAAGGCAGACATGGCAGGTGAAACAGTTATCACTGTAGTGGGTAATCTCACTGCAGATCCTGAATTGAGGGCGCTTTCTAGTGGTGCTTCTGTTGCAAGCTTTACCATTGCGTCTACGCCTCGTACATTTAATCGTAATACGAATCAATTTGAGGATGGTCCTGCATTGTTTATGCGCTGCTCTGCATGGCGTGATCTTGCAGAACATTGCGCTAACAGTCTTTCTAAGGGCATGCGTGTTATTGCACAAGGCAGGTTATCGCAACGCTCATATCAAGCACAAGATGGTTCTAATCGCACAGTAGTGGAACTCACTGTCGATGAAATTGGTCCATCATTGCGTTATGCTACTGCACAAGTTAATCGTCAAAGCTCTGCGACTGGTTTTGCTGGAGCAACGCGTCCTGCTAGTGGTGCAGGAAATACTGGTGCTGTTGCGTATCAGGGTGGTGGCTATGCTGGTGGCGCAAATTATGCTGCAAGTCAAGCTGCCTCACACTCTCAGGCAGTAAACGCTCCTGTAACAGATCCATGGAGTACTGCTGCACCAACAAACGATGGATTCTCAACTTTCGGTGCTAACGCTGATTTTGGCGCTGATTCGGAAGAACCAGAATTCTAGATTATGCAATAAACACTATCTACTTGTGTGTAGTATGTGTAGTTCATGCATTTACTTAATTTAATCCCTATAATTACATCATCAGTTAACGCGTTATGCATAACAAATAGCATAACGGATTTGAGAGAGGACATCTTATGTCACGCAAAAGGCCGCAACCACCGGTCAAGCCTTTCAAGAAGAAGCCAAATCCTCTGAAGGCTGCCAAAATTACTGAAATTGATTACAAAGACGTTGCATTGCTGCGCAAGTTCGTTTCCGACCGCGGCAAGATTCGTTCCCGTCGTATTACCGGCGTAACTGTACAGGAACAGCGCAAGATCGCGAAGGCTGTGAAGAACGCTCGCGAAATGGCTTTGCTTCCATACGCCACTACCGGTCGCTGATTGAGAGGTTGTAACAATGGCTGAAACTAAGGTTATTCTTACCAAGACTGTTGCCAACCTCGGTCACTCTGGTGACGTTGTTGAAGTTAAGGCTGGCTATGCACGCAATTACCTGATTCCTCAGGGACTTGCTTTCGCATGGAACAAGGGTGCTGCTTCCCAGATTGAAGCGATGCGCCGCGCTCGTTTGGCTAAGGCTGTTGCTACTCGTGAAGAAGCAGTTGCTGCCAAGGCTCAGATTGAGGGCACTGTTGTAGAGCTTACTGCTAAGGTTTCCGAGTCCGGCAAGCTCTTCGGTGGCATTTCTGCCGAGAAGATTGCTGCTGCTTTGGCTCCAAAGGCTGCTGTGGAAGCTCGCGCAATCAAGGTTGCTGCTATTAAGACCACTGGTGAGTTCCCAGCAACCGTAGCGTTGCATCCGGAAATCACCGCTTCCTTCACCGTGAAGGTTGTTGCCGAGTAGTAGTCGTATAGACTTTACAAAAACGTGTTGGAGCTGGCATGAGGCTTGCTTGTGTGCTTGCGTTTGGTGAGTGCTTAGGTGAGTGTGATTGCTGGCGAATCCATTAGGATTGAACTTAAGCATTAGCTCTGCGCTTGTGTTGCATTGAATTTTCTCATTGCGATGCTGCGCAGAGCTTTTTTATGCTGTGATGTTTTGAGAATGTGAATGTGTTGTAAGCATTGGGTTCGTATCGTAGTTTTTTATATTTGACGCGACTAAATTAGAACAGTCAGAAAATTGGGCAAATTTTGTAGGAGATGCAAACTGTGCTGCAAAGCAAATATGAACTGGCTGACGAGCGTAATCTTAGCGTACAAGCGCGCAGCGTTAGCGAAACTGCAGATAGTATGCACAAAAATCAGCATCACATAACTCATATGATTTCTGCAGACCAAACTTCAACGACTTTTGCAAACGCATCTTTTATAAATCCAACTTATGCAGCTTCTGTAAACTCAAGTTTCGTCAATTTATCTTTTGCAAACGCAGCTTCTGCCAATCATTGCAGAACTGGCTATGGCGAAACTTGGGCAAAGGTGATTCTTTTCGGCGAACATTCGGTGGTTTATGGTTATTCTGCAGTAGCTTTGCCGCTGAAAAATTTGCGCATGCGTGCTACCGTACATAGTTGCGATTACAAATCAGTATTAAACCCAGCATCCATCCAAAACCCAGCATCTTCTCAAAGCCTTGACTCGCAAATTACCCTTTCCTGTCTCGGCTTTACTGGCAAACTTTCCAAAATTCCGCCGCGATTGAGCAGTATTCGCACTGCAATCCGTGCTGCGCTTGAATTTGTTGGTTGGAGTGGTGAGCCACTACGAGTCGCAACTGAGTCTGATTTTCCGCCGGAGCGAGGTCTTGGATCGTCTGCCGCTGCTGCGGGAGCTGTAATTCGCGCAATTCTTGACTACTACGATGTGCGAGCGAGTGCGGACGAGCTTTTTGCGTTGACGCAGTCGGCTGAGTGTGTGGCTCACGGTCATCCGTCGGGGTTGGATGCCACGGCAACGTCTGCTTCATGGCCGGTGCGTTTTCGGAGCGGTGAGTTTGCGCGTATGGAGATTAACATGCGCGCATGGCTTGTACTGGCAGATTCTGGTTGCAAAGGTATGACGCGCGTAACAGTCGAGGCTGTACATTCTCGACTGGAAACAAATCCTGTAGCTGTTGACGCACAGCTTGAAGAGTTAGGTGCTATTGCGGTTGCAGCAGAGGATGATTTGGCGTTGGGGCGTGCGAAAGATATGGGCACTCGCATGATACGCGCACACCAGATTTTAGCAGATTTGGGTGTGAGTACATCGCAACTTGACGCTTTGGTGCGAACAGCATGTGCTCATGGAGCATTGGGCGCAAAACTTACCGGTGGCGGGGGAGGAGGCTGCGTGATTGCGCTCACTGATAGTGAAGATTCAGCACATTGTGTTAGTGCTGCTTTACGTAACGCTGGTGCTTGCAACACGTGGATTGTGAATATAGGTAATCCTGCAATAAATTGAATTTTATCTCTACTTGAAATGTGGCATAAACTTTACAGTTACTTAAAGAAAAGACGCTTGTGTGCACTGTTTTGCTAAAATATTGTTTAACACATTAACAAACGAGAATTACTTATCTGCCGCAAAAGGAACAGCATGAAAAACGTTGAAATTCAGCCAAAAATAACGTTTGACTCAAGCATTTCTCCTCATTCTGCTGTAGCTAGAGCGAATGTAAATATTGCACTGATTAAGTATTGGGGTAAGCGTAACGAAAGACTGATTTTGCCGTATACTTCCTCACTTTCGCTTACACTTTCAGATTTGTACGCCACTACTAGTGTGTGCTTTGATGACCATCTTGTTTCAGATTGTGTTACGTTAGACAGCTTGCAATTGCCTGTAGATAATTCTACGTATTTGCGAGTAGTTGCTATGCTTGATTTAGTGCGTGAGATGGCTGGAATTTCAGCAAAAGCAAGTGTTGTGTCACAAAATCATGTGCCAATTGCAGCTGGTCTTGCTTCAAGTGCATCCGGATCTGCTGCGCTTGCTGCAGCAGCATCTTATGCAGCTGGGCTGAAGCTAACTTCGCGCGAACTTTCACGACTTGCTCGTCGCGGCTCCGGTTCCGCATGTCGCTCAATTTTTGGTGGATTTGTGATTTGGAATGCAGGTGAGGATGACGAATCGTCTTATGCTGAGCCTGTTATTGCAGCAGAAAATTTAAATCCTGCAATGATTGTGGTTACGTTGGATGATAGCAAAAAGCCGGTTTCAAGTCGAACCGCTATGCGTCGTACAGTTGAAACTTCGCCTGCGTATATGCCTTGGGTTGAGCAGTCGAAGGAAGATTTTTTGCATGCGCTTGCTGCAGTTCGTGGTGGTGACATTGAACAGCTTGGGGAGATTATGGAGCAAAATTCGTTGGGGATGCATGAAACCATGCACCAAGCTGTGCCCCCTGTGAATTATTTGACGGATAAGACTTATGCTGTGCTTAATGTTGTGAAGTCTATGCGCAAGTGTGGTTGGCCGGTGTGGGCTACGATGGATGCTGGGCCGAATGTGAAGGTGTTGACGGTCGTTGATTGTGCAAATCGTGTTGAAAATGAATTGCGCGGACGTGTTGAAAATGAATTGCGCATAATGTGTGAAGGCACGTGTGCATATAGTAGAGGAGATCTCAAATTCACAGTTGCTTTACCTGGTGATGGTGTAACAATAAGGACTTGTATAAAAACTGGTATGAAGTAGGTGGCGGAATAATGAATGAAAATATGGTGGGAAATCTTCTAGAAAAATTGGATTCAGCGGGCGCTACTACGAAAGATTTTTCTGAACGTACTGCTTATGTTCGTGCTTGTGCTCCAGGAAAGCTTTATATTGCTGGCGAGTATGCGGTAGTTCATGGTTCAGCTGCGATTGTTGCAGCAGTAAATCGATACATAACTGTTGTAGTTGACAGTGAAAATTTGGGTGAAGATGGAAAATGCTGCGGTATCATTGACTCAAATACTAAAAAATATGAGCCGCTTCGTTATATGCGCGGTGTAGATGGTGATATTGAGATTGTTGGTGAATGTGGCAGTAAAGGTTGCAATTCTGCGGATTTCATTAATGTATTTACCTCTGTAGAATCTTCTCAATGTATTCAACCCTACGCTTATGTACTTGCTGCAATGCGTGTAATGAATGCTTACGTATACGAAAAATATGGGCAAAGTGCAGCTGCCAGACTTTACAATCTTCATATTTCTAGCGAGCTCGACGACGCAGAATCTGGGCAAAAATATGGTCTCGGATCTTCAGCTGCAGTAACTGTTGCAACTGTTCGTGCGTTGTGTCAATGGTATGGTTTGTCGCTTTCGACGCCAAGAATTTGCAAGCTTGCGCTGATTGCATCTGCAATGGTGAAAAAGTCAGGAAGTGGTGGCGATGTGGCTGCTATTTCTTACGGTGGATGGATTTTGTATCGAGCTTACGATCGTAACTGGCTTGAAGCTGAACTTACACTAATACAATCAGGTGATTCTAACGTATGCTTACTGTTGAATAAAAAGTGGCCGCGTTTGGAAATTAAGCGATTGAAAGTGCATTCGGCACTCAAACTTTTGGTTGGATGGACTGGTTCTCCAGCATCAAGTGCGAAGTTAGTAAGTAGTGTAGAAAACGGCGCTCATGTTAGCGCAGGTAATAGCGCAGGTAATAGCGAAAGTAACAGCGCGGGTAGTGGTTTGGATAAGAATTTCTCTAGTTATACTGAGCCTTTTACTTATGAAGATTTTTGTGTGCAAAGCGAAATTTGTGTGCAGAAATTGGCGAAATCACTGGAAAATTTTGAATTAGATGATATTGCTGCTGAATTTGCGCAAAATCGCGAACTTTTGCGAAAATTGAGCGTACTTACTGGAACTGTAATCGAAACGCAGAAATTGACACAACTTATTAAAGATGCTGATTCTGTTGGAATTCCAGCGAAAACAAGCGGTGCTGGTGGTGGAGATTGTGGCATTGCGTTAGCAACAATTTACGAAAAAGATCGGATTGAAAGTATAAAATCTGCTTGGCAAAAACACGGAATCAAGCCATTGAATATTGAGGTTACGAAAATTTTTGGAACAGGCGAGTCTTCTGAAAATATTACGATGGGAAAGAAGTTGCTTCAGAAGTCGCAATTATCTCAAACATCTTTACGTTCTTCGCGATTGCTTCAAGAATCCTCTCAATCTCTCACAATGCAGAATCGAAAAGACGAACACATAGCACTTGCGGATGCACAGTACAAAACATTCGCATGCTCGGGTTTTGATACCGTTCAATTCATGCCGAATGCGTTACCGCAGGTGGCGTTGGATGAAGTGAATCCTAGTGTGTGTGTACTGGGAAGTGATAGTTTACCTAACACTTCACATGCAGATGCTGCTCCAAGAAATTGGCGTTTGCCGTTCTATATTAATGCGATGACAGGCGGAAGTTTAGCAACTAAAAACATAAACGCTAGTCTTGCTAGAGTTGCAGCGAAAACTGGCGTTGCTATAGCAAGTGGGTCTTTGAGTGCAGCACTTCGCGACGATACGTTGACTAGCACTTTTAGTGTTATGAGAAGTGAAAATCCGAACGGTTTTGTGATGGCGAATGTGAGTGCTGGCACGAGTGCTGATGATGCCTTGCGCGCGGTGAATATATTACAAGCAAATGCGTTACAAGTGCATTTGAATGCCGCTCAGGAGCTTGTGATGCCGGAGGGTGATCGCGATTTTCGTGGGTGGATGCACAATATTGAGCAGATGGTGAGCGTGTGCGAGGCTCAGCAAGTGCCAGTAATAGTGAAAGAAACTGGTTGTGGGATGACAGCTAAGGATGTTCAGAGGCTGCAAGAAGTTGGTGTGCATACGGTTGATGTTGGTGGACGTGGTGGCACGAATTTTGTGGCGATTGAGAATGCTCGTCGATTGCATGGCGACTATGATTATTTGGCGAATTGGGGACTTACAACCGTTGAGTCGCTGCTAGATATACGCAAGTGCAAAATGTTGAAATCTGTAGAAATTTTCGCGAGTGGAGGCGTGCGAACACCTTTGGATGTTGTGCGAGCATTGGCTCTGGGTGCTTCGGCAGTTGGTGTTGCAGGTGAATTCTTACATACGCTGATGCATCAAGGAGAAGATGAGCTCGTGCAACAAATTACAGCTTGGAAAGAACAAATTTGCGTGATTATGGCACTTCTTGGATGTAAAACTGTTAAGGAATTACGTGAGAATGTGGACGTTCGTGTGCGCGATATCGTATGAAATGTCTTGGTAAGTGATATACTTGTGTAGTTGTGCGTTCAGACGTGCTATTTGTTTATGCGATATGCGTGAGTAGTTTGCGTGAATAGTTTGTATGTTTGAATGACGCAAGACTTGCAAGTCAAAGAAAAATAGGAGTCCAATTATGGCAGCTCGTTGCGCAGTATGTGGCAAGGGACCTCAGACTGGTTTCACTGTTTCACATTCGCATATCCGCAATAAGCGCACCTTCCGTCCGAACCTTCAGCCGGTTCGCACCACCATTGATGGCGAGAATGTTCGTCTTCGTGTGTGCGTGAAATGCATTAAGGCTGGCAAGGTTCAGCGCGTTGAGGCGTGATTCGCGTATTGATTGCGTTTAAATTGTAAGGCCCTGAGCAGTGCTCGGGGCTTTTTTGTATTTGCAATTTTTCTCGCGCTCACGTTTGGAGGGTTTGGTCTGGTGTATCGCTCCAAACGTGCGCAATTTTGGGAATTAACCCGCAATTTTTCTCGCGTTTGGAGTGTGAAACTTACTGTAGTGCTCCAAATGTGAGGTGGTTTTCTCGTGTTTGGAGGGTTTAGCACGTCGTATCGCTCCAAATGTGCGCACGCTCGCGCGGGTAACGCGCTCGCTACTGAGCTTGCGTTGAAAGCACACCGTGCTTTCAACTTGAGCAAGCTCGGCGAATCGAAGTGACTTCTCGCGCATTATGCAGCTCGAAGTCGTCGATTCGCAAATCAGCCTCACGGCTATGCCGTGAGGAATAAGCGCTCAAGCAGGTCGTCGCGTCTAAGCAAATGCTTTACGAATGATTTATAATCGTAAGTATGCCTACCAACTCAGCTCAGACGTACAGTGTGCTTTCCTCGCCCATTTCTGTGCATACTTCGCTTTCTGCAATAATCACAAATAAGCGCCGCGTTTCTGCATTAAAATCTTTAGGCATAGTAACAGTTGAAGATGCATTAACCTACTACCCGTTTAGAGTTACCAATCCTCTGAAAGTTAAGCGCTTACAAGATATTCGTATTGGTGAGGGAATAGCGTTTTATGCGCAAATTCAGTCCCTGCACGTGGTGCCAATGAATGCTCGCCGTGGGTTTAGACTTGAAATTAATGTTGTACAAGATCAACAATCAAGTGCGCAGCTTATTTATTTTTCTAAAAACCGTCAGTATGTACAGTGGATTGCGTCAAAGCTATATGTAGATGCAACCATAGTAGTTGGCGGTGTGTCGAGTACATTTAATGGACGATTACAATTTACGCATCCGCAGATTTTAATAGTAAATTCAGTAGAAGAAAGTGACAGTTCGCATCAGAGTGAAGGCACTGTTTGTAGTATCGACAAGGGATTGGAAATTTTGAGCGCTCCACAGCCTATCTATCATGCCAATTCGCGTATTGCTACTGAGCGTATTCACGATACAATTACTGATATACTTACATTGCTTCAAACACAAGAATCTACTCAATGCTCTGCACAAGAATGTAATCACACGCTCATACGTGAATCTGCTCAAATTCCCAATATTCTACCTCAATTTGTGCGTGAAAAGCATCATCTTATGGAGCGTGCTGCGGCAATTTACGCACTTCACAATCCACAATCCACTGAAGAATTTCATAAAGCTCTTGAAACATTACGTTACGAAGAAGCATTTGTATCACAAATGGCGGTATTGCAATCTCGCGAAAATGGAAACAATAATCAAGCAAAAGTTTGCAATAATTCGCAACTTCGACAGCAGTTTGTGGAAAGTCTACCGTTTACTCTTACACAAGGTCAGCAAGCAGTTATTGATGAGATTGTCAATGATTTACGCAGTACGCATCCAATGCGTCGATTGTTGCAAGGAGAAGTTGGCTCAGGGAAAACAGTGGTAGCGCTTGCTGCAATGCTTGAAGCTGTAGGATCGGGACATCAAGCGATATTAGTGGCGCCAACACAAGTACTGGCTTCACAACATGTTGAAAACTTGCGTCATATGATGCATCGTGCTCAACTTGACGTTCCTGTTATAGTAGTTACTGGTGGCATGAAACTTGCAGAACGTAGACGTGCGCTCGCAGAGGTGGCGAGTGGTAAACCTGCGTTAATTGTGGCTACTCATGCAGCATTTTCTTCGACTTTCCAGCCAACTAACTTAGCAATGGTTGTGATTGATGAGCAGCATCGTTTTGGTGTTGTGCAGCGTGATGTATTAATGCGGAAGATGAGCACAGATGTGAATTCGGATGGACGGGCTGAGCATAAAAAACAGTTTGTTCCGCATCTCTTAGTAATGACTGCAACACCTATTCCGCGTTCTGCCGCTATGACTTGGTTTGGTGACTTGGATGCGTCGTATTTAACAGAGCTTCCAGGAGGTAGAAAACCGATTCGTACCTTTGTGGTGCAAGAAAATGATTCAAATACGATGTCTCGCATGTTTGCTCATATTCGTTCGCGTATTGATGCTGGGGAGCGAGCATACATTGTTTGTGCTCATATTGAGGATGATGATTGCGATGGTAATGATGATTCTGAAAATTTTGACGATATTGCACGATTTTCTCAATCCGACGAAGCTCACGCTGTGCCTTTGCGTAAGCTTCATACAGTTGTTGGTATATTAAAACGGCTTTCTGCATTACCGCAGTTTCAAGGAGTGACTTTTGCACAGCTTACTGGTCGTGACGATGATGCTACTAAACGTGAAACGATGGAACGATTTGTATGTGGTGATGTGCAAGTGCTTGTTGCAACAACGGTTATTGAAGTTGGTGTGGATGTTCCGCAAGCAAGTTGCATAGTGATTTTTGACGCGGATCGTTTTGGGCTTGCACAATTGCATCAGTTGCGTGGTCGCGTTGGTCGTGGAGGCACGAATTCATGGGCCTTTTTGATTGCACAAATTGAGGAAGGGAGTATTGCTCAAGAGCGGTTGCGAGTACTTGAGCAGTCACTTGATGGTGCTCAAATTGCGCAGAAAGATTTGGAACTTAGAAATGTTGGGGATGTGCTTGGCGATAGTCAGTCGGGTGGTCGTTCGAGTTTGAAACTGTTGCGAGTAGTTCAGGATGCGAAAATTATTGCGGAAGCGCGTAATGATGCGTTGGAAACAATGCAGCGTAATCCGCAACTTACTTCGTTGCCGCATCTTGCTGGTGCAGTACTTGATTTTACGCGTGGTGGAAACGCGGAAATAATTAGCAACTGAAGGTGTTTCTTCAATAGACGTTCCTGCTGATTGCGTAAAAAGGTGACGCAATGAAAAATATACTTTAAATAAAAAGTATACAGAAATTATTATACATGCTCTCAAAATTTATAGTAAAAAATACAATAATAAGGTAATTGTTAATTGAGAATCATACTCAACTTTTGTTTGTTGAATAAGAAAGAATAAACAAAATTATATAAATTTTATTAATTTACGTGCATAATATGAAAATTGTGAATATCCTAGAAAGTGGGCATCATTTGTAATAACAATAGAGATGAGGCAGCAATGACTGAACGTGAACAGCAAATCTTGACTTGGATTCAACAAAACCCAATGATTAGTCAACAGGAACTTGCAAATCTTGCAGGTATTACACGTTCAGGTGTTGCTGCGCATATTTCCAATCTTATTCGTAAAGGATATTTGCGCGGCAAAGGCTATATTGTAACGCCTCCAAGCTATGTAACAGTTGTTGGCGGCATCAGTATGGATGTACTCGGTATTGCGTGCGGTGATTTGATGGATTACACTTCAAATGCTTCGCGTGTGCGTTACATGCTTGGCGGTGTTGGTCGAAATATTGCGGTTGCTTTGGAACGGTTGAACATTCGTACGAGTATGGTGTCTGTGTATGGTGGCGATCATAATGGTGAATTGTTTAGGATTGATGCTGCTGCAAATGGTTTAGATATTGGGTATGCGAAGCAACTTCCTGATTCTATGACTGCTTCATATATGTATGTTGGTGATGCTTCTGGTCAGCGTCTGTTGGCGCTTGATGATATGAGTATTTACAATCATATGACTCCTGATTTTTTGCGTGAGCGCATGTCGATTATTGAAAATGCAGATATTTTAGTAATGGATACTAATATTCCGCAAAAATCTTTGGAATGGTTATGTGATCGTTATCGTCGACCTATTGTAGTGCGTGCGATTACTGATGCGAAAGCTACGCGAGTGCTTTCACGGTTATCTCGCATTGATACTTTGATTTTAGATACTGCTGAATCGCAGGCATTGACTGGTATTAATGCTATTGACGAGCGTTCTGCAGTGCGCTGCGCGAATGTGTTGTTAAAGCGTGGTGTAAAACATGTGTTTGTGAATGCTGGTCGTGCAGGAGTTGCTTATGGTGTTGCAGGTGAAGGTGTGTCATTCTATCCTGTACAAGTAAAGCGTGTGCAGCGCATGATGTTAGCTAAAGGTAACGGCAATATTGGTGTAGAAGCAGTTGGTAACGATAATGGCTCAAGTGATGCTGCTACTGCTGCGTTGATCTATGCTCGTTATAACGATTTTGATGCTGCGAAAACTGGTCGTTTTGCTGTTGCTGCAGCTGCATTGAATACTGAATCAATGCAACCTGTGCATGAGTCGTTTACGCCAGAGCTGATTATGAACCGCATGGCTAATGTTCACGAGCGTATCTGAGTTGGTCGTTGCGCGTGTGTTGAGCTTTGCTTCGTATGTGTAATTTTTTTGTGTAATTTTTTTGCGTAACTGTTCGTAAATCTTCCTGTAAATATTGTTTGCGTCGCAACAGTGCTTTGCTATACTTGTTATTGGTCATTTGTTTATTGTTATAAACAAATGTTAAATAAGAAATGTTATATGACGCAATGATGCGTATGAGCATACGGAATGCGTATTAACGTACAGCGCATGAATCATACGGTAAGTTACGTATACATTGACTTGTTGTTAGTAGCAGACTGTTATTAATAATAGTCTGTAACAAACTGTTGCTAGCAAGAAGCTAACTATTCACAAAGGAGTAATAATGACTTCTATTATCCTTGACTGTGATCCTGGTCATGATGATGCCATGGCCATTTTGCTTGCGCTAGGTAATCCAAATATTGATTTGCTAGGCGTAACAACGGTTGGTGGAAATCAGAGTCTTGAAAAAGTGACCTATAATGCGCGAGCAACACTTGAAATGGCGCATGCTACGAATATTCCAGTACATGCAGGTTGCGATCGCCCAATGATTCGTCCGTTGGAAGTTGCAGCTGCAGTACACGGTGAAACTGGTCTTGATGGTGTAACGCTTCCAGAGCCTACGCGACCATTGGACGAAGGGCACGCAGTTAATTGGATTATTGACACTATTATGAGTCATGAACCTGGTACGATTACGCTGGTTCCAACCGGACCTCTTACCAATATTGCCATGGCTGTGCGCATGGAGCCTCGAATTGTGAGCCGAGTAAAAGAGGTTGTGCTCATGGGTGGTGGCTACCATGTTGGCAATTGGAGTGCTGTTGCTGAATTTAATATTAAGACTGATCCAGAAGCAGCACACGTAGTGTTTAATGAAGCCTGGCCAATTACTATGGTTGGTCTGGATTTGACACATCAAGCGCTTTGCACGCCGGAAGCACAGGCGAAGATCGATGCTGTTGGAACTCCACTTGCTGCGTTTGCTAGTGGATTGATGAACTTCTTCCGCAAAGCATACCAAAATAACCAAGACTTCATTGATCCGCCTGTTCATGATCCTTGCACTATTGCTTATTTGATTGATCACAGTGTGGTAGAGACTCGTCGTTGCCCATTGGATGTTGAAATTAAAGGTGATTTGACGCTTGGCATGACGGTTGCAGATTTACGTGGTCCGGAGCCATCGGCTGAGGAATGCCATACGCAGGTTGCTACAAAACTTGATTTTGATAAATTCTGGGATTTGATTGTTGACGCGCTTAAGCGTATTGGATAATCATACTAGAATGTGCGATGGTTGCAATTATCTCAACTTTTTATGCACTAAAGTTCGTAGATAATTACAAGGATAATTATTTGGATAATTGCATGAAGTATTGCCTAGATAATGTAGCAGAGCAAATCTACTGGATTATCAAAAATCCAATAAATTATCAAAAATCTAATAATTAAATTAAAAATTTAGACGGAATTTGATACGAGGTTATGATGACTGAGGTTTCATCTCCAACGCCTTCTATGCTAGATAAAGGCGGTCGTTCAATCGTAGCGCTTATGACAGCGCTGCTTGTTGCTATTTTCGCGTTCCAGTTGAACGCTTCTATGTTATCTCCAGCATTAGCAACAATGACAAAAGAGCTTCACACAACCGATACGCAAATCGGCTTAACTCAAACGGTATTCTTCACCGCAGCAGCTTTGTTCTCGCTGTTTTTGCCTCGATTAGCTGATTTGGTTGGTCGAAAAAAGGTACTCATTGGCATTTTGATTTCGACGATTTTAGGTTGCGTTGTTTCTGCGCTTGCTCCGAATGTCACAGTTCTTATGATTGGTCGTATTTTGCAAGGTGCGTCTGGCCCTGTGGTGCCAATGTGCTTAATTATGCTGCGCGTAAAAGTTACAGAAGAAAAGCGTTACGCAAAGTTGATGGCAATTTTAACTTCCGTCAACGGCGGTATTGCAGGCGTTGATGCATTACTTGGCGGTTGGCTTGCAGGTCACTATGGATTCCGCTCAGTATTTTGGACGATGGCTTTTATTGCTGTTATTGCCGTGGTTATGGTTGTGTTGGCAGCAGAAGAATCACATGCTGATGATACACCAAGTATGGATTGGGCTGGCGTAGTGACGCTGGGTATTGCATTCCTTGCGGCGTATCTTGCTATTAATGAGATTGATAAGCTTGCTTCCGCAAACTTGACTATGATTGCAGGACTTGTGGTTGTGGCTGTTGTGTTCTTCGTTGTGTTCTGGAAGATTGAGGGCAATAGCGCAGCTCCGCTTGTTTCTACGCATTATATGAAGCAGCGTCGTACGTGGGGATTGCTTCTTTCCACGCTTTTGACTATGACTGGCGTATTCGCTTTGATGAACGGCGTTGTGCCGCAGCTTGCGCAGGATGCGAAGGCTGGTGCACATTTGGGAGCTGATGTTGTGAGCTTTGCAACGCTTACCCCTTACGCAATTATTGGATTCCTGTTCGGACCTATTGCCGGTATTTTGGCCGCAAAGTTTGGATACCGTTTGGTGCTTCGTGCCGGAATTTTGGTAAGTATTATTGGCGTGCTATTTGGCATTTATGTTGCTGGAGTACCATCCGTTTGGGCACTAGTTGTGCTCTCTCTTGCGATGGGTATTAGCTACGCTGGTGTTGCCAACATTATGCTTAACGGTCTTGGTATTGTGCTTTCTCCAAAAGATAATCCAGGTTATTTGCCAGGCATGAATGCTGGAGCGTTTAACTTGGGTGCCGGTTTGAGCTTTGCAATTCTCTACGCTGTAATGACGAATGTTGCCGGAACGAATGGTGCAACAGGCGGATACATGGCTTCGATGGTTGCGGGCATTGTGCTGCTTGTACTTGCGTTTGCTTGCTCCTTCTTGATTCCGAATCCTGAAGAAGTAAATAAGTAAGTTAAGTAGGGTTGTTTTTGACTGCAAACGCCGGGGAATTTTCTCCGGCGTTTGTTGTTGCGTGACGACCTGCTTTCGCGCTTGCTTAATGTGGCGCGAGTTTTGGGGGATTTCTCTCCTCGCACGTCCCGTCCTTCAGTCGCTTTGGCTGTTAAAGGTGTTTATTGTGTTCGCCTTTCTTTAAAGAACGTTGCTCCATCAGTCCTCTTTTAGTGCTCGTAGAGAAATCCCCCAAACTCTGCGTGTTTAATCTTTAATAACCTCGTTTTATCGCAGAGATTTTTCGATTTTTCTTCTTCGCTTGGCGAATCAGCAGCCTACGGCTCTGACGTTCGCCGCGCTCAGTGCGAAAAATCTCAAATCTCTACCACACTGGTATTCGTATACTGAAGTCGCAAAACAAACTGTGGGTTGGTGTGTGGTATGTGTGCTTGGCGTGATGTGTGCAGTAGCAATGATGCTAGTGTTCTTTTAAGCAATAAATACTCAACGTAAGCAGAGCAATACTGCAAAGCTACAGGAATATTTACCAGGGAATTTTCTCCGGCGTTTGTTTCCTTTTGAAGTTACAGCTAAGGTAGAAGTATGCATATTATTGCGGGACGTTTCAAATCTTTGCCATTGACTTCGGCACAATCTTGTACGAGGCCGACCACGGATCGTACGAAAGAAGCTATATTCTCTAGGCTTGATTCGTGGGATGTTACCACGGATGCGCGCGTACTTGATTTATTTGCTGGCACTGGTGCGCTTGGTATAGAAGCGCTGTCTCGTGGAGCGCGCGAACTTGTGTCTGTTGAGGCTAATGCTCAGGCTGCGTCTCTTATACTTCGTACATCGAAAGCGTTGCAAAGTTCAAAGGCTTGGGATTCTACACTTTCGATGAGGGTGATTCGCAAGCGTGCGGAGCAGTTCGTTGCAGACTATAAAGGGCAAGCGTTTGAATTGGTTTTTATTGATCCGCCATATGCCTATGAAACCACGGATTGTGAAAAGCTGCTGCTTTCAATGATTGAACATGGTGTTGCTAGTGCTGATGCTGATACGCTGATTATATTAGAACGAAGTGCGCGCAGTGTTCTGCCAGTGATGCCTGATGGCTGGGAACTATTCGATACGCGCAATTACGGTGAGACTTCTGTTTTGTTTATTCAGCCTTCTCGCGACTAATCTTATTTTTCATAAGTTTTTGCGCGGATGATCGCCTGAAACTTCCCAACCGAGCGATATAAGAGTCTTTCGATCCGCCTTATTGAGCGCCCTGCAATCAAGTCGTTCAATGAGATCCGGTCGAATTTCACTGGTTCGCGCAATGGCTTCATCTCGACGGAATCGGTCTACTTTTGCATGGTTTCCTGAAGTCAATACATCTGGAACGCTGATGCCGCGCCAAGTAGTTGGCCGCGTGTACTGATGATGTTCCAACAGCGCGTCCGTACCTGTATACGACTCTTCAACAATCGACTCAGGATTGCCCATAAAACCAGGAATTAGACGCGTAATCGCCTCAAGCATAACGCTTACTGCAACTTCGCCGCCATTTAACACGTAATCGCCAATAGAATATTCGCGTACATCAACACCTTGCATACGGTAGTATTCTGGAATACGCGCGTCGTAGCCTTCGTATCGTCCGCATCCAAAAACTAAATTCTGAGCACGACTTAATGCTGTTGCATCTTTTTGTGTAAATAGTGGGGCAGAAGGGTTCGGGAATATAAGAATTGGCTTACTTGGGTCTACTTTATTTGATGTGACTTCTGATTCTTCGTAAGCATCGCAAGTTTCATAACTATCGCAAGTATTTTTTATTTCAGATTTTGGCAAATGAAGCAGCTCGTCCAAACATTCTGCCCATACTTCTGGCTTCATAACCATGCCAGCTCCGCCGCCAACAGGCGTATCGTCAACAGACTGATGTACATCGTGAGTCCATTGACGCAAATTGTGAGCTCGGATTTGCAACAAACCATTATCTTGCGCTTTTCCAAGCAAACTTAAGTCAAGCATCTGAAAATATTCAGGGAATACAGAAATAATATCGATGTTCATCATAATAGTTTTTTTAATGGTAGATATGGCTTATGTACTGCTCTGCTCCTACGCTTTTGCGTAATCGCTGATTCATTTGCGTTAGAAATCTATGGATTCGTAATTTAGCAAGTGTACGCTCCATAGTTCTTCACGTGCTGCGCTTTTGTTGTTTTGATAAGTGATTATGCCAATGAATTTACAGTTTAACGATTAAAAGTGGTAGTGTTGAGCATTTTGTGTGCTACGACTTCTTGTTCATTGCGACAATCCGGGAATTAATCCGCCTGGAGGATCAATCATTACGTAACCTGCAGTAACGTTAACTTCTGGCACAAGCGCCTCAACAAACGGTACAAGCGCGGTTTTATGTTCGTCGTCACTTGGCTGATCTAAGCGAATTTTAAGCAACGATTGCGCGCCATCAAGCACGTCCACGATCGTACCAATAATCTGGGAAGGTAATCCCAACTGATTTCCCTCACACAAACGCGCTTGCAAGCCAACTAAATCCTTAATATACCAGGCGTTTTCAGCAGCAAGTTTTTGTGCATCTTCTGCCTGTACGTATAATTCCAAACCATTCAGAGCTTCAGCATCGTTGCGATTTTGCGATTCTTCAAACAGCAGAATCCAACGGTTTTTAAAGGTTCGCGCGCGCTCAATAACAAACTCGCGTGAACCATCCGCAGTATAGAGTACGTTACCAATCTCGAAACGTTCATATGGCTCGTCAGTGAAGATTTGTACAGTCACTTCACCTTTTAAACCTTGTGCTTTACCGATACGACAAACCCTCAGCAGGTCGTTACGATGTTGCTGAGGGTTGTCAAAAGATTGTTGGTCTAAGGCCACGTTCATCTCACCTACGTACGTCCATAATATCCACGCGCACATTGTGATCGCTTAAAGCTTGCACAACGACACGAATAGCATTAGCAGTACGACCATTGCGACCAATAACACGACCAATATCCTCAGGATTCACGCGTACGCGTAGCAGTTCGCCGCGAGCGTTTTCGTGAGAACGTACAGATACATCATCAGGGAAATCCACGATGTTCTTAATGAGATGTTCCACAGCTTGAGCCAGCATGATTACTCAGCCTTTTCCTCAGCTTCAGCTGCTTCGGCTGGAGCTTCTTCAGCCTCATTTGCAGCGGCTTCAGCTGCAGCCTGTGCCTTAGCGGCGGCTTCAGACTTAGCAGCCTTCAACTTCTGAGCTTCAGCTTCAACAGCTTCCACGCGAGCCTGTGCATCTGGACCAGCTTCAGAAGTCTTCAATGTGCCTTCAGCACCATCGAGACCCTTGAACTTCTGCCAGTCACCAGTAATCTTCAGCAGCTTCAATACTGGTTCAGTTGGCTGTGCGCCAACGCCAAGCCAGTACTGTGCGCGCTCAGAATTAATCTGAATCATAGATGGCTGCTTATTTGGATCATAAACGCCAATCTCTTCAATGGACTGACCATTGCGCTTATTGCGTGCATCGGAAATGACTACGCGGTAGAAGGCATAGAACTTCTTGCCCAATCGCTTGAGACGAATCTTGGTTGCCAAAATGGCTCTCCTTATAACTAGAGTCGTGGAATTTCGTTCGGGTGTGGGGCACTCCTTGCGAGCTTCCACATGTTCCTCACGTGACCGGGAAGAGGGCGCCGATTCACGCGAATAACTTATCCATTATGCCTGTTTGTTTGGACGTTTTTAGTTTAGTGGATAGATGGTTTAGCTTAGTGGATAGATGGTGATTGTGGCGATGTAGGCTAGGTGATCTGTGCCATCAATTATTACATTTTTTTGCCAAACAGCTTGAGCTTCGCAGTTTTTTGCGCAAAATAGCACGTGATCAAGCGTAAGATTTGGCCAGTTAAGCCAGGTAGGCCAGGTGCGTAAACGCTTTCCAATCGAGATGCCAGAGTCTACAAAACCTGCTTTGGTAAGTGCTCGAAAGCTTGGATGATCGACTGCAGAATTAAGATCGCCTGTAAGAACTGTGAGAGTTGCTGTGTTGTCAGTTTCCTTAGTTTTTCTTGTTCCTGTAGACGAAGTCTCCTCTATATTCATGTCTTTTGCAATCTTTGTAGTTGCTATGTTTTTTGCAGTTTCTACTGCTTGATGAGTCGATATAAGAGTTACGAGTGTGCGGATTCCATTGCTCCAAGCTGTACATCCTCTCATTGGCGACTTTGGATGCGCGGAAGCAAATTTCACACTAACTTTTTTAGTTGCACCAAAATCTAAACAAGTCGTAACGCTTGGTACGCTTGCAGCCTCAATTTTTATGGCATTATTACAAGTAGCAATCGGTGAATATTGTGTAAAAATCGCGTTGAATCCACCATTATTGTGCTTGCTTTGCGCACCTACGCAAGAAGTCGGAAAAATTTCATAAATGCCGAGTTTTTCAAGATTTTTTACTAAAGATTCGCTTAATTCTTGTAAAAGTAACGTATTTATATGATATTTTTTTGCGATTTTGATTATGTGAAATGCGTCTGCTTTTCCGTATCTGCAATTTAGCGTCATAACGCGGATTTCTTGGTGCTGCTTTTCCTGGCGTTTGCGCGACGACCTGCTTTCGCGCAACCTACGCAACCTACGCAACCTTCCAAAACAGTACGGTGTATACGACTTAAGTGAAATCAAAAATAGTACAGCGTATGCAATGCATAAATATGCGTAAGATTGGGCTAAAGTAAGCGATTGTGTCACTTTCTCTGCGTAGCATGCGAAGAACAAAAAAGCTCCAAAATTACACAGAAGTAGTGCTCCTGCAATGTAAGTTGCAAGTGGAAGCAGCGCAATAATATATGGAAGTGGGTTATATTTATCCGCACCTGTTGGCAGCCACCGAAGTAACTGCCACAAAAGAAGCGGCACAAATATAACCCACAAAAACGCCAATACTAAAATCATCGACCGAATAATCCAGCTAATCCGCCGCCAAAGTTAGGTGGAAGTTGATTATCTTGATTTGAATTTTCAGAATTCATAAGTTCTTGCAAGCCTTCAGGAAGATTCTGAAGATTTGGCTGCTGTGGCTTTGCAAAAGCAGAACCAGCAACATCGTTACGATTAGATTCTCCAGAAAGGCGATCTCGTAACGCGCGCTCTTCAGCTTCTCTACGCATTGGATTTCCAGACTTTCCGCCCTTCTTCTTTGACTTTTTATCCTTACGTTTCGACTTGCTTCCAGCGCCGCCAAATCCTGGTATGCCACCCATTCCAGGCATGCCAGCGCCTCCACTCATGCGTTTCATCATCTTTGCAGCCTGCTCAAAACGCTGCAAAAGCGTATTAACCTGTGAAACGCTTACGCCAGCGCCAGCAGCAATTCGCGCGCGACGAGATCCGTCAATAATTTTTGTATCTCTACGCTCTGCCGGAGTCATAGAGCGAATAATTGCCTCAGTGCGGTCAATTTCGCGGTCATCAAACTGCTCAAGCTCCTTACGATGTTGAGCCATGCCAGGCATCATGCCTAAGAGCTTCTTCATTGAGCCAAGTTTACGAACCTGCTGAAGCTGCTCCAAAAAATCATCCAAGCCGAAGCTGCCTTCAGCAATCTTTTCAGCAGCCTTGCGTGATTCTTCCTCATCAAACTGTTTCTGCGCATGTTCAATAAGCGTTAAAATATCGCCCATATCGAGGATTCTGGAAGCCATACGATCAGGGTGGAAAATCTCAAAATCCTTCAACCCTTCACCGGTAGAAGCAAACAAAATTGGCTTTCCAGTAACGCTTGCAACCGAAAGTGCAGCGCCTCCTCGAGCGTCGCCATCAAGCTTAGAAAGTACAACGCCTGTAAAGTTTACGCCGTCGTTAAAAGCTTGAGCTGTGCGAACAGCATCTTGACCAATCATGGCATCAATAACAAATAGCACTTCTTGCGGTTGCACAGCATCGCGAATATTGCGAGCCTGCTTCATAAGCTCTTCGTCAACACCCAAACGACCTGCGGTATCAATAATCACAGTGTCGTACATCTTTTCGCGCGCGTAATCAATAGAATTACGTGCAACTTTAACCGGGTCGCCCTTAGTAAACCATGGCAGAGAAATTGCACTTCCGCCTGTCTGTACGCCCTTTTCTGGTGCAAAAACAGGAACTCCTGCGCGCTCGCCCACAACCTGCAACTGTGTAACAGCGTTAGGACGCTGTAAATCTGCAGCCACAAGCAGAGGAGTATGTCCAGAATCCTTCAACCAGTAGCCAAGCTTGCCAGTAAGAGTAGTTTTACCTGCACCTTGCAAACCTGCGAGCATAATGACAGTCGGTGGATACTTCGCAAAATTAAGCGGCCTATCTACACCTGCACCCAACACCTGCGTAAGCTCATCGTTTACAATTTTCACAACCTGCTGAGCAGGGTTCAGTGCGCGCGAAACTTCCTCGCCAAGAGCGCGCTCGCGAATGCGCGCAGTGAAGGAACGCACCACTTCCAGTGCGACGTCGGCATCGAGAAGCGCGCGGCGAATCTCGCGAATTGTGCCGTCAATATCTGATTCAGAAAGCTTGCCTTTGCTGCGCAAATGCTTGAAAGCATTGGAAAGGCGGTCTGTTAACGAACTAAATGCTGCCATAATGTTCCTATTCTACCTGCTGCTAACGAGTGCTTCTTATTTTTACTGATAACTGATACTTTACTTCTTTATTATGCTACTTCAAATGCCATGATGAACCTTGCGCACTATCTTCAATAATTACTCCGGCACTATTGAGATTGTCACGAATTGTGTCAGCAGTAGCAAAATCCTTCATTTTGCGCGCATTGGCTCGAGCTTGAAGCTGCGAAGTAATAAGAGCGTCCAGAGCATTGTGTTCCTTGCTGCCTTCACTGTTTGCATCAGATTGATGAGTATGTGATAACCAAGGTTCTCCGTAAGGATCTAATCCGAGTGTATCTAACATAGCGCGCACTTGCAGAACGGCAAGATATAGCAATTTTTTGGTGCTACTGTTTTGGGATTGCGAGGATTCTTGCGAAGAATTTTGCATACAATCGTCAAGAATCGCATTTCCTTGACGAATAGCAGTAAATATTGCTGCGTTTGCACCGGAAACGTTCATATCGTCGTTCATTGCGCGCGTAAAATCTTCCGGAAGTGAGTCAGCATCTACAGATTGCACTTCTTCGCGCGTTGGTGTCTTTTCAAGTAATCGGTTTGCTCTCTCAAGAAAGTTGACAATGCGGTCGTAAGCAGATTTTGCTTCTACCAAAGCTTGGTTAGACCATTCCAACATAGCGCGATACTGCACTGCTCCCAAAGCGTAGCGAACAACCCATGCTGAATTATTTGCCAAAACAACTGGTACGGAAAGGCCATTTCCCAAGGATTTAGACATTTTTTCACCCTTGGCAGTTACCCACGCGGAATGCATCCACACATTCGCGCTTTTCCACCCAGCAGCTGTTGTTTGTGCCATTTCGTTTTCGTGATGGGGGAATCGCAAATCTAATCCGCCGCCGTGAATATCAAAATTATCGCCAAGATAACGATGGCTCATAGCTGAGCACTCAATATGCCAACCGGGGCGTCCTTCGCCAAAAGGAGTTTTCCAACGCGCATCCGGCTGATCGAAATCGCAAGGAGCTTTCCAAAGTGCAAAATCTCTAGGATCGTGCTTATCTGGTGAAGCGTCGGCAGGGTCAGTCGGATTGTAAATATCGTTACCTGCTGAATCAATGCTTGGACCCTTTGCATCTGCAATTGCTGCGGCTTCATCACCATCAATTTCATTACGATTTTGATTTTGGTGCGTAAGCTCGCCGTAATGCTCCCAACTTGGTACGTCGAAATAAACATTTCCAGTAGGATTTCCAGAATCGTCTCGAATAACGTAAGCGTGACCACGCTCAATTAAGCGTTCAATCAGCTCAACCATATCCGTAATATGACCGGTAGCGCGCGGCTCAACTGTCGGTGGTAAAACGCCCAAAGTGTCATAGGCTTCACTAAATTCGCGCTCGTAAATGTAAGCGCGCTCCCACCAAGTTTGACCTGCTTCGCTAGCTTTTTTCATGATTTTATCGTCAATATCGGTGACATTGCGCACAAACGTAACTTGATAGCCGAGTCGTAATAACCAACGACGAATTACGTCGAAGGCTATTGCTGCACGAATATGACCAATATGCGGCGAGCTTTGTACGGTTGCGCCGCACACGTACATTCCAACTTTCCCCGGTTTTGTAGGCTTAAATGCGCTTGTTGTATGGGAGGCGGTGTTGTATAAGCGTAAGTTTTCCGCGGCTTTAGTAACGTTTGCGGTTTCTTCGTTCAAAGTCTTATTAAGCATAATTGCTATTATAAGTGCTTCTTCATACTCAGAGTGATTTTGAGAAGTTGTATTTCGTGCGTCGGCTCTTTAGTTAGCGATACAATTATTGCGATTTGGTTTTAGATTTAACTTTAGTAATCCAATTAGATTCATATCTATTACCTAGCAGTTTTTGATTTGTTCGTTACTGAAAGGAATATCATGGCTGAGATTTCATCTGCTCTTATGACGGACATGTATGAATATACGATGCTTGATGCGGCGTTGAAAGACGGTACTGCAAATCGTAAGTGTGTTTTTGAAATTTTTACGCGCCACTTGCCTCAGGGTCGTCGTTACGGCGTTGTTGCTGGAACTGGTCGCATTTTGGAAGAGCTGCAAAAATTCCATCTTTCGGAAGATGATTTGCGTTTCTTAAGTGATCGCAAAATTGTTAGCGCTGAAACGCTTAAATGGCTGGAAAATTTTCGTTTTAGCGGTAAAATCTCCGGTTATCGCGAGGGGGAGATGTTCTTCCCGAATTCGCCAATTTTGCAGGTAGAAGGCACTTTTGGTGAGTGCACATTGCTTGAAACTGTGCTTCTTTCTGTGCTTAATTACGATTGCGCTGTTGCATCTGCTGCAGCTCGCATGGTTTCAGCATCAGCAGGACGTCCTTGCATGGATATGGGAGGTCGCCGCATGAACGAATATTCAGCGGTTGCTGCTTCTCGAGCTGCAGTAATTGGTGGTTTTAAGGGCACAGCTAATTTGCTTGCAGCAAAACTTTACGGCTTAAAGGCAATCGGTACCGCGGCTCACTGTTTTACACTTGTACACGACACTGAGCGTGATGCTTTTACTTCTCAGATTGCTGCTCTTGGTAAAGGTACTACGCTTCTTGTTGATACTTACGATATTGAGAATGCGGTAAAGACAGCTGTGGAAGTTGCGGGCCCTGATCTTGGTGGAATTCGTATTGATTCTGGAGATTTGTGTGCTTTAGCTCGTCGTGTACGAAATCAACTTGACGAATTGGGTGCGAAGAACACAAAGATTACGGTGACGAACGATTTGGATGAGTATGCGCTTGCTTCTTTGCAGAACGCTCCTGTAGATTCTTATGGAATTGGAACCATGCTGGTAACTGGTTCTGGTGCTCCGACTTGCGCAATGGTTTATAAGCTTACTGAGCGCGAAGGGGCGGACGGTGTTATGTATCCTGTTGCAAAGAAGTCAAAGAATAAAGCAACTGTGCCAGGTCGCAAGTTAGCATATCGTTCATATGATTACAGTGCTGATTTGCATGGTGTTGCCGATTGCGAGCGTGTAATTTCTGGATCGGAAGATGCTTTGGCTCAGTTCAAGCCTAAGGATTCATGGGAAAATCTGCTTGTTGATTATATGGTTGATGGCGAGGCTGATAAGCAGTTCATGGGTCACGATGCGATTATGCGTGCTCAAGATTATTGCGCTTCGGCTTTGCAGCGTTTGCCGTTGGCTGCGCAAAGTTTAATGCGCGGCGATCCAGCAATCCCAACTGAAATCCACGTTCTCTAAAATATTGGTATAGTTCATCAATATTGTTCATAAATTAGCGTTACTTTTATGTTGTGAAAGATAAAAGTAACGCTAATTTATAACGAAATAATAGTAATATTAAGATATTAAAAACCGAAGTGGCTCATATTTTCGTATATTTTCTTGCATTCAGGGCATACAGGATAATCGTTTGCTTCACGGCGAGGAATCCACACTTTACCGCACAAAGCAACTACCGGGCGACCAGTTATATGAGACTCTTCAATGCGATCTTTAGAAACGTAGTGTGCAAAACGATCGGCATTACCACCGTCGTCTAAACGAGCATCTTCATCTACTTCAGGACGTTCAAGTACTGAAGTGTTTGTGCCTGAGTTGGAATCTGGGTGAGAGGATTGCGAATCGGCTTCCATAATTGCACGAAGTGTGTTATCTGCGAATAATGTTGAAAGCATTGCACATTCCTTTCTATAATAGTGTTTCATTAAATCTCATTGAATCTCATTAAATTAAACTTAACTTCACTCAACTTAACTAAACTCAATCAAAATCTAATTAAACGTTAGTAATAAATAGCATAAAGCATTATTGCAACAAAATCACGAAAAGTTGTTAAATAATAGCTGCATTTATAAGCACATTTTTTGTTCTCATCCATAATAGTGATACTCTAAAAGCATGACTATAGCTGTGTGTCCCGGCTCATATGATCCAGTCACTGCCGGCCATTTAGACGTAATACAACGTTGTACGCATCTATTTGATGAAGTGCACGTGCTGGTTGCAGTGAATGCTGCAAAAACGCCACTGTTTTCGGAATCTGAGCGCGTACAAATCATTCGTGAAGCCGTAAGTAGTTTGCCTTATGCGCATAATGCGCATAATACACATGATGAGCATCATCAATTTGGCAAAATAATAGTCGCATCAACCGAAGGATTGATTACTGACTATTGTACGCGCGTTGGTGCCACGGTGATTGTAAAAGGTTTGCGTCAAAACGGTGATTATGAAGCAGAACTTGGTATGGCTTTAGTAAATCGTAAATTAGCTGGCATTGAAACACTCTTCTTACCAGCTGACCCTATACTCGAGCATGTATCAAGCTCAGTAGTTAAGGATGTTGCGCGTCACGGAGGAAATGTTACTGGTATGGTTCCAGATAACGTAATACCTTTGTTACAGAAACGTTTTGCTGAAAATTCGCTACAACGAAGTGATAATGCAGCTACGCTAAGTAAAAGAGACAGGAGAGTAGAAGATGACGAGTGAAAATAGTATGAAAGATGGTATGGTTGAACATGCTGCTACCTCAGTTACTGAAAGTGATGACACTATGGAACGTGAAGTACATGTTGATCGCAGTCAGCAGCTTCCGCTACATCCGGTGCTTGCTGATGATGAAGATGCTCAAAGCAGTGTTGTAAACGCAGTAGTAGACGCACAAAATTCTTCGATGCAGGGTGATTTAATAGCGAGTAATGATGCTGATAACACGGAAACATCTACTGTTGCTGCTGTTGGCAATGAGAGCACTAATATCAATGACATGAATGTAAAAACTGATGCGCATGGAGGCGTAGACAACACATCAGCATCTACTGCAACACCACTTTCTGCTTTTCCGCTGCCAGATTTGCGTGAACGTGAAGATGGTGGAGCAATCAATTTTGATGAAGAAGAATCAGTCCCATCATCAATCGCAACAACTACAGTAAGTGATGAAATACGTTCAAAAAGTCGTGCTGAATTCACCACCGTTTACGACATTATAGATGCTATGGAAACAGTACTATCTGAAGCTAAAAATGTATTGTTCTCTCCAGGAATGGTAAAAATTGATCGCGATGATTTCATCGATCAATTATCGCGTTTAAAAAATATGCTTCCAGTACAATTAGAGCGCGCTTCAGCATTAATGCGCGAAGCAGAGCGACGACTGCGTACTGCACAATCACAAGCTAGCTCTATTGTTTCTTCCGCACAATCCCAGGCCGCGGAGATTATTGATGAAGCGCAAGAACGCGCACAATTCCTAGCCGGTCAGGAAAACGTTACAGCTTTAGCTAAGCAGAAAGCACGCGATATTCTTACCACAGCACAACACAAATCCGATAAACTTACTCAAGGTGCTGATCAATATTGCATAACTGTTATGGAAGGACTAAAACAGCAGCTTGATAAATTAGAACAGGATGTGCAAGCAGGTCAGCGCGTGTTAGAAGAGCGTCAACGTGCTGCCGCACATGTGCAAAATGATACGAATGCAGCATTGTACAATGATGCTGAAGATGATGAAAGGAATGAGTAATGACTTCGCATCCTTCCCAGTCACCATGGGCAGTTCCAGTAGCGCAAATGGCTGCGCGCGCTGGTAGCAGTATGTCATTGCACCGAGTATTTCCAGCTCCAGATGGTATTGGAGATTATGTTATCGGCGTAAAACCAGGCAGTGATGTGATGGTTGATGGCGACTTTGATGCCGTAGTGGATGGCTTAATGTTCCAAGGTAGTATTACTGCTCCTGTGCATGCAGAATGTACACGCTGTTTGATGCCACTTCGTCGTGACTGGAAAGTAGATGTATGCGTGTTCTTTCCATATGTAGATTCGCGCTCGCAACATGCTCATAAGCACAACAATGCAGATGAGAATGAATCACAGATTTGGGACGATAATGATGAGTCTGGTAATGTGTATCCGCTAGTTGGTGGTGGTGATTTTGCCGATATTGAGGCACTTATTCGAGATACCATGGTGAGCGAATTACCATTGCAGCCGTTGTGTGAGCCGGATTGTCGTGGATTGTGTTCGCAATGCGGTGAAAACTTAAATGAACATCCTGAGCATCATCATGATGTTACAGATATTCGATTTGCAGATTTGGAAGGCTTAAAAGCACAACTTGAGCAATCTGAAAAGCGCGACGACCTGCCTGAGCGCTGCGATTTAGCGCGCGAAGGCAACTCGGAGCGGAAACTCGCTTAGATTGGAAGTCCAGTGGACTTCCAACGCGAGTTTCGTAGCGAGCGCTTAAAGCGCGAGCTTTTGCGTAAAGCAGATTTCGCTTAAATCTCAAGTAAGTTAATAAATTGTACGGCGCTTGCTGTAATATACAGAACGCTTAAGCTCAATCGATTGAACGAAATAGAGGAAAGATTATGGCACTGCCTAAATACAAGACCTCGCGTGCTAATACGCATTCGCGTCGCGCTAATTGGAAGGCGTCTGCCGTGCAGACTGTGACTTGCCCAAACTGTGGTTCTGAGGCATTTCCGCACATGGCTTGCCCATCTTGTGGCACCTTCCGTGGTCGTGTGTATCGCGAAGCTATTCGCTCTGCACACACCAAGTAGGTTGTACTAATAAAACCCTGCCATCGACGGGTGGCGGGGTTTATTTTTTATTTATTTGATTGCTTAATTTTTTCTTTGTTTGTATGTGTTGTTTGTATTTATTGTTTGTAGTAGATGAGTGTAATGTTGCAAATTTAGCATTTTTGCTGTGAGTGTTCAAAACCTGCGCGAGTAAAAAGTGGTTACTGTGAGTGTTGATGAGGGGGACTATAATAATGACTGCTATGAAGACTCAGAATAAACAAGAAGATCAACAAAATCGTAAGCATCAGCATGAAGAACATGATTTGCAAGTACGTCATAACGCAGGTGGGGTGTTGAGATTGGAGAATACTTCAGCTCGTCCTGGGGATCCGACGCAAGAGCTTTTAAATGCTTTGGGGACTACTATTTCTCCAGATTTACTGGTGGAAGCATTAACTCATCGTTCATTCTCGCATGAACACCCTGGTACAAGAAATTATGAACGGCTTGAATTTTTGGGTGATGCTGTGCTGGAACTTGTGTCGACGGAAACGCTATTTTCTGCTCATCCAGATATGACGGAAGGTCAACTCGCTAAAATGCGTGCGAAAGCAGTGTCCGAATGGGCTCTTTCGGCTGTTGCACGTAAAAAGCTTCACGTTGGTCCGTATATTCTACTGGGTCGAGGTGAAATGGAGCAGGGTGGAAACAACAAAGATTCGATTCTGTGTGATATTGTCGAAGCGCTTATTGGTGCAACATTTGTTGAGCACGGTATTGATGAGGCGCGCTTAGTTGTGCATCGACTGATTGATGATACTTTAGCGGAAGTGCTCACTGAAGGTCCGGCTCTTGATTGGAAAACATCGTTGACTGTGAAAGCGCATGATATGGGTTTAGCGGATCCAGAGTATCGCATGGCGGTTTCTGGACCAGAATATGCTCCAGTATTTGAGGCTCGCGCAGTGTTGGCTCATGCTGACGGTGACGAAGTTTTAGGCGTTGGAAGTGGTTCTAGTAAACGTAAGGCCCAGCTTGCTGCTGCAGAGCTTGCTTGGCATGCTCTTGATTCGCGTACAGTTACGCAAGCTAAGCCATAATTTTATGCACCAGCGTTGTTGTTAACGCTGGTGCATTTTTACAGTTTATTTTTACAGTTTTTAGATCTGTTCGGAAAGCTCCATCCACTCGTCCTCAAGAGTATTGGTTTCTTGAGTATTTTGTTGTAATTCTTCATTGAGTGCTTGCAATCCCACGAAATCGCTTGGGTTATGAGTAGCCATACGTTCCTCAATGTCAGATTTTTGATTTTCGAGTTTGGTAAGTTTGCGTTCAATGGCTGCAATACGTCTGGTTGCTTCGTAATAGGCTTTTCCTGTGAGTTTTGATTGACTATTGGTAGTGTTGTCAGCGTTGTTCTGATTATTTCCTATATTGTTATCGCTGACGTGTGTTTGTGGTGTGTTAATACTACTTTCGTGGTCGCGTTGAAGTTGATCTACGATCTGCAAATACTCGTCTACTCCTCCTGGGAGGTGACGAATTTTGCCGTCGATGAGTGCAAACTGCTGATCAGTTACACGTTCAAGCAGATAACGGTCGTGGGATACCACAATAAGCGTTCCTGGCCATGTATCGAGCAAATCTTCCATTACGGCAAGCATGTCAGTGTCAAGGTCATTGCCTGGCTCATCCATAATCAACACATTTGGTTCATTCAAAAGAATCAGCAATAGTTGCATTCGTCTTTTTTGACCGCCAGAAAGATCAGCAATTGGTGTCATAAGCTGTTCTGGCTTAAAACCAAGTCTTTCCATAAGTTGACCGGGTGTTACTTCTTTGCCGTCAATAATGTAACTTGGTTTGTATCGGCTCAGTACTTCTTTTACTTTATATTTTCCGAGCTTTTCCAATTCTTCTAAACGTTGTGAAAGTACGGCAAACTTTACGGTTTTGCCAATATTGACATGACCGAGTGTAGGTTTGAGCGATCCATCAATAATACTGAGAAGAGTTGATTTTCCGGCACCGTTTGCACCAACAATTCCGAAACGATCTCCAGGACCGATAAGCCATGTTGCGTCGTCGAGAATCATACGTCCGGTAATTGTTTTGTGTTCTGCCGCCGCAGTTTCTGGATTATTTTCGTCTGAGTTTTCTTGATGTTCGTCGACTGCAATCGTAACACTTCCTGTGTGCGTTGGTTGCGCAAAAACTGAGTTTACAATATCGACTTTATGTGATGTTTCTGCAGTAAGTTCCGACAATGCTTCATTTTCTGCAATATCTGGATCGATATTTGCTAGCATTTTCTCATCGTCAAAAATTTGTGTCACATCAATCAAATCGACAACTTGTTTGCCAAGTCTAGAAGTTGCCATTCTTTTAAGCTCAAGCGTATTACGTAATGGTGGCACATCCGCAATAAGTTCACGTGCTTGCTTTACATGGAACTTCTGCTTCGTAGAGCGCGCTCTAGCTCCGCGTGAAAGCCAAGCCAACTCTTTTCGCGCCAAGTTTCGTCTGCGTTCCTCGCGTACATCTGCTTGACGTTCTCTTTCAACGCGTTGCAACATGTAAGCACTATATCCACCTTCAAACGGATCGATTACGCCGTCGTGTACTTCCCACATAGACGTGCAAACTTCATCCAAGAACCAGCGGTCATGCGTTACAATCAGCAATGCTCCTTGCCCGTCTTGCCAGCGGTGAAGCAGGTGTTCTGCTAGCCAGTGAATTGTTACTATGTCTAGGTGGTTTGTAGGCTCATCTAAAGCTAAGATGTCCCAGTCGTGAAGCAAAAGTCTTGCTAAATCTGCACGTCGCCGTTGTCCGCCAGAAAGTGTGCCAACTTTTGCTTCCAAATTGATTCCGCCAAGAAGAGCTTCTACGATTTCGCGTGATTGTTGGTCTGCAGCCCATTCGTAATCTTCGCGATTTTCCAAAGCTGCTTCGCGTACAGTTGCGTTATCGTCTAAAGGATCGCGCTGGTCGAGCATGCCGAAAGTGAGCCCACCGCGTTTTGTTACGCGACCAGAGTCAGGTTTCATATGTCCTGCAAGTAGGCGAAGCAGTGTTGACTTTCCATCACCATTTCGTCCAACAATACCAATTCTGTCACCTTCAAAAACGCCTTGTGTTACGTTTGTAAAAATCGTTTTTGTAGCAAACTCTAGTGAAACTTGTTCTAATCCCAAATCATACGTAGGCATAATGCATAAATATAGCTGTAGACTTCTACGAAACAGCTCTCATGCAATACAACGGGTGCAGAAGATAACCGCCACGTGCTAGATTGGTGAGTTATGGCTCAAATCAAGGATATGCTGGATTCAATAAAACCTATTCGTGTTGATGGTCGTGCAGTTGACGAATTAAGACCGGTGCATATAACTCGCAATTTTACTGATGTTCCTGAGGGCTCTGTGCTTATCGAGTGTGGTAATACGCGTGTGATGTGCACAGCAACGTTTACGGTCGGCGTGCCTCGTTGGCGACGCGACTCTGGTTTAGGTTGGGTTACTGCTGAATATTCGATGCTTCCTCGTGCTACAGCTGAGCGCACTGATCGTGAGTCTGTTCGTGGAAAAATAGGTGGTCGCACGCACGAAATTAGTCGCCTTATTGGTCGCTGTTTGCGCGGTGTTGTTGATATGAAAGCTATGGGCGAGTGCCAAATACAAATCGACTGTGATGTGTTGCAGGCAGATGGTGGTACGCGTACAGCTTCAATAACTGGTGCTTACGTAGCATTAGTAGATGCGCTTCGTTGGGCAGAAAAGCATAACGCTATTCGTTCTGCTTCGCATGTGCTTAAGGATTCTGTTTCTGCTGTTTCTGTAGGAGTTATTAACGGTACGCCTATGCTTGATTTGCCATATGTTGAAGATAGTCAAGCTATGACAGATATGAATGTTGCTATGACTGGTTCTGGAACTTTTATTGAGATTCAGGGTACTGCTGAACATCGTCCGTTTAATCGTGATGAATTAAATATTTTGCTTGATTTAGCTGCTAAAGGTAATCGTGAATTGCAAGCTGCTCAGAATGCAGCATTAGAAAAATAAAAAGAGTTGTTGCAAAATAACAATATTTGTAGCAAAATATGCAGAATATTTTATAGAAAAGTGAATATGTAGAAAAATGAATATGTAGAAAAGTGAATATGTAGAAAAGTGAATATGTAGAAAAATGAATAATTGTACAAATGTAATGTAATTACATAATAAGTAACTATAAAAGAGATTGAAGGAGAGCGGGCGTGAAACTTGTTGTGGCGACGCATAATGAGGGAAAACTCGTTGAAATTAAGCGCATTCTCACTGAACAGTTGGCAGAATTAGCGAATCAGTTTGAGCTTATTACTGCCGGTTCACTTGGTCTACCAGATCCTGTAGAAACAGGTGTTACTTTTGAGCAGAATGCGTTACTGAAAGCTCGCGATGTTGCTGCTAGAACTGGTTGCCCTGCTATTGCTGATGATTCAGGTCTTATCGTTGACGTATTGGGTGCAGCTCCTGGTATTTTGTCGGCACGTTGGAGCGGTGTGCATGGTGACGATAAAGCTAATAATGCGCTTCTTTTGAAGCAACTTTCTGATATTCCAGATCAATGTCGTACTGCACGTTTTCGTTGCGCTGTGGCTCTTGCTATTCCTGATGCTTGTAGTGAAGTTCCGGAAAGTAGTGTGATGTCGCATGCTCGTGGATTTGAAATAGTTCGTATTGGCGAGATGATTGGTCATGTATTGCGTGAAGAACGTGGCACTAACGGTTTTGGCTATGACCCTTTGTTTGTGCCTGATGAGCAGCCGGTGCGCAACGGCGTGCAGATGGAAGGCTTGACGAGCGCGGAATTAACGCAAGAAGAGAAGAATGCAATTTCTCATCGTGGTCATGCATTACGCGCATTATTACCTGAGTTGCAAGCGTTATTTTTGACAGAATAAGAATAAATTATTGCAAACCGATGTTTATAAACCGATGTTTGTAAAGATATTGCCAATAATTTGCAGTGAATTATAGGTAAGTAGTAAGACTGTATTCAAACTTCGGGTTTTCGTTGAGATACAAGGAAAACCCGAAGTGACGAAATTTAGTAAGTCTATCATTTAGTCTTATTTGACTTTTGATGAAACATACTATCGAGTGTGTCATGCATTGTAATACAAGTGTTTTGCGGTAATCGAATCTGTTTGCTGCACATTCGCCACCCGGACAAAACTGTGTAAAAAATAAGCTCATAACCCTTATGGCAGTAGGACTCGCAGTATATCGAATGTGGGTTATTTCTTATGCTAAGCGGCGTTCAAAGTAGGTATTAGCTGAATATTTAACAATAAATCGTCAAACTCTGTTACTAATGCAGAATACGTACTGCGCGAGTAACAATAAATTGCAATTATTCGTTACTAATGCAGATTACGTACTGCGCGAATAACGCTAAATCGCAATTATTCGTTACTAATGCAGATTACGTACTGCGCGAATAACGCTCAGATTACGTACTGCGCGAATAACGCTAAATCGCAATTATTCGTTATTAACGCAGATTACGTACTGCACCAGTAACATATGACTGTTACTTTCTCAGTTTGTTAGCTGAATTATTAACAGTATTGAGAGTGTTGCTTATAACCCAGAATATTTATCAGCTTAGCTTTACACATTTTTTGAGCTACAACCCAATTATTGCGGGCATACGCGTCTAATTTTGTGATGGAAAAATAAAAAATCTCAGCGGAATATGAGGACATATCCGCATAAGATTCACAAAGTGCGCGAGATGGGACTTGAACCCACACGTCGTAAGACACAGGAACCTAAATCCTGCGCGTCTACCATTCCGCCACTCGCGCGCGTAGTTTCTGGATACAGCCAATCAAGCGTATAAACACAAATAAAACACAGCATTAATGCGCCCGAATGGGTCAGAGAGCCGCTTGACAGAATCGAACTGTCGACCTTCTCATTACGAGGGAGACGCTCTACCGACTGAGCTAAAGCGGCATGTTGCCCGAGACGCATTCGCGACTCGCGCACAAGTTAATCATTATACACTATATCTTCATATTTGTCTAGCTTGGCGTGCCGTTTTATAAACGCTGCTATGCCAGCGTTCGATATCCTGCATACCAACTCCCACTATAATACTCCCGCGGTAACAAAATTGATGATATTGCAAAGAAGCTTGAGTTATTGGTTGCGTATGTTCATTTTTATGTTCGTGTTCGCGTGTTTCTGTCTGCTTTTGTGAGTATCTTGTGAAGTGGATGATAGTGATACAGCGTGCAATCTTCTGCATAGTGTGCATGAATATATTGCAGCAATAATACATGCGATGATTCGTGGTGTCATAGTTTGTTCTATGAAAACGATGATTTGTTGGTTTGTGTATCACATCAGTTGAAAGAAATGAAAGGACCAAAACAATGGCCATCAATCCGCCAGTTGACGCCGTAAAAACCCCAGAATGGGCTGCATTGCAGAAGCATTACGACGAGTTGCAGTCTGAAGGCGTCTGCCTGAAGAAATGGTTTGCAGAGGATGCAAATCGTGTGGATAAGTTGAGCTTCGAAGCTGGAGATCTCCACTTCGATCTTTCTAAGAATTTAATTAAGCCTGAAACTCTTAAGCTTTTTGCCGACCTTGCAAAGGCTGTAAAGCTTGACGAGCGTACGAAGGCAATGTACACCGGTGTGCACATTAACAATACCGAAGATCGTGCAGTGTTGCACACTGCTTTGCGTCGTCCTGCAGAGGATGCTGGCAAGTTCATTGTAGACGGTCAAGATACCGTTGCAGACGTGCGTGAAGTGTTGGGTCGCATTTACGATTTTGCTAACGAAGTTCGTTCCGGCGCTTGGAAGGGCGTTACCGGCAAGAACATCAAGACCGTTGTAAACATTGGTATCGGCGGTTCTGATTTGGGCCCGGTCATGGTTTACGAAGCCTTGAAGCCATACGCTGACGCTGGTATTAGCGCTCGCTACGTTTCTAACATTGATCCAAACGACATGGCAGAAAAGACCAAGGATTTGGATCCAGAAACTACGCTTTTCATCATTGTTTCCAAGACCTTCACTACTTTGGAGACTTTGACCAACGCTCGTACCGCTCGTACCTGGTTGCTGAACAAGCTTCAGGAGTGCGGTGCTATTGACGGAAGCGACGCGAAGAAGGCTGAAGCTGTTGCTAAGCACTTCGTGGCTGTTTCCACCAACCTTGAGAAGGTTGAAGAGTTCGGCATCAACCCAACCAACGCCTTTGGCTTCTGGAGCTGGGTTGGCGGTCGTTACTCTGTAGATTCCGCTGTTGGTACTTCTTTGGCTGTGGTTCTCGGTCCAGAGCGCTTTGAAGAGTTCTTGAAGGGCTTCCACGCAATCGATACTTACTTTGCTGAGACTCCATTCGAGAAGAACGTTGTAGTGCTTCTTGGTATGCTCAACGTATGGTATCGCAACTTCTACAAGGTTGCTTCCCATGCTGTGCTTCCATACGATCAGTACTTGCACCGCTTCCCAGCTTATTTGCAGCAGCTCACCATGGAATCCAACGGTAAGTCTGTGCGCTGGGACGGCACTCCTGTAACAAGCGAAACCGGCGAAATCTTCTGGGGCGAGCCAGGCACCAACGGCCAGCACGCTTTCTACCAGTTGATTCACCAGGGTACTCAGCTTATTCCAGCTGATTTCATTGCTTTCGTGAACACGCCAAATCCTACTAAGGATGGCGATCAGGATGTGCACGAGCTCTTCTTGGGCAACTATCTTGCACAGACTAAGGCTCTTGCTTTTGGTAAGACTGCTGAAGAAGTTCGCGCTGAAGGTACTCCAGAGGAGATTGTGCCAGCTCGCGTATTCAAGGGCAATCGTCCAACCACTTCTATCTTCGGCGATGCTTTGACTCCATTTAGCTTGGGTGAGTTGATTGCTCTCTACGAGCACATCACCTTCGTTGAAGGCACTGTTTGGGGCTTGGATTCCTACGATCAGTGGGGTGTGGAGCTTGGCAAGCAGCTTGCAAAGCAGATTACTCCTGCAATCTCTAAGGATGATGAAGCTTTGGCAGCTCAGGATGCTTCTACCCAGAGCTTGATTCGCTTCTATCGTGCTCATCGTAAGTAATGCATTGAGTAATTGATTTAAGCCTCTTGATGATGAGATTCATCAAGAGGCTTTTGTTTATTATTGCAGTTTGTTTATTATTGCAGTTTGTACATTATGCGAGTATTTGCGCTGAGTTTACAGCGTGCGCTATATAGCACTTAGATAGTAGTTACTTTATTGAATTTGTTGCGCTGAATACATACAAGTGCTTGTGTTTATTTTTGGAATGTGGGTTTTATCAATAAGTGTTGATAATACTTTGTTTTTAAGAGAATTGCGGTTGACTTAAAGGTGATAATAATTTATAATGAGCACGGTCGGTAGGTAAGGCTACCACGGGGATACGGGTTGCTGCCGCAACACAGTGGAGACACTGCAAGTTGGTTAACAGTTGTTGTCGAATTCAAGGCTTCAACTAATGCAACGCCACCGCCCTGCGAAGCTGAAGCTTGAACGATGAAGGTGATTGCGAGCAACTGTGTTGTTGCTGCTTGCTTGTGCCTTGGTTCTTATAAGCCTCCGATTCAGTGAAGATTTGATTTTGCGTTGGCGCGCACAGGTTGTAGGAGGTGATTTGCCGTGAAACAAGACAGTAGTAGTTGTAATCAGAGTACTCATAGTGCTGTTAGTGATGATTCAGACAGTGTTAGTAGTAGTACGGACGTTCCTCCTGAATATATAAAAGCCGGCAATCGCCACCAAAATGTTTGCGATGAAAGATTCACAGTGAAGGATTTGTATCTGGAAGTTTCGTGCGTAAATTGCGAAGTGAAGTCTCAAATTTAAGCAAAATATAGCTTAAACGCAAAAATAGTGGTGATAAGCGACTCTCGAAAAAACAAGCGTTCCCCGAGGACTTATCATGACAATATTTACAACATCTGAAAAAAGCGGAGCAGGCACGCAAGTAGACGAAAACACTCGTTTTTGGTCCGATATTATTGTATGCATAGGAATAATTGCACTATTTGGCGTAAGTGCCTTCCTTTTGCAATGTATCAATCAGCCAATTGGTCCGAGTGGTATTCCTTCTAAAGTGTCTACCGACTTAATCAATCTACCTTATTACACCTTACGATCAGTATTCCGTATGCTTCTTGCGCTAGTGGCATCGCTTATTTTTACTATTGTGTATGGATCTCTTGCAGCGCGTAGCCGTAGACTTGGTAAAGTACTTATTCCACTGCTTGATATTTTGCAGTCTGTGCCAATTCTTGGCTTCCTTTCGGCAACGGTTACTATTTGGTTAGTGTTGTTCCCTGGTTCTATGCTTGGCGTTGAAGCTGCTTCGATTTTTGCTATTTTTACCAGCCAGGCATGGAATATGACTTTTTCATTCCATCGATCACTACTTAGTGAGCCAAAAGAGCTGGATGAGGCGGTTCGCAGTTTGCAACTTACGCATTGGCAGCGATTCTGGGTGCTGGATATGCCGAACTCAATGATTCCTCTTCTTTGGAATTGCATGATGTCGGTTGGCGGCGGCTGGTTCTTCCTTACAGCATCCGAAATGATTTCTGTAAACAATCACACTTATGCGCTTCCAGGAGTTGGTAGTTTTGTGGCACAATCCGCCGCAGAAAACAAGCTTGGAAATATTTGGTGGGCGATTGCTTCGATGGTTATGGTTGTTTTGGCGCTTGACTTCTTCTTGTGGAAGCCGCTTACTGCTTGGGCTGAGCGTTTCCGCATTACGCAGAGCGCTTCGGACGATGAGCGTCACAGTGCTATTTTGACGCTTATTCGTCATTCTCATGCGGATGAAGTTATTAGTAGGTTGTTCTCACCAATTCGTGAATGGCTTGATCTTGTTACGCGTCCGTTTGGTCGCACAGGTTCTAAGTGGCCATCTAAGGCTTCTCAGCGTAAGATTGGCGATTTGCTCTTCAACATTGTGATGGTTGTGTTAATAGTGGCTTGCGCTGCTCAAATGCTGTACTTTGTGGCTACGCGCGCTGGCTTACAAGAGTTTGCTACAGCTGGAGCGTTGGGTGCTTTGACTTTTATGCGCGTTGCTGTACTGATTTTTGTAAGCTCGCTTATTTGGGTGCCAGTAGGTGTGTACATTGGCATGAATCCTAAGATTTCGCGCATTATGCAGCCGATTGTGCAAATTCTGGCTAGTTTCCCAGCAAACTTCATATTCCCGTTTGCAATGATGTGGTTTATGGCTTGGCATATTGACCTTGGCTGGGGAAGTATTATTTTGATGGCGCTTGGTACGCAATGGTACATTCTCTTCAATGTTATTGCCGGTGCAAGTGCTATTCCAGATGATTTGCGCGAAATGACGCGTAGCTTCCGTTTGAATAATGCGTTGCGTTGGAAAACCCTTATTTTGCCTGCAATTTTTGGATCTTGGTGCACTGGTGGTATTACTGCTGCGGGCGGTGCATGGAATGCGTCGATTGTTGCAGAGATTGTGGAATATGGTAAGAATCATATGGAAACCCAAGGTTTGGGTGCGTATATTACCGCTGCTACGACTAGGGGTGATTCTGTGAAAACGCTTGTAGGTGTAACAGTTATGAGCTTAATTGTGGTGTTAAGTAATCGACTGTTCTGGGCGCCTTTGCAAAGGTATTCCGAAAAAAGGTATGTTCTCAATTAAATTGACTGAATAAATCGACTGAATAAATCCGCTAAATTAGATTTTATATAACAGATTGGCAAATATTATGAACACTTTGAACAAAAAAGCTGAATCAACTGTGCCAGCCTCAATTACAAGCGATATTATCGATGCAAAACACATAAGTCAAAGTTTCACTTCCGACAGTGGTACCACGCAACACGTTTTGCACGATATTTCTTTCACTCTTCGCGAAGGTGAGATTGTGGCAATTCTGGGACGTTCAGGAGCTGGAAAATCCACTTTTCTTCGTACAATGGCAGGCCTTGTGCAGCCAACTGAAGGCACGGTAACATATCGCGGTCGTGAGCTTACTGGGCCAAACCCTGGTGTAGCTATTGTGTTCCAAACTTTCGCGCTTATGCCATGGCTTACCGTGCAAGATAATGTGGAGCTTGGTTTGCGCGCGCGTGGTGTGAGCAAGGAAAAACGCACTGAACTTGCGTTGGCTGCAATTGATGCAATCGGCTTGGATGGTTTTGAAACTGCTTACCCGAAGGAACTTTCTGGCGGTATGCGTCAGCGTGTGGGTATTGCTCGCGCTTTAGTGTTGCGTCCGGATGCACTGTTTATGGATGAGCCATTCTCTGCATTGGACGTGCTTACTGCAGAAAATTTGCGTCAGGAAGTGCTGAAGTTATGGTCGAGCGAAGAGCGCGATATTAAGTCTGTGCTTATTGTTACGCACAATATTGAGGAAGCTGTGCAAATGGCTGATCGTGTGGTCGTACTTGGTTCGCATCCTGGTCATTTGATTGCAGATGTGAAGGTTGATTTACCTCGTCCACGTGATAAGCACAGCGCTGAATTTGAGGCAATGGTTGATAATTTATATGCCATTCTTACAGGTTCTGCTCCAGAAAGTGCAGCTGAGCAAGATAATGATGAAGTTGCAGATGCTCAAGATCAAACTCAGGCTGCTGCAACTGTTGATGCTGAAGATACTGAAGCTGCAGCCATTGCGGATATGCTTATTCAACGCCATCATGACGATGAGGATGAAGACAAACAGAACGAAACTGAAGCTGAATCCGGTGAAGCGAAAACAGAGCCTGTATCAGTTCGTTTGCTTCCAAATGCAACTCCAGGTGGTATGGCCGGTTTGCTTGATGTTATTTCAGAAAATCCAGATGGCATCGATTTAGCTGATTTGGCTGCAGACTTGTCGTTTGAGATTGATGACTTGTTCCCACTCGTTGATGCTGGCCGTATGCTGAATCTTATTACTGCTGAAAATGGTCATATTGCTATTACTGCCGCTGGTGAGGAATGGCATAATGCAGATATTTTGCATAGTAAGCAGGTATTTGCACGACTTTCGTTGGAACACGCCCCGCTTGTTCACGCAATTGATCAGGCATTGAGCCGTAATCGTAACGGAAAACTTCGAGGCGAGTTGATTTTGGATCTATTACGCAGTAAGCATACTGATGCGTTGGCTCGTCAGCAATTTGATATTGCGATTAGTTGGGGTCGTTATGGCGAATTGTTTGATTACGATGCTGATGATGACGAGTTGACTCGTACTGTTGAAACTGCTCCGCTTGATGGAGTTTCACGCTGAAATAGTGCCAAAGAATGTCCATTATTATGCATAGATTTAATATCTGTATGCTTTCGACGAAAGAATGCCGCATAGTTTTTTTGTCTTTGAGGTCTAGCTGCTTCTTTTATTGAGATTGCGCGGATCGGAAGCTCCTAAAAAGCGAACTTTTTAGGGAAAACTACGCTAGAACACTTGTTTCTAGCGCTAACTATACGTCGGTATGCGGCGGCGATGGAGGAATATTATGGTGAATGCTGTAGAAGCATTTGATGCGAAGCATCTTAAGGCTGCTGAAGAAATTCCAGCTTTCCGTCCTGGTGATACCGTTGATGTCAACGTTAAGATTCAGGAAGGTAACAACACTCGTATTCAGACCTTCACCGGTGTGGTGATTGCTCGTAAGGGTGCTGGCGTTCGTGAAACTTTCATTGTTCGTAAGGTGAGCTTCGGCACTGGTGTTGAGCGTCGTTTCCCACTTCACTCTCCAGCTATCGATTCGATTAAGCTGGTTCGTAGCGGTCGCGTTCGTCGCGCTAAGCTTTATTACTTGCGCGCTTTGCGTGGCAAGGCTGCTCGTATTGCTGAGCGCCGCGATAACAGCGCTGCTAAGTAAAATTAGGATTAAGGTGAGGATTACTTATGGCATTTCGTGGCACGCAAATGAGCGATAATCATATCGTTGCTGTAGCGGGTCATGGCTTGGATCCTTCACCGGTTCCGCCAGAGCCGGAAGGTCATGTACCGTCCGGCTCTCACGTATCTGCATATAGAAAAGCTACTAAGAATTACAATAAAAATAACCGTTTTGCACATGCGCGTCGCAATGAGGGAGATCGTTTCTCGCTGCGTGACGTATTGGTATGGTTTGGTATTCCAATCTTTTTGGTTTTGCTTGTGCGTCTATTTTTACTGGGCGCGTACACTATTCCATCGGGTTCTATGCTTGATACTATTCACATTGGTGATTATGTAATTACTACAAAACTTACGCCACGAGTATTTCCATTGCAGCGTGGAGACATAGTAGTTTTTGAAGATCCTGCGCATTGGTTAAGTGGTGAAAGTGCAGTCAATGGTGTAGTCGGTAAAGATTTAATTAAGCGTCTTATAGGATTGCCTGGCGACACTGTTGAATGCAAAGGTCCTGGAGAACCTATTGTTGTTAATGGGGTTCAAGTTCACGAATCTGCGTATATTCGACCAGGCGTTGACCCAAGTGCTTTTCCATTCAAAGTGAAAGTTAAACCAAACCATGTGTTTGTGATGGGAGATAATCGCGCCAACTCCGCCGATTCTCGTTATCATCGTAACGATGGTGATGATGGTTTAGTGCCGATTTCAAAGATTGAGGGTGTCGCGGTATTCCGTTCATGGCCAATTAGCAGAATTGGTTTTTTGGATGATCATCACGATGCTTTCGATAGTGTGCCTAATCGGTCTGCACAATAGTATGTATGTGCACATATTTATGTAATCTTTATGGCGTCTTATGCTTGTGAATTGTTTGTGATTACTAGTAGTTTGCATGCATAAGTGTGCGATAGTTATCAATAAGTCGAGAGTCTGTTAGTAAAGTTTTAATGATGCCAGCTAAATCTTCTCACGTGCCACTTATTCCATCTTTTCACTATGAGCAGGCGTTACTTGTTGAAGGCTACGATTGGGTTATTGGTCTCGACGAAGTTGGTAGAGGGTCACTCGCAGGACCAGTGATGGTTGGTGCTGCAATTATTGGTGCAACTCAAATTACAGCACAATCCATGCCTGAAGGTTTGGCTGATTCTAAATTACTTACTGAACGTCGGCGTGAGATGCTTTATGAGCCATTACAGCAATGGTGTACTACTTGGGCAGTCGGTTCCTGCACTAATCGAGAAATTGATGAGTGGGGTATAAGTTATGCGCTTGGCGTAGCTGCTTTGCAAGCAATTGCGCAAGTTGAAATAGCTATCAATAAATTGTATCCGAATAAAGAACATCGCTTTGCTGCAATACTAGATGGTCCTTGCGATTATATTAATAAAGTCGCTGATACTTTTGACGCACCGTATGTACCTTTCCCAGTAAAAGTGCATACCTTAGTAAAAGCAGATCGGCAATGTGCAAGCGTTGCTGCAGCTGCAGTATTAGCAAAAGTTACGCGAGATAATCTTATGGTGTCATTGTCTGCAAAACCGCAATATAAAGTTTATGATTGGGCAAGCAATAAAGGTTACGGTTCTTTGGCTCATCGTCTTGCAATTAAAAAAGTAGGTCCAAGTGATTTGCATAGATTATCTTGGCATCTTTAGAGTACTTGAGTATCAACTTATTAAGTTGTGATTGGTAAAATCATTATTGAGCGAGGATTACATATGACAAAAAGCAGAGAAAAACGTGTGTCAATGCTTGATGTTGCGCATGCTGCTGGAGTAAGTCATCAAACAGTTTCTCGTGTTATTAACAATTCGCCAGATGTTTCTGCAAACACGCGTATGCGAGTATTGCATGTGATTCAACAACTTGGATATCATCCCAGCAATTCTGCTCGGTCTTTAGCAACACAACAATCGCGTACGTTAGGACTTATTGTTGGTGCAGAAACAAGTTCTTCGCGTGATATTATTGCTCCTATCGAAGCTCAAGCTAAAGCGCGTGGATTGTTCCTTTCTGTGAGCATGGTTAATGAGATATTGTGCGAGCAGAGTGATATTCGTGCGTTGTGTGAAAGTTTTGAAGAACAGAATATAGATGGTCTTATTGTTGATGCGCAAACGGACGCAATATTTACATCATTGTGTCATACACGCATCATGAAACCTTGCGTGTGTATTACATCTACCCATGGTGCCATAAGTGCTCACGAAGGTATACATCTGCTGCGTTGTCACAGTAATGTAGATTATTCAATAATCGGTATGAATCAATGGCGTGTTATGAACGACATTGTGTCTCTTATTTCACATTATGGTCATCGTCATGCTATTTATTTTGCTGGTCCTGCACAATGGAGGGGAGCTGCAACACGCTTAATTGCGTGGAGATCGTTGTCGGCAATGCAGGGTATCCGTTCTCATATTGTGCAATGTGCATCATGGAAATCTTCGGAAACATATGCGCGCATGAATCATATGCTAGAAAAATTTGGTATGGAAGGTATTACTCTTCCGAGTATTGTTGTTACTTCAAGTGATGAGCAGGCAGTGGGTGTTGTGCGTTCACTGTATGAACATGGTTTAAAAGTTCCGAACGATATTAGTGTAATAGGTTTTGGTGATATGCCTGCAATGAGTGATTTTTTCCCACCTCTTACCACTGTTAGTGTTGATACGCAACAGTTGGGTTCATTGGCTGTTCGCGAAGTTTTGCGTTTGATGCATCATGGTCCTGAACCAGCATTTCCCGACATGGCTCATGGTGTTGGCCAGATACCTGCAAGTGTTGTTGTTCGTTCTTCGCTTGCGGCTGTGTTGCGATAAATCTTTTTAAGAACAAAATGTGCGTGAAACACTCGTGAAACACCAGTGATGAGTTTTTAGAAAAGGCATAAAAACGGCTTAAAATCAGCATAATAAGGCGATTGCCGGCGTGTTGATGGTGCGTGTACAGCGTAATCTTAAAAGAAGTTGGGACATACTATTTTTAGAGGATGTAAGACAAAGATTAGGATAAAGAAAAGGACCGGGAGATGATAAATCGCTGTTTTGCGTTCGTACCAGGCATCAAACATTTAGTTGCTTTAAGGTCGACGTGTCTTGCGGTTTCTTCTCTTATGAATATCGCATTTGTATATGTATGTGTTGGTATGCTTTCGCCAATACTTCGACCTGTGCGCTCGTTAGGTACTTCCTTAATGAGTTCCGTGGAATTTACTTCTTACGTCATTGCGTTAGCGGCAATCATTTTATTAAAATATGCGACTTTTCATTGGGCATGTACTATATCGACAGATATTGAATCACGCGTAGCGATGCGTTTGCGACCTAAGATGTTGCATGCCATGTTATCGTTGCGTTCGTCAAATGTTGAAAGTTTTGGTGATTTTGCTACGCTCTCAGTCAATGACGACATTGCTGCAATTCAACACTGCATTGCGATTCTAGTACCGCAAATTGTGGCTGCTATTCCTATTCCTTTAATTATTGCTGCAGTTTTGTGTACTGTTAATCCTGCAATTGCTGGTATTTGTGCTTTAGCTGCAGTATGTAATGGCATAGCTATGGCTTTAGTACTGGTTTTGGGAGCTTCTTATTGGCGTTGTTTGAGTGCGTTCTGCGCATATGGTATTACCAGCATTGCAATTGTTGCAACAGTTTGGTTGTCGTCAGTAAAGGGTGTTGGTCTTGCTGCAGCGCTACTGACTATGCCATTATTAATGTTAAGCGTTCAACCATTGCGAAACGTAAGTAAGCATATGCATGTGCTACGTCATGCTGTGCACGGTATGCGTCATGTTGAGACATTGTTGAAAACTGTTACTGATTCTTCTGCACCAATAGCGTTTAGCGATGATGGAACAACCTTATCTTTGCCAGATGGTGCTACTAACATTGCTTTGCGTATGCGGTGCGATATTCCAGAAAATCATGATTCTAATCGTGAAGTTCAACGTGTATCAATAATTGCTCGTTCTGGTCAGGTGCAAGTTGTTCCAAGCAAGTATCAGTCTGTGATGCGTGAAGGTATACTTTCGGGAACTGGCTTTACAAAAACTGCTGATGTGCTGCTCTCGTATCATGATCGTTATGAAGTGCAAGAAGACGACATTTCACCATTTGTTGTTTCGGATGCGTTTGATGCTAATGAGCATGCTTCATATTTACCATTACATGATGTTACTTCGGGAGCTTTAGCAGACGTTGTTACGCTTGTTAGTGAAAGAAGTCACTTATTTGCTACTACTTTGCGCGAAAACTTATTGCTAGCTGCACCAACTGCTACAACAACCGCAATGTGGGATGTTTTACGCGCTGTGCGTGTGGATGGTATAGTCTATGCAGATTATGACGGCTTAGACATGCCAATTGAGCGTTTACTGCATAATCCTGAAGCAACATATAAACCTGCTGATATTATTCGTCGTATTATTCTTGCACGAGCTTTATTACGTCGTACACCAGTATATATTTTCGATTATTCTGTAGAAACAATCAGTGATTTTGAAGCAAAAGCACTTATGAAAGTGTTACGTCGTATGGCACGCTCGTCGACTGTAATAGTTCTTATGCCGAATGATGCTGGAGTTACTTCTGCAGATGCTAATGTGACAGTAGAAACACATCTTCATATTGCTAACACTGATCTTCAGCATGTTTCGCAATCTCAAGAATCTTCCTCATCTCAGCATTCTGCTCGTACCATCAATGCTTCTTTGTCGGAACTAACGTTTTTAGGTCGAACTCGTGCTGTGTCAAAAGTTAAGCGAGTAGTATTTGCTATTATTTCAACGTTTATTACTGCATTGAATCTTGTGGCTGCTGTATGTATTCCGGTAACTATTGTTGCTGCGATGTTTGCAGTCGCAGGACGACCAATATTTGGTTTCGTAATGCAACAGTGTGTGCTAGTAGCTGTAGCTTGCATGTCAATTCGAGCACTTACACTAGTGCTATCTTTTGCCGGTATTGATATGCATCATGATCATTTACATAAAGCTCATATCAGTATGAATGTTGGCATGATTTGTGCAGTTATACCGTTGATTGTTGTGCTGTACTATTTCGACACCAATTTGGCATACTTAGCAATAGTAGCTTGTGTACTTATGGTGTTGATAATGCCTCAATATTTGTTGATGCGTTCAAAGCATATTGTGAATAAGGTGTGTGTTGAGCAACGCGAAGTTGAGCGTGAAGTCAGTGATATTGAGCTTGGTATCGATGAAGTATTAGCATTCCGTCAGGGTGAGCATTGTGTTAACCGTATGATTGCTTCTATGAATAAAGTTGCGCAGCAAAACATGCGTTTAGCACGTAAAATTGCTGGAGTTTCATCGTTTGTGCTAGGTGTGTCGTTATTAGCTATTGCGTTTGCAGCTTTAATTGTTTCGCATACTATTCATCCGGTGCCAGCAAATATTCCAGCATGGAGTACTGTGTATGCTGTTATGGCAATAGTGTTGCTAGTTGTTCTGATTCAACAAGTGGTGGACGTAGTGTTGCAGCGTATACCTTCTATGGTGCATATAACATCTACTAAATAAGATTTTTGATGAACGCTCAATGAACTTTGTGGTAATACTCGTTGTGTTAAAATCGTTATTTTAAGAATATGCATACGTTAAGTTGGGGGACTAAATATGCGTAATAATGATACACAAGAGTTGCGTTGGCAGAGCTTATCGCATCAATCGCAACATAGTAGCAACAACATAAAGCAACGTAACAATCGCAATCAACCTCGTAGACAATGGCTTGCATTATGTTGGCTACTGGTACTCGCTATACTATGCGGTATTGTTATTGGTCTTATATTGCCAAAAATTAATCATACTGCTGGTCAACTTACTGGTGAATACGAAGCAAATGGGGAAGCTGCTCAGGTATTACAAAAACTTCATATTGCTCATCCTCATCGTTCAGGGTATGAGCGTCAAGTATTTGGCTACCGAACTACTGATGATGATGGTAATGGCTGTGATGTAAGAGAAGATGTGCTCGCACGTGATTTGCAAGATATTCGATATAAGTATGCTGGATCGTGTCAAGTGCGTTCAGGATTATTACATGATCCGTATACGGGTAAAGATATTCGCTTTGTGCGTGGACGAAAAACCAGTGCTTTAGTGCAAATCGATCATGTTGTTGCATTGCAAAATGCGTGGGAATCTGGAGCATGGAAGTGGAATACTGCTAAGCGTTTGAAATTTGGTAACGATATGCTTAATTTGCTTGCCGTACAAGGTGCTGCTAATCAAGAGAAAGGTTCTGCATCTGCTGCGTATTGGCTACCATCGAATAAATCGTTTCGCTGTGCATATGTAGCTCGTCAGATTGCTGTCAAATATAAGTATGGTTTAACAGTAACGCGTGCAGAAAAGCAGAGTATGGCAGCAATATTGCATAATTGCAATGTACAAAGCTTACCTTCAGATAAGCAAGGGTTAACCTCAGTATCTACATCCAAATAATATGTGAGGAAACGGTTTAATACTGGTGACGTGTGTGATCGTGCATAACATCATGATGTTCAACAGTGTGAGGAATATGCAATATGCGCATGCGGTCAATGGCTCTACGTGCAAGATTATGTGCAGAACCAGTATTTTCACCCTTGACCCCAAAGATTACGAGTAATGCCATAACTCCAGTGATAATAGCGCTAATACGTAGTGTCCACTGCACGCCAAAAATACTCGCAGCAACATCTGCAGCATGTCCTGTGCCAGTAACAGAGTGATGCCAGGTAGTCAGTACTGTCATAGTAACTACAAGCACAGGCGCACCAATCGCACCCCATAGCTGGCGCATAGTATTGGTGACTGCAGAACCATCGCCAAGCTCTTGAGATTGTAGACAATTAAGAGACCAAGTCGTTATTGGCATAAGAAGGAATCCCATACCTATTTGTCGCGTGAATTGCCAAATAGAAATCCACCAAATCCACGTATGCATGTCAATAAGGCTCATCATCACAGTGCCAAAAAGCAAAATAATAGAACCTGCCATGGCAACTGGACGCACGCCAAAACGATCCAACATGCGACCGCCAAAGTACTGCGAAATAGCCATGCCAAATGCGCCTGGAAGTAAAATTAAGCCACTCATAGTAGCAGAAAAACCGCGATCAGATTGAATATACAGTGGAATGAGCACCATAATAGAGCTAAAAGCGAAGAAAGTAAGGCATGCACAAATAGTGCCAATCATAAAATAACGATTTTTTAATACGCCAAGACCGAGCAATGGAGTATGACCGCGTCGTTGTGTACGAAGTTGACGAAGTATAAACCAAGCAATACCAACAGCTCCAACTACCATAGGCACCCAAGAAAGTGGGTGCGCAATTCCGCATGCTTCAATATTAGTAAAGCCAAACATTAAACCGCCAAAACCAATAATTGACAAGCCTACTGAGAAAAAGTCAGCATGCGCATGAGGGTCATGTTCGCCAAAATTATGGAGGAAAAGAGTAGATAGAATCACTGAAATAATACCGATAACAGTTAAAGAGAAGAAAATAGAGCGCCAACCATTAATATCAGTTTGCAAACCGCCAATAGTAGGACCGATTGCTGGTGCAATACTCATAGCCATGCCAACACTGCCCATAGCTACGCCACGTCGTGTAACAGGATAAACAGAGAATACTGTGATCTGAAGCACAGGCCACATAACTCCTGTGCCAATCGCTTCCAGCGTGCGTCCAAGCAATGCCATGACAAAGTCATTACTCAGCCATGCCAACACGGAACCGAGAGTAAAAAGCAGCATGGAAGTAATAACAATTTGGCGAGTGGAAAATCGACGCGTTAAGAATGCTGTAAGAGGCACCATAATAGCCATAATCAGCTGAAAAATAGAAGTAAGCCACTGGCCGGTAGTAACACTAATGCCAAATTCGTGAACAATTGTTGGAAGAGCAGCAGTTAGCTGAAGTTGTGCAAAATTACCAATAAAAGTAATAAACGTAAGAATAGCGAGAGAAATAAATGCTGGACGCGTAAGACGATTATTGTGATAGGCTTCTTCGCCAACTAGCGCATGACTGAGATTATGGCTTGTGCGAGATAACCAAGTTGATTGTGTCACAATAAAACATCCTTTGCTTATATCATTCAGTTGTATATAGTAGTTGCACAATACGTAATTATGCAAAAGCTTATGCCCAGTAGGCTGCTTCGCAATAAGAAAATTGTCAATAAGCTACTAAAACAGTAACTTATTGACTTTGTGCTCTCATGTGCAATATTGCAACAGCATGCAACGTACAGGTAGTACTTAGTGCTGCGAATAGTGTCACTCATAACGTGAATCTTGAATTAAGCTTCACGCAAAAATAAGATTTTAAAATTTATAGTAATCAGTAGCTTCGGTAAGCAAGCCAATGATTGTACGCACCCTGAATAGAACCGTAACGACCATTGCAATAATTCCAGAACCAGCGAAGCTGCGTTTGATAATTCGTAGCCCAGTCAGCGCCAGCAGAAGCCATTTTGCCGCCTGGCAAAGCTTGTGGTAAACCGTAAGCTCCAGAAGGATTCATGGCGTTCACGCGCCAACCGGATTCATGAGAAATAATAAACACAGTAGCAGTAAAATCTGCTTCAGAATAACCGTTAGAAAGCAGCCAGTCATGTGCCCACTGCTGCATCTCGCCAGCTGGAACCGTGGTACCAATGGAAGATGCCAAGCTGCTACTTACCGAAGTCCCGCCAGTGCCAACGAGAATAACTTTATCTTTTGGTGCTTTCTTCACGTAAGAAGCGAAGATATTGGAGGAAACAACTTTACCTTTTGCACGCGTAACGATTTTTGTTGTTTCCATTACGCCATTAGCGCCATCACTTTGCACTTTTTCAGTGCCCTTTGGCAGAGCAGCTGTTTCCTTCTTAACGACGTTAAAAGCAATCGCATCGTCTGAAGTTTCTAACTTTGCGCCAGCACGATTAATTGTAATAACTGTTGATTCGTCAACCTTCGTAGTAAGCGATGGTGTTACAACATCATGCGCTTCAAGTGTAATATCTCCAACCTCAAGTACAGATTTAACATCAGTAAAATGAGTGCCTAAAACAGTGCGATGATGACCATTGATAACCACGTTAATATACGATGTTGCACCTTTGTTGAGTGCCTCTCGCGCAGCACCACGAGAAACCTGTGTAGTATCAGTAGCAGAATATGCGGTAAGTGGAGCAGTGTGACCTTGAGATGAAGTATAAAAACCACGCGAAGCAAAACCAAGCGTCACCAAAGCTGCGAAGCCTGCAATAATTGCACCCAACTTTGCCCATTGACGTAAACTGAGCGAACTAAGTGTAACAGTATGCTTGCGGTGACTGGTCATAACCCTCCTTATTTCTGCAATTAAGCTACTCGTAAACACATGCAGTGTAAATTAACAAAACATGAGCAACGTGCACAAAATCGTTTCCAGTATATCTCGTGGCGTATATCTTGTTATATGCATCACATTTTACGGTGTTAGCATTACAGTGTTATAACTATTTTTGCAACGTATTGATGCTATCAAGACTTTTAATTATTTTTTGCTTCATACTTTTTTGCTTGCTCAACTAAATCTTCTAAATCAGAAGCAAGGAGTGATCCGGCTTGACGATAAATAACTTCTCCTCGTTTAATAACCATAATTGTTGGAACAGCTTTAATTTGAGCAGCTTCAGCAATTTCATTACTTTCGTCAATATCAATTTTGACAAAAGGAATGTCAGGATATTTTTCGCTAACTTTCTCAAAAATTGGACCAAACGCACGGCATGGACCACACCAAGTAGCCCAGAAATCAACAACAACAATTTCATTCGTTGAAGCAATTTTTTCAAAATTTTCTGTATTTGCATGTATTGCTGCCATAGCATCCCCCTATATATTGTGCGTATTTTAATCATTATATCTGTCGGCGTGCATAAAACTTAGGCTTCTGTCGCCTTGCGGCACTAGGCTAGGGGTCATGCTTGATATCCAATTTATTCGTGAACATGCCGACGTAGTTAAGGAATCGCAGCGCAAGCGTGGCGAGTCCGTTGAACTCGTTGATGAAGTATTACGCAATGATGATTTGCGTCGTAGTGCGTTGAAGGCTTTTGAAGCTGCTCGTGCTGAACAGAAGGCAATTGGTAAAAAGGTTGCAACTGCTTCTGCGGAAGAAAAAACTGCTTTGATTGCTGAAACTAAAGAGCTTGCTCAGAAGGTGGCTGAATATAAGGCTGAGTCCGAAAAAGCTACTGCCGACTACACGACTGCTATGTGGAAGCTTTCTAACATCGTCGAAGATGAAGCTCCAGAAGGCGGTGAAGATGACTATGTGGTCGTTAAGAAGGTTGGTACGCCTCGCGATTTTGCAGCTGAAGGTTTTGAGCCGAAGGATCATTTGACGCTTGGAACTGGCGTTGCTGGCATCGATATGCGTCGTGGTGTAAAGGTTGCTGGCTCTCGCTTCTACTTCTTGCGCGGCGCTGTGGCTCGTTTGCAAATTGCAATGCTCACTATGGCTGTAGATCAGGCTGAGGAACACGGTTTTACGCTTGCCATTACACCAACGCTTGTTCGTCCAGAAGTAATGCGTGGCACTGGCTTCTTGAATTCTCACGCGGATGAGATTTACCGTTTGCGTGAGCCGGATGATCAGTATTTGGTCGGTACTTCCGAAGTTGCTTTGGCTGGTATGCATGAGGATGAGATTCTTGACTTAAGCAATGGTGCTTTGCGTTATTGCGGATGGTCGAGCTGCTACCGTCGCGAGGCTGGTGCCGCCGGTAAAGATACTTCCGGAATTATTCGTGTGCATCAGTTCGACAAGGTTGAGATGTTCGTTTACTGCAAGCAGGAAGATTCTCGCGCTGAGCATCAGAAGTTGCTCGGTATGGAGCAGGAAATGCTCGCTAAGGTGGAAGTGCCTTATCGCATTATTGATACTGCTGCTGGTGACCTTGGTTCTTCTGCTGCTCGTAAGTTCGATTGCGAAGCTTGGGTTCCAACGCAGGGTCGTTACCGTGAGCTTACTTCTACTTCTAATTGCACTGAATATCAGGCTCGTCGCTTGAATGTGCGTGAACGCATGGAAGATGGCGGAACTCGCCCAGTTAGTACGCTTAACGGCACTTTGGCTACTACCCGCTGGCTTGTGGCTATTTTGGAAAATCATCAGCATGAAGATGGTTCGATTGATATTCCAAAGGCAATGCAGGCTTATATGGGTGGCAAGGAAGTGATTGAGCCGACGAAGTGGGAAGCATAAGTGTTGTATGTTGCTTCATTGCTTTGAGGTTTTATTATCCAGATTTTAGTCTGTAGTTTTGTACGTAATTGCGTGCGCAAGTTTTTGTGCTTGCGCACGTTTTTGTTTGCAAACATGTGTGGTGGCGTAATATGAGGTTTTTCAAATAACAGTGACTTGCTGTTAGAGGCTGAGAAATAAAGTATGTGAGCAAGATGGATGTTGTGCGTTCCATGCATGGTGATAAGCTTAACCTTCGTGCGTTGAAAGCGACAATTTGATTGCTTTCGTGCACAAATGGATGGGTGTCCGAGCGGTCTAAGGAGACGGTCTTGAAAACCGTTGTAGGGAAACCTACCGCGAGTTCGAATCTCGCCTCATCCGCGAATAGGGTTTCTAGCAAATCGCTAGAAGCCCTTTTTTCATGCCGAAAACCCTTGAAATATCAACGTTTTTGGCTTGTTTTCAGTGTTTTTTTGTTTTGCATTTTGTAGTATTAAATATCATTATTTTTGATTATAAGCAGGGTGTATAAAGGGGTGAATATCTGATGGAAGAATTATATTTAAGGTAGTTTTACTTATCATGGGACGAAGCAAGGGACAACACTCATGGCAGGAAATAGCTCTTTTGGTCAGATTAAAACGCCTTCATGGTGGAAGAAAAGGCATAAGCCTAGTGAGCATTATTATGAGGTTTCTTATCCAACGCCTGCCGAAGAAGCTAGCAAATGGCCTAATTTTAAGAATCAGCGACAATATAAGCCACATGGTGCTAGGACGAAGCAAGAGGCACAAGATTGGCTTTCTTCAGAGGAAAAGCTAGTTCATAGCGGCAAATGGTTGCCGGTAAAAGAGCGTGAGGTAAGGCACGAGCGCAATAGTATTCTGTTTAGTGAGTATGCTGCTCGTTTTGTTGAGGGTAATGAGAGGCTTGGTAAGTCTACTAAGAACAAGTATTTTGAATTATTGAATAATCATTTATTGCCTTTCTTTGGTGGTATTCAAGTAAAGGCTATTACTTACATAAATGTTAAGAATTGGTTTGATAGTGAGCCTGATAATACGGCTCGTGTGAACGCTTATAAACTGTTGTCTGAGATTATGGGTGCGGCTGCTAATGATGCGCTTGATGATGAGGGTAATACGCTTATCGATAAAAGCCCGTGCCGTCTGAAGGATGTTGCGCGTCCAAAGAAGAAACATGAAACAGTAGTTCCTACTGTTGAGCAAATTAGTGAGCTTGTTTCTTATATGCCTGAGCGTCTTGGGTTGATTGAGTGGATTGCTTTTGGCTTGGGGTTTCGTATAGGTGAGATATTGGCATTACAAAGGCGCGATATTGAGCTAAATGATATTCCGAATAAGTCTTTTATTCATGTTCGCCATTCGTTGAAAGATGAGAAAGATGAGCGCGGTAAAACAGTAGTAGTAATGGGTAGTACTAAGACTAAGAGCAGTGAAGCTAGTGTTATCATTCCTGAACCACTAAAACCATGGTTTGAAAAGCAGTTAAAAGAGTATACGAGTAAAGAGGCGGACGCGTTCCTATTTACTACGGAGAACAACAATAATTTTATAAGGCCGTCTAATTTTCGTTGTAGATACCACAACCCGGCTCGTAAGCAAGTAGAAGGCTTGGAAGAGTATTGGCCTCATGATGGCCGTCACGCTCGTGTTATTACCATGCTTGAAAGTGGCATATCGTTGAATGTTGTTGCTAAGGAAGTGCGCCATTCTGATGTCCGTACAACAGCACGTTTTTATGCAGACTCAACATCTAGAGGCGAACTCGAAAAAGCAAGCGAGAAAATAAGCGAACAATTAAGTGAAGCGTTAAACTTAGAGCCTACAGAAACAGCCTCTAGCAAGAGCGTAAAGAGCATGGAAAGCACGAAGCCTAACAGTAACAACAGTAACGATAGCGAGGCTGCTAGTGGCTTATATGCGTTCCTTACAAGCATGGAGATGAGCGCTCGCATTCAAGCATTAAGAGGCATGAGCAAAGAGCAAAGAAAACAAGCGCTAGAATCACTACCATACGGCATGAAAGAGGAAACAAAAGACGCTTTCATAAACTCAATCGAATAACCTAACACTCTAATACTCACACCAACGCCCCCAACACCCCCAACCGTTGGAAACATTAGGGTTTCACTACACCCCACACTTTCCCCACTACCCCCAACAATCTCACAAACCGCACGTTTTGCGCTCGCAAATAGTACGAGGCTAATGGCTTTTATTAACGTATCTTGTTACGAATAGCTTTTTTGTTACGATAAGGGTGTTACGAATAGAATCTCGGGGGGATACTAGACCTTTCGCCGGGGTGGCTTTCCATGGAGGGGGTGGGGGTATACCCCCTATATGCATTGTTTTCGTGCCATATTCGACGTTTATTTAATGGTTTACTACTTGCATACTACTAGCTATTGTTTGCGCGTGTATGGGTTGATTTTACTAGGGTTTGGGCATGATGGTAGTCGCATTCTACATTGTGGTACATGCTTAATAATGTTCAATAATCGAGTATGTGCCAAATCTTTTGAACATGGCGCGCATTTAAGAGAGTTATGCAGCGCTTTTTGCGAGCGCCTCAGAAATACCCTTTCCCCCCGTCTTGCAAGGGTGGCGTGTGGGTTTGATGCTGTGTGATGTGTTAGCGCATGTATGGCCATTATAGGTGGCATATTACGGCATTGTTTACGATTGTTACCATGTTTGCGAGCGCCATTTTTGTGTAAAAAATCGCTCATTTGTGGATAACTATTTAGGTTCGAACTTGTTTTTTCAAGAAATGGCTATTTTAAGCCGTTTTGTCGGTGTGTCGTAATGTCTTTTTTTGGAAACGACACACTTAATTACTATAGTTATAGGCAATTATCGCGAATTGAAACGAATAGAAATTGTTCGTTCTAAAAAGTCTCTTCATAGAGTAGAACGCTTGTACTATAATCTACATTTAGTGGCAAAAAGAGCCATACCCTACAACATAATGTGGCGGCAACCACACTATAGGGTGCAGCTCTTTAATACCACCGTGACACCCAAATGGGCGTCATGAAACATAACAATTGAAACCTGATGTGAAGCGTCTTAAGCATTGCAAAATTAAGGCGTTTCACTTTTGGGTTCCATAACTCCACCCCAAATGGGGGTAGAAAGGGGGTGCCAACATGGGCACCTTTAACAAATTATATGTAGGGCACAATACACAGGATGCCCCATTGAGCGTGTCGGTAGTAACCGCAATGGAAATGCTAGGGTACAAAGACCGTAGAAGCGTGCTCAAATTGGTTTACCAAGGGAAGCTAAAAGCCTCTAGACCAACAGGACGAAAAATCTTAATCGACTATGACAGCCTCGTTAAGTTGGTGAAGGGGGAAGAAAAATGAAAGAGACCCCCTTCTTTGATGTTGTTTGCGACGAAGGGGGTTGGGACAACAGTTCCAATTATACCCCTTCTCCATGCGATTACAACTTCGCAAAGATGAGTACAGAGCAGCAATTGGATGGCTTTGCTGATGGTTTCATGCGCGCCATTTATGAGCCATTCAATTTAACGATGGGCTCAGACCTAGAAAAACGCTGTAGAATGTTTGCGCTCGCAGCATTATCCTCAGTTACTGAAGGCTGTGAAAAACCTATAATATCCGCTAAAGGTTCGGACGTTGACGCGCTCGCAGGCATTATTATTCTTGCCATGGCGTGCCCTAATGCGGTAGTTAATATAAGTTTTGGCGGCGTAATACCAAACGGTGCTATAAGGCTTAATACGCCTGAGCATTTATCTAGGTTTGGCGAAATTGAGTGCTTGCCAATGTCAAGAGCGTGGTTCCTTGAAAACAGTCCACGTTCTCACGCTGCTAAACTACGTGAAAACTTGTTAGAAATCGCGCCATTGCATAAAGAAAGTTCACCAACGCAAATACTTGCAGAGTGTGAGAAAGATTGTTGGCGTAATCTAATGAAGCCTCAAGGCATGGAGGTGACTAAATGATTACCCCCGTTTTTGACCTTAATCCATTAGGTGTAAAGCCTTTTGAGAGCGAGCAAGAGTTTTTAGACTCTAGTAGTACGATTAAAAATCTTTATCAGTACGCTAGAGCATCCAGAACGTCGCCGCACGCCGCATTGGTTTGCACTTTAGCTAGGGCTTGCGCGGAAATACCGCCTAACATTGTTGTGCCTTCGTTTACGGGTGATAGTCCAGCTAGCCTGAATTTTGCCGTTATTACGATAGCGCAATCGGGTGGCGGCAAGGGTTTGGCTATGACCGTGGCTAAAACGCTCGTTCCATTCCCTGATACTGTTTGGACTGGTCAACCAGCGTCGGGGGAAGCTATATCGAGCGTGTATGTTCAACGCGAAGAAGATGAGACCTATACTCGCAATGGCGACGAGGAAGAAAAACGCGAGCGCAAAAAATCGAGCCTTAAGTATAAGACTCAAAACGCGTTTTTTGATATTAGAGAGGTTCGAGAGTTTGCAGGCAATGCAAGCCGTGTTGGCTCTACTATTGTGCCTGTGTTTGTTAACTTGCTTGATGGCACGTCTAAGATAGGTTGTACTACCAAGAGCGAGAGTAACACGTTACAAGTGCCAGAGTACGGGTATCGTGCCGCAATCGTCATTGGTGTGCAGCCGGCCAATATACGTGATATTACTAATCACGGTGGCACGGGTTTGCCACAACGGTGCTTATGGACTGATGTGTTAGACACTGATGCGCCTGATATAAGGCCTGAGAAAATCGCGCCTGAACAATGGTTATCTTTTGACCACACATTATTCGAGCAATATGCCGCCTCGGAGATGGACTTAAAGAGTCTACTAAGGTCGGGCACGCCTGAAGCAACGCTAATGATGGACAACGGGCAGCACTGTTATAAGCTGCATGAGCTTAACTATCCTGAAGGCGTTTATGTGGCTGTAGATGAAAATGCAAAGCAAAGGCTTAAGGGTGAGAATGTTTCGCATACTCAATTGCTTGTGATAAAACTAGCAGGCCTTATAGCCTTATTCTTGCAAGAAGATGAATCAAACCTACTGAATGTGACAGCTAAAAACATGCAGCAAGCTGAATGGCTCGTTCGCCAAAGCGTTACAACATTGCAAAACGGGTTAAATACCTACGTGCAAACCAAAAACGCTGAAACATACAAGCAAGAATATGAAGCCAAAGGCGACGAAAACAAGGAAGGCATAATCAACAATGTTGAAAGGTCAATAATAAGAAAACTAGAAAAGAGCAACGGTCAAGGCGAAACAAAAGGCGGATTAACAAGATGCCTAGACCAACCAGTAAGACCAGCGCTCGATGATGCGCTCGCAGATTTAATAAAAGCTAAGCGCGTACGATTAAAAGAAAAAAGATATTACCTAACAAAATAAAAAGGTAACAGGAAATAGCAGCCAAACACGAACGCACAAAGCCAAAGTGTTTGGCTGCACTCATATAAACACACAACACACGCCACATTGCGAGCGCCACAGTACAAAAATAAAACGTTGGGGACAGTGTGGTTCACACGTGGGGAAGCACAAACCCTAATGTTTCCAACACGTTGGTGCGTTGGTGGCGTTGGGGTACATATAAACACAAAAACACACGCAACCATAAAAACAAGTATTGCGCTCGCAAATAGTACGAGGGTGTGCCGTGTAGTGGCTTTATCGCGTGTGCTGATGCTTGATACTTAAGAGCCTTAACATGAGTATATAAATTAGCGTGGTAAGGCTGTATAATGGCCATTATAAGCGCTTATAGCAGGTGTTATGAATGGCATTATTTAGCGTTTTGAAGCATTAAAAAATATTATAAACGGGGTGTTTAGCAGGGTGAAGCACTTTCATAAAGTCGCAAAACCTAATGTTTAGTAAGGCTAATAAGGTGTTATGTCGGAATCTCGCCTCATCCGCGAATTAACTAAGCCTAAAGCATGTGAAATTGCTTTAGGCTTTTTTAGTTCGCCGAGCTTTCTTAGAACTGAAAGTGCAGTGCACTTTCAGTGAAAGCGAGGTCTGCCTGCGTCCCGATTGACGCAGGCAGGGCAGATTGGTATGTTCCAATGCAAGCGAGGTCTTTCTGCGTCTCGATTGACGCAGGCAGGGCAGATTGGTGTGGTTTGTGATAGCGAGTGTTTGGGGACTTGGGTGGGGTGTAAGTCCACAAAAGCGCGCAACCTTCCCCGCGTTTGTGCGACGACTTGCTTTCGCGCTTAAAGCGTAGCGCTCAAGCAGATCGTCGCGCAAGCTCTGAGGCGCTTTCTATGCTATAATCTCACCCAGTGGGGGTTTCATATGTTTTGTATTAATTGTGGTAATCGCCTTAACGGTACTGGCAAGTTTTGCGCAAATTGCGGCGCGAGGGTAGAAGATGCAGATTCTCAGCAGCAGCCGCTTGTTTACGTTCAGCAGCTTAATCCAGTCAAACCGAAGTTTTCCAAGTTCCTTGCAGTATTAAGTCAACCTAAGAATCTTATTATTACCGTAATCTCCGCTGTTGTTGTAATTGTGCTAGTTGTATGCACTTGCGTATGGTATTTCCGCTCAAATAATAATTCTTCATCAACTCGCGGTGCAAATTCTAATCTGAATGCTGTGGGCAACACTTTTCATCACGGAAGTGCGCCTAAAGCTTTAACTCAAGACGATATTATTTCAAATGCCGGTAAAGCCTACAAAAATGTGATTAATAGCGGATCTTATACTTCTACTAATTTTCCTCAGCATTACAGTTATTACTATGCATTGTGGGATATTGATGGCGACAATATTCCGGAAATGGTTGTTACTGCGTCTGAAGGGTTCAATATTGGTGAAGATGAATATATTCACGTATTCTCGTACAAAAATGGGAAGATTGTTTCGTACCCGGACATTATAGATAGGCATGATATTTATGAAGAGCGTGGCACTATGTTCTTCGGCGGTAATCATGACGGTATTGTTGTTGCAAGATCGTATCAAACTCCTGAAAATGATGGTGTTGATGGTCTTCCTTGGCATGTGTATACATACAAAATTAATGGTAAGAGTTTTGATAAATCTACGGTTGACGTTGCTAAGCCTATAGAATTTAAGACCAAATTTACTACAGGCTCGTTGGCTGGTTTGCAAAATTTCGTGTATCCAAAATTTGTGTCCGTTAACGACTTAACTGATATAAACAATCTGATTAATACTCCGAATTTAACTCCTGAGCAGAAGAAGATGAATAAAACTATTAATGAGTGGCTCGAAAAAGGGTATCAAGTTTTTTCTGGAACTGTTAAGAGGTTGAGCGCTGAAGAAGCGTACGATTATCCTGGTACTACTCCAAATGATCCAAATGCTAAGGATGAAGTTATGAAATCTCTTAACGAAGGAAACGGTACTTTTGACATTATTGCATTAGATCAGAAGCGTTCGGGTAACGGTTTTTGCAGTGGAATGTATGGTGGGTTTATGCCAAGTCACATGATATTTGATCTTGTTTCTGTTCGATTTGATAATTCGGATAAAGATCAGGCTGCGTTTGTTGAAAAGTATGCGGGCAAAAAGATTATGGTTGCGGCTCGCCCAGGTAGTTACGACGGTGGAAATTGGATGGAATTGCCGGCTCGCCAGCCTACTGTGGGTGAGATTCATTTGATAAAGGAGTATAGCGAGTAGGACGGCGGGGTGACTGACACTGTTTAAGGCTTGTAAACTTGGCTCACTTCTAGCATGCGGAGTAGTGGCGCTCTTGCGAGGCGATTGTGTCGAGGAAGAAGTGTGCGCGCTCGCGGTGAGACGTATCGCTTACGAAATCTTCCGGAGCGTAAGGCGCAACGCTAGAAAACATCGCTTCGTAATCTGCAACGCTTAATCGCACTCTAGAATCGAGCATATCCGCGTGCTCTCGAGCAAACAGCGCGTCTTTAAATCCTGGAACAAGAGTTGCGCTAAAGAACTCGCCAACAGCGCCGGAACCGTAAGAAAATAGGCCGATTTTATCGCCGCTTTTCAGTGGAGGAAGCTCGCTATTTTCGTGAGTGCATCCGTCTAACTCAAGTCCGTCTAACTCAAGCAAAGACAACAATCCCAAATACAGGGAACCCGTATAAATATTGCCTACGCGACGGCTGTACTTTGTGCTTGTTTCGTAGCGCGAAAGTAAGCGATTGTGCGACGACTCGCTTAGGTTGCTATTATCGCAAGAATCAGCGCAAGAATCCATCGCCGCTTTAAGCGCTTTCAAACCCATTTTCGTATACGGCAAATGGAAGCAAAGCCCTGCAAAATCGTTGAAATTGCAATTGTTTTGCGCACAATACTTTTGCCACACGTCGCAGAAAAACTGTATATACTGCTCAGTCGAGAACTTGCCGCGAGCAAGCGCTGTGTCCTGGTAAACCGGTCGCCAAAAGTCTTGAATATCCGCAGATTTTACAACACTATCGTCGTTAATTTTAAGCACGTGCGGATTCGTGCTAACTAACATTGCCACAGCCCCTGCTCCCTGCGTTACTTCGCCAGGAGTTGCAAGACCGTATCGCGCAATATCGGCCGCAATAACGAGCACTTGCGGATCTTTTTCTGCGTGCGCGCGCACGTAATCGCATGCCATCATCAAAGCCGCGGTGCCGCCGTAGCACGCCTCTTTCACTTCGACACAACGCACCCACGGCGTGAGTTTTAACAGATTCTGAACGTATAGCGCGCTAGATTTGCTTGCGTCGACGCCGCTTTCTGTGCCCACGATGAGCATTTTGAGACGATTGCTATCGATGTGGGGTAGGAGTGGGTGCGCGGCTTCGGCGGCGAGAGTAACGATGTCTTGGTGATTAGGCGGCACGGATTGCTCGCTTTGGCCGATGCCGATTGTGAATTTGTTAGGGTCGATTCCGCGCGCGTTTGCCAGATCTGTGAGATTTAAGTAGTAGTGTGGGGTAGCAAAAGAGATGCGGTCGATGCCGACGGTGGTTTGTGGGGTGGTGGTTTGTGGGGCGATTGTTTCGGTATTTTTTGTGCTCATTTTTCCTAAATTCCTAAATTTTCCTCAATTTTTACTTGATTCACGTAACTTTTTAAGCAATTGCGCAACTTTTTCTGTAGTGCGCTCTGATGCGCTAAGTTGCATAAGATTATGCGCGATTTGTTGGATTTCTGCGCCTTTTGCGCCGGCTGCTATTGCAATATTTGATGCCTGCAATGCCATGTGACCTGCTTGAATTCCAGGTCCTGCTAGAGCACGAAGAGCTGCAAGATTTTGCACTAATCCGAGAGCTGCAAGAGTGTCTCTAAAGTCGTTTGCATTTTTATATTTGCCGATTCTGATTGCGAGTTTTGCCATTGGAAGAGATGAGATTGAGCCGCCAACAATACCAACTTGTAGTGGAATTTCAATACGACCATGGAGTATGATTTGGTGGTTTAAGGTTTCAGTGTTCCATGTTGACAGTGGTAGGTAGCGACCGGAGTGCGCCGCCCACGCGTGTGCTGCCGTTTCTAGCGCTCGCGTATCATTTCCTGACGCGAGCGCGGCTCCTGCAATGCCGTTGAGGATGCCTTTGTTGTGCGTGGCGGCGCGATCCGGGTCGCTAGCGGCTAGCGTGCTTAATGCCGCGATTCGGCGCGCAAGGCGCTTTCCTTCGCCTTCGCGTTTAGCTTCTTCAAGCCGCCTTGAAACTAAAGCTTCAACCGGTATGCGCACTTCTGCCGTGGTGGCAACGCGGCTTGTGTTGGTAAGAATTGCTACAAGCGCTTGCACGCCGAGCCAGCTTTCCAGCTGGGCTTTGACGGCTTCGCCCATAGTGTTTACGGTGTTTGCGCCCATTGCATCGCATGTATCTACGTCAATTTCGAGTTTGGCGAAGCCATGCAAAGCTGAAACGCGGCATTCGCGCGCGCCGCCACCTCTTTTCATCATTGATGGGTGTGACTCGTTTGCAACGCGTAGTAGTTCTTCTATCTTTTCACGATTCTTAGCAATCTCGCTCAAACGCGCCGCTACGCTTGAATCCAAGTCTTCAAAAACTATTTGCGCAGTTGTTACGTATTGTGGCGAGTTTGCTACAATACAGCCTTCAATGCTTGTTGCAGCAATTCTTGCTCCATTACAGGCGGCTGCAATCACGGACGGCTCCTCGGTTGCAACCAGCACGTCCCGCACTTCGTCGTTCACAATCAGCCCACGCACAACGCCAACCGGAAGCGTGTACTTTCCAATCTGATGCTCAATCATATGATTTGCAATGTCTGCAGGTATGGTAGCGTTAGAACTTTCTGCAAGCTGTTGAATCAGCAATGCTGCTTCAGTTTCATTTAAACATCCTTCATCTTTTAAGGTTTTGATGCGATTTTCCACGCTTAATTCACGAAAAGCAGTCATCGAAATCACCTCATGATTTTACCGACTACGAATGCTACTGATTATTTTGCATCTTAATCTGCATTGCAACGCCAATTCCGCCGCCAACACATAGTGCTGCCACGCCGTTCTTCTTATTACTGTCTCGCAGAGCGTACATAAGCGTTGTCAAAATTCTCGCTCCGCTAGCACCCAGCGGATGACCGAGCGCAATCGCGCCGCCCCTCACATTTAGTTTCGACTCGTCAATATGAAGTTGCTCCGAAACTGCAATGCTCTGCGCTGCAAAAGCCTCGTTAATCTCAAACAAATCAATGCTTTCAACGCTGCTTCCGGTTGAGCGTAGCATGCGTTCCATCACGTGTTTTGGAGCGTATCCCATTAAATCTGGGTCGATTCCACCTTCTGCAAATCCCACAATTTGCGCAAGATATTCAATTCCGTGCTCTTGCGCGTAATCTTTGCTCATAAGTACGAGGGCTGCGGCTCCGTCGTTGATTCCGCTTGCGTTTCCGGCAGTTACGGTAGATTCGCGCGCACTAACTTCGCGCTCCGCGCCTGAATTTTCGTCCGACGCTTTAAACAGCGTGCGCAATTTCGACAACTGCTCTAAAGACGTATCTGCACGAGGATGTTCGTCGCGAGTTACAACGGTTCCGTCTGCAAGAGTTACTGGCACAATCTCAGAATCAAAATCGCCTCGCTTAATAGCGGCAACAGCTTTTTGGTGAGATTTAAGCGCAAAAATATCTTGTGCTTCGCGAGTAATACCAAATTTTGCGGCAACATTTTCTGCAGTAACGCCCATTGCGTCGCCTGTAAAAGCGTCGTTTAAGCCGTCGCGCTGCAGGCCGTCAATAAGCGCAAAATTTCCGTATTTGTGTCCGCTAAATCGCGAGTTAGTTGCATAAAATGGCACGTTGCTCATACTTTCGGTGCCGCCTGCAACAACAACTTGCGCGTCTCCCATAACGATTGCGGATTGCGCCAAGCGCACTGCTTTTAAGCCAGATCCGCACACTTCGTTAATAGTCATTGCGCAGCTGGAAGTGTCGAGTCCTGCGCGCAATGCGATTTGGCGAGCTACGTTCTGACCGCTGCCTGCTTGCAAAACGTTGCCAAAAATGGCCTGATCTACGTCGTGAGCATTAAGACCTGCGCGTTCGATTGCGGCTTTTGCGGCAATCGTTCCTAAATCAACTGAGGAAAGCGAAGATAAGCTGCCGCCGAATTTGCCAATAGGCGTGCGTACAGCGCTCGCAATCACCACTTCAGTCATATGTTTAGCCACCTAATCAATTGTTTGTTGCATTATGTATTGCAACATACCAACCGGACTACTTTATCGTATTCTTACGTAAAATCGAGAGTCTCTAGTAATTTTTCTCGTTTCCTTCACATTTGCACTTGCTTGAGTGAGTTTGTGCGCTTAAAGCCGACCATAAATGCCGTAATATTCTCCGGCAAATGTTTCTGTAGCTTTGCAGTTGTGCTTTGCGAACGTTGATTCTGTAGCTTTGCAGTCATGCTTCTGCGAACGTTGCGTCGGAAGCTTTGCGCTAGTGCTTTGCAAACGTTGCTTCCGTAGCTTTGCAGTCGTGCTTTGCAAACGTTGAGTATTTGTTGCTTAGTGAACTTTAACAGTATTGCTCTGCAGACGCTGAGTATTTATTGATTAGAGAACACTAGCATTCGTGCTGCTGCACACACCACGCCAAGTACTCTTACCACACCACAAAACACTAGCGGTTTTACTAGTAGTGGGAGATAGGAATTGCTTGCGAGGTACGAATATTCGTGTGGTGAGATTTGAGATTTTTTGCACTGAGTGAGGCGAACGTCAGAGCCGCAGGCTGCTGATTCGCCGAGCGAAGAAGAAAAATCGAAAAATCTCTGCGATTAGCACGGTTATTAACGAATTAGCATGCAGAGTTTGGGGGATTTCTCTACGAGCACTAAAAGAGGACTGAGCGAACGCAACATAACGTAAACAAGGTTTTACTACAGTAAAAATGTTTCATATGAGTGCGGAGTGAAGGACGGGACGTGCGAGGAGAGAAATCTCCCAAAACTCGCGCCACGCCAAACAAAAACTCGCGCAAACACAAATTTCCTTGACCTCACAACACTGAAAACCAAACACATTAGCCAAAACTCATAGACGATACGCAAGTACCGCGCAAACACAAATTTACTTGACCTCACAACACTAAAAACCAAACACATCAATCAAAACTCATAGACGATACTCAAGAATAACGTAAAGAAAGTATCACACTCGCTACTTGCGGAACGAAATCGAGCCGTCAACAGGATTCATCGCGTCAACAATAGCGAGCGAATCCAAGTTATATCCTGCCTTGCGAAGCGCATCGCCGCCGCCTTGGAAGCCCTTTTCAATCGCAATACCGATGCCGGCAACTGTGGCTCCAGCGTGATCGCAAATGTCAATTAAACCTTGTAAAGCTTTACCGTTAGCCAAAAAATCATCCAAAATAAGCACGCGATCTTCAGCGCTCAAATACTTACGAGACACAATCACCGGAAATTCTCGCTGCTTCGTAAAAGAAAATACTGTAGAAACGTATTGGTCTCCATCGAGATTAATAGATTGCGCTTTCTTGGCAAAAACCACGGGAATATTTCCAAAGTGACGCGCAGCAACGCAAGCAATACCAATTCCAGAAGCTTCAATCGTAAGAATCTTATTAATGCCAGCATCGCGGAAATGTTCTGCCCAAGCAGCTCCCATATGGTCAAACAACGCAACATCGCACTGGTGATTCAAAAAAGCGTCCACTTTCAACACGTTGCCAGGCTTCACAATGCCATCTTTGCGAATGCGTTCCTCAAGTTCCTGCACGATGTATCAATCCTTTCGTATACTCCAACGATTCCCATTTCGTCATTTTGGAGCTTTTTGCAAGTTATTCGTATTATGTAAATTTACGATTTGCAGTACGCATAAGCATACCCATAGCCGTGACACAATACATACTTAAAACGACTGCAGTATGTGGTAAACCTGATTAGACGTATATGCAATCAAACTGTGGGGGCACTGTGATTGCTCAAGATAAAGCGTAAGTAAATTAAGCAGTATTAACGGAGTGTCAGTATGAGTAATTATGGGTACATAAGTGATTTATTAGGTGAACCAGTAGCTAGTAATGAATCGCCTGATAATTCTGTTGTGTCTGATAATTCTGTTGTGTCTGATAATTCTGTTGTGTCTGACAATGCGGCATTTGCTCCTGCAGATTCTATAGATGAAATGCAAAATTTTTATACTTCTGACGAACAGTTATACGATAATGCTGCTAATGCGAATGATTATGCAAATTACGGATACGATGAATACGCTGATGCTTATGCGCAAGAATACGTGCCTTCGCAAGAATATCAGCAAGACGCTTCGCAAGAATATCAGCAAGAAGAGTCTGCTCTGCAACAAGAACAATATTTGCAACAAAACACTTCACAAGAAACGTATTTGCAAGAATACACTACTTCGCACGTTACGGTTGATCCTAAAACGTTGCTGGATGGTTTAAATCCGCAACAATCTCAAGCAGTTCAATACGATGGACCAGCGCTACTCATTGGAGCAGGCGCTGGAAGTGGTAAAACGCGAGTTCTTACGCGCAGAATCGCTTGGATTTTAAGCCAAAAAGGTGCGTGGCCAAGCCAAATTCTCGCAATCACTTTTACCAACAAAGCCGCTGCAGAAATGCGTGAGCGCTTAAGCCGACTTATCGGCGCCGAAGCAAATACTATGTGGGTTTCGACTTTCCATTCCGCGTGTGTAAAAATACTTCGCAGATCTGGACAATATATTGGTTTAAAATCAGGTTTTTCCATTTATGATACTGCTGATTGCGAGCGTTTAGTAAAAATAATTGCAACTGAACTTAATGTTGATATAAAGCGTTTTACGCCGCGTAGTATTTTAGGTAAAATTTCGGATTGCAAAAATAGTTTGATGAGTTGGCGTGAGCAACTCGACATGTATGCAAACGATTACAAGCCTGGCGTTGCAGGTCAACAAATTGCGCATTCTGGGAATGCTGAGGCTGTGTACGCAGTTATGTACGCGGAATACCAGTATCGTTTGGCGCAAGCGAATGCAGTTGATTTTGACGATTTAATTATGCGAACCATGCAACTTATGCGTGATGCTCCAGAAGTTGCTAAATACTACCGTCACAAGTTCCGCTATATTTTGGTTGACGAGTATCAGGACACTAACCACGCACAGTATGAGCTTATTCGAGAACTTGCGGGAGTTGATGTAAAGCAAAGTAACGCAGTTGCAGCACAGCAGTCGCAGTCGCAGCAGCCCGCTGATCCTCCTGCATCAATCACCGTCGTCGGCGACTCAGACCAATCAATTTACGCATTCCGCGGCGCAGATATTCGCAATATTCAAGACTTTGAGAAGGATTTTCCAAACGCAACTACTATTATGCTTGAGCAAAACTATCGCTCTACGCAAACAATTTTGGATGCCGCAAATGCTGTTATTGCACATAATCAAGGTCGAAAGCCTAAAAAATTGTGGACTGCTTTAGGTCAAGGTGCTCCAATTACCGGCTATGCTGCAGACAGTGCTCAACAGGAAGCAGCTTGGGTTGCGGAAGAGATCGCACGATTGGCTGGAGAAGAAGGCATCGCATATTCAGATATGGCAATTATGTATCGTGCTAATGCACAATCGCGTTCGTTAGAAGATGCACTTATGAAAGCAGGACTCCCATATCAGCTGGTTGGTGGCACAAAATTCTACGAACGTCGCGAAGTAAAAGATGCGCTCGCATACTTGCAATCTATGGCAAATCCGGACGATGACGTGAATATGCGCAGAATTTTGAACGTACCAAAGCGTGGACTTGGCGCTCGTGCGGAAGCTTTGCTAACGCTTTACGCCCAAACACAAGGAGTGAGCTTCTGGCAAGCTTTGGAGCATTTGGAGTCGATTGACGGCATGCCAACTCGCACTGCAACTAAGCTTAAAGAGTTTCGCAATCTTATGCACAATTTAATGACGTGTATGCAAGACAACGATTCGAAGCCTTCTCAAGTTATTGACAGTATCTTAAAAGACAGCGGTTTGCTGGAAGATTTGCAACGTTCTGAAGATCCGCAGGATGCTGCTCGCGTGGATAATTTGTCACAATTGCAGTCGGTTGCTGCTGAGTATGAGCAGAATACTCCAGATGCTAGCGTAGCTGGTTTCCTCGAAACGACAGCTCTTGTGGCAGATTCGGATCAGTTGCCGGACGAAAACGAGGATACTGGCAAAGTTACGTTAATGACGCTTCACACGGCTAAGGGTTTGGAGTATCCGGTTGTGTTCTTAACTGGCATGGAGCAGGGCACGTTCCCGCATGCTCGAGCTTTGGAAGACGATAGTGAGCTTTGCGAGGAGCGCCGGCTTGCTTACGTTGGAATTACGCGTGCTAAGCAGCGTCTATATGTGACGCGTGCTGCTGTGCGTTCGCAGTGGGGTCAGGCTCAGGAAATGCTGCCAAGTCAGTTTTTGGATGAGATTCCAAATAATTTGATTGATTGGAAGCGCAGAGAGGCTGATGTTGAGCGTTGGGGGGCTTCGTCTAGGCGCGGCGATGATTTCGGTAGCGATTTTGATGGCGATTTCGGCGACTGGAGTGACGATTATAGCGATACTTTTAGCGAGAAAACGACCTACGGTGGCAGCGCTTACGGTTCCAGCAGATCTCACAGCTATGGCAAATCTTACGGTTCCGGCAAATCTTACGGATCTAAGTCGTATGGGCGTAAATCGCATAGTTCTTCATACGGTTCTGCCTATGGTTCTCAATCTCAATGGTCAAAATCAAGTGCAGTAAAAACACGTAAAACTATGGCTAAATCAGCATCGTCAACAAGTGCAACAAAACTTGGCTCATCTTCCAGAGTAATGGATAAAGATAATAATCTTAATATTGAAGATTTCCAAGTCGGAGATAAAATTACGCACGATACTTACGGCTTAGGAACTGTGCTCGCAACTCAAGATAAGGGCAGGAATTCCATTATTACCGTCGACTTCGGTTCTGACGGCGTCAAACGATTAATGCTCCGAGTAGCGCCTATAGAGAAATTATAAATTTTTTCTTTTATGTAGCTTACTCGTAAAATAATGCGCAATAATCAAAAATTGCACGCATGAATATTGGTAATATTGTCATAATTAATGCTGCAATTATATACATGAAAACAAAATATTCAAGACTTGTTTTCTCTTAAGCTATAAGAAAAAATATAACAGTAAACGAAAATATAACTTCAGAACATTAATAGTTATGAGGTATGGGGAACTATTGCAAGTGCTTGGTTGTGGGTACTTGATTGTGAATGCTGGGAAGTTACGGTTTTTGTATGCACAAAATAAGGATGTGACGAAAGCGTGGCACTTGCAAACGTGAGTGCCGTAAGGCGTGTGGCATTAAAGACAATGTGACACTAAAAAATTAATAACATACATGTAACGAGGTATTTATTATGAAAAACAAGTTATTCGCATCAATTCCTGCAATTATTTTTGGAATTCTTATTGCCATAGCACCATTGACGTTTGCAAAACCATGCGCAATCGGAGGCATGAGCAAAGGTGGAAGCATGCACAAAATGCCTATGATGATGCAACCTATGGCATGTTACTACACAGGTCGTGTGGCTATTGGAATTGGCGTAGTTATTGCAGTTCTCGGTATTATTGCATTGTTTGTGAAAGAACAGGTTCGCGCTGGCTTAAATATTGCTGTAATGGTGAATTCTTTGCTTATGCTTTCTGTTACAACATTCCTTATTGGTGTGTGCAAAAGCCCTATGATGCATTGCGCTTCGGTTATGCGCCCAACGTTGATTGTGCTTTCCGTTCTAGCATTGGTGTTCGCAGCTGTTTCTGTGTATTTCGACACTAAGTCTTCTTGCGAGTGCGCAGCTAAGTAGTAACGAAGCTAAGTAATAACGCAATTAATGAAGTAATTCTAGAAAATTTTAGTAAGTAATTCTACTATGCGTACTATTACATTGAAGCGATTGCCGCTGGAAAATATAAAACGCAAACCTTTGCGCACTTCTGCACTTATTGTTGTGGCTGCATGTTTGTCTGCAATATTTTTCGGCGGCTCGCTGCTTTCTATGAATCTTGCACAAGGCTTAAACAGTATGCGTGAGCGAATGGGAGCCGATATTATGGTTATTCCACAAGGCACGCATACTAAAGCTGAAGCACTTTTAACCAACGGTGGTTCTAGTACATTTTATTTTACTAATAATATTGAGGATTTAGTAAGACGTTCGCCTGGAGTTCAAAAAGCAAGTGCACAAACGTATATTTCTTCACTTTCAGCAGGATGTTGTGCGGAAAAATTACAAATTATTGGTTTTGATCCAGATTCAGACTTCGTTATTGGTCCTTGGATTTATTCGCAGCACAAAAAAACTTTGCAAAAAGGTGAGATGATTGCTGGAGCAAACGTACTTGTTTCTTACATGCATACGGTTCGTCTTTTTGGGCATCAATGGCCTGTAGTAGCTCAGCTTGCAAAAACTGGTACGAGCATTGACAATTCAGTATTCGTGCGCCGCGAGAGTGTGCCGCAAGTAGTCGAATATTCTACAAAAGTGCACCACACTGCCATTCCTAAAGAGTATGCAAAAAAAGCAATTTCTGCTGTTTTAGTAAAAATAAGCAAAGGTTATAGTGCTAAACAAGTTGCCGAAAATATTCGTAAAACAACTAGGATTCCAAGCATTGGAATAGTTTTTCCAGGTGGAATTACTGCAACTACTCAAGCTAATCTTGGTGTTGTAACGCGTACCTTAACGCTCGTAATAGCGGCATTCTGGATTGTTGGTATGTTGGTTCTGATTGCAGTTTTCGCAACATCTGTGAATGAGCGTAAAAAAGAATTTGCTTCTTTACGCATACTGGGAGTTAATCGAACGATGCTGTTGTCAATTGTTGCTCACGAGTCCGCAATACTTGGTTTTGTGGGAGGTGTTATTGGTGTTGCATTTGCAAGTCTTATACTCTTCCCTTACAGCTCGCTTATTGCGCAGCAAGTGCAACTTCCATATTTGGAGGTAACGGCGTTACCGGTAATAGTACTTATGACTGTGAGTGTGATGCTCGCAACAATGGTCGTTATTGTAGCTTCAGTACTTACTACGTGGCGTATTGCCATACGTGAAACGTATGTAACTCTTCGAGCAGGGGAGTAGTCAGCATGAGTGAAAAATCGGTATTGAATAATGAAAAATCAGTATCTCATAGCGAAAAATCACCTCTTGTTGCACTCAAACTTATGCATGTGACACGAGAGTTTGTGCGACGAAAGCACAGATTTGCTGCAGTAAATAATGTGAGTTTTTCGTTGAGTTGCGGTGATTTTGTGGCAATTGTTGGAAAATCTGGCAACGGAAAATCTACTTTACTAAATTTGATTGCAGGATTACTGAAGCCAACTCACGGAAGTGTAACGGTTTGCGGCGAAGAGATTTCTGCGCCCAAATTTAGTGATGCACAGGTATCTCAATTGCGTGCGCAAAATTTAGGTTTCGTTACGCAATCGCAAACGCTTTTGCCGAATATTACTGTATACGATAATATTTTTCTGCCTGTTCAGATTGCTAAAAGCAGCAATCAAAAAGGCAGTAATCAAAAAAGTAGCAATCAAAAAAACAAGAGTGCAGACGTTGAAGATTACTACTCAAATCGCGCTCTTAATCTGTGTAAGCAATTGCATATTGAAGAATTGCTGTGGTGTTATCCAAGGGAGCTTTCCGGTGGTGAGATGCGTCGCGTAATGATTGTGCGCGCTCTTATCAATAATCCAAAACTTCTACTTCTTGATGAGCCTACTGGTGATTTGGATTCTGAGCATACTCGCATAGTTATGGAAATATTGCGTACTGCATCAAATAATGGTTCAGCTGTGCTGATGGTAACGCACGATTCTGAAGCTGCTCGAAGCGCGGATCGCACCTACACAATGGATGCTGGCTCCATTCGCTGAAATTAGTTCGCGTTTGGAGGTTTTGGACTGGCGTATCGCTCCAAATGCGCGCAACTTTTCTCGCGTTTGGAGGGTTTAGTGTGGGTTTGCGCTCCAAACGTGAGGAACTTAGTTCGCGTTTTCCTATTTTTTGATGCGCGAGTTTTTATACACAACGCATTGACCCCTGCCACGCAATCGCATAGCAGGGGTCAAGCGGTATGTCCTTAAGAATTAAATCGACGAAATTAACGAGCGTAGTATTCGACGACGTACTGGATGTTGACTTCAACTGGAATCTGATCGACTTCCGGCTTACGAGTCAAAGTAGCCTTCAAAGAGGCAAGATTCACATCGAGGTAACCAGGAACTGCTGGCAAAACGTCGCGATGAACGCCTTCTGCAGCCATCTGGAATGGAACCATGGTCTGGCTCTTAGCACGAACCTGAATGGTCTGACCTGGCTTCACGCGGTAAGATGGGCGATCAACAAGATTGCCATCAACCAAAATGTGACGATGTACAACAAACTGACGAGCCTGGGCAGTGGTGCGAGCAAAGCCTGCGCGCAAAACCAAAGCATCAAGACGAGTTTCCAAATCGGTGAGCATTGCGTCACCGGTCTGACCTGCAGTGTGCGTACCCTTCTCATAAGCAGCACGAAGCTGCTTCTCGGAAAGACCGTACTGAGCGCGAAGACGCTGCTTCTCGCGAAGACGTACTGCGTAATCGGACTCGGTACGACGACGAGTGCGGCCGTGCTCACCTGGAGCATATGGGCGCTTCTCGAAGATACGCTGAGCCTTTGGGGTCAAAGCGATGCCGAGGGCGCGAGAAAGACGCACCTGACGGCGAGAACGCTGAATGTTAGTCATAGCTAATCCTTTAATTCTGTCGTTATCTGAACGGAACGCAAGTCAAACTTTTAAGCATTCGTTAAAATACTTGAAAATTACTCACGCTGAGCCGGCCTCTCCAGTGCTTCTTCGTGCTAACACACGAACGCGTAAGTATTAAAACGTTGAAATAACGCCATAACTACCGCGCGCCGACCCACTGATGGGCTAAGGCTCCAGATGATGCTTACACAAAATAGGCATCGTTTCTAATTCTACACACCAGTAAGAATAATTGCTGATATTTTTCGCACAAATCGGTTGCTTGTATGTTTATGAAGTTTTGCAGTTGTGCTCTGCAGACGTTGAGTACTTATTGCTTAGAGAACACTAACATTAGTGTTGCGAAGGCAATTCGGAGCGTGAGCTTGCTCAAGGTTGAAAGCACAGTGTGCTTTCAACGCAAGCTCAGCAGCGAGTACACGCAAAGTGTACGAGCGTTGTACACGATGCTGAAATTTCCTTGACCTCACAACACTAAACACCGAACACATTAGCCAAAACTCATAGACGATACTCAAGAATCTCGCAAAATAAAATCGCC